>Ga0247770_1001348_pt1 | contig 19569 bp, 22 predicted proteins | sample UWRJL136409B6_FD_179943 | JGI IMG/M metagenome (GOLD analysis project Ga0247770, IMG submission 179943) | Plant litter microbial communities from Arlington Agricultural Research Station in Wisconsin, United States - UWRJ-L136-409B-6 | ecosystem: Environmental > Terrestrial > Plant litter >... | reverse complement strand
CCCCCCCCGCCCCAAAAGTTCATCCCAGAGACTTACAGATAAACCGACTTCAGTAAGGCCTCAGACACCCGGGGATAAACATCTCTCCGCCTTCTGCACATTTCGCAAGTCTCAACATGCCAGCGGACACAACTCAGGATACGGCTTCGGGCGCTGTGGAGTCTCCAGCGCTTGGAGGAACTACTTCGCCCACAATTCAAGATCGGCCTCAGGCCGTCATGGAGGTGCCAGTTGACGACACAGAAGCGAAGACAGACCAGCAGAAGAGTGAAGACGAGGGCCAAGAACCTCTCATTCCGCCCCCATCAGCGAGAGACTGTCTGGAGCTGACTGAGAACATTCTCAGTCTTCTTCGCAAGTTGCGACCACTGGAGAAGCATGTTCTGCCACAATACCTAATCCCTCAAATGCGGGACATCCACTTCAATGCGTTGAATCTGGAGGAATATCTGAGAAAGTCACTACAAAACAAAGATAACAGCGATAGCGACAACGATAGCGTCAGTTCAAACGATAGGCAAGTCAGAATACCTTCCGTGTTATTGGGCCTACTTCAAAGCGCCTAGTCAAACCCCAAGCCTGTTTCTCGGCTAACGAGTATTACACACAGTACATCGAGTGTCGTTTCTCGAAGGCCACCGCCGCCTGAACTCGTCGGCCGCGATATAAACCCCTGCCGTGTCCATAGGGCCACCATGGAGGAGTGGAAAAGAACTTCCCCCATGTTAGGTACACGTCACCGCTTGTCTCCAATGATCGAAGCCTTTTATCATAGATTACACACAACGAAACTAGCTCCCTCGATGTCGACAGATCTGCCAGACAGCCCAAGCCAACCACGAGTTAGCACTCAGGCGCCGAGCGGGAGCAAAAACTTGCAACGTGTACTTATATGGTCGTCTGTGATCCATATCGAGCTTGAGAAGCTGTTTTCGGGAGCTCAGTTTGTGCCGTTACCCGTCGCGTAAGTATTAACTCCAGAGCCTCTCAAACCTGCTTCTCTTGTCTGGGTAAACATACTGACATTGCTCCACAGAATCGCGCCTCCATTCAAAGTAAGACACGATTATGAAGCCGAGGCCATATGATAGGGAGAGACTAACGGACTGCGTAGTTGCTTTTGCAGTTCCTCCCACAGCTCCGGAGTCGTTTGGCCGAGGTCCAAACAGAAGTAGAAGACGAAAGAAAGAAGGCCATCAACTTGCAAACTTCGGCCACAGAAGGATGCAATACCCCCGACACGAGCAGAAGCAAGAGCCACGAAGCAAAAACTGGCAACACCAAAGAGAAGATAAAGAATGACGCGATGCAGGTCGAACAAAGCGTACTCAGCAAAAACGATAACGAAGGCGGTAACCAAGAGGAAAAAGGTACCGCTAGCCCGACAACACACTACCCAACAATCCGTGAGCGAGAGCTGGAAAGGACCGCGTCGCATTTGAAGCTGTTCCTAGATTTTGTCGATGAGGACCCCGACCTGCGCGATATTCTGCAATTACGCGCCCAGATCGCCTTGGGCACTCTGGAAGAGATTGCATTCGAGGATCTTTGGCATCTCTTCCAACCCGGGGAACTAATCTTGTTTACTCGTGGACCCAATCACCAGTTACTTCGGGTATGCGCCGTAACTGGAGGTGCAATCCAGCTGCGAAACCACACCAGGGAGGAGCAGGAACATTTGGACCGCCTCCGCGAACAAATGACGAGGAGGAGACCCACAGGTGACGCCGGACTGGAGGACATCTTACGAGAGGAGGCATCCGGACTCGGAGTGTGGACGCCGTTGACTATTGACTGTTACGTGATGGCCTTCGATGGCACAGAGATTGGACCACTGGATCACTGCAAGAGGATCAAGCACTATTCCGGCAAAAGGTCCATTCAAGACCTAGATGTGCATCCGATTCGGTTCCATCCACGCAGCGAGGAGCTCTTGAAGCAAATGGAAGAGCGGGGCCGAAAGGTGTTGAACTCATACGGGCACAAAAGGTACCGAGGCGGCACTATCAACGCCAGCGGCACCGACAGACTCGAGGATATCAGAAGCGACGTCTTCATCGACATGAAAACATATTTCACCTCATCCCCGTGGCAAACACCGTCAACGATGCCGATGCCACCCCCTGGTCCACCAGGATACAATCCACCCACCAACCGACTGGATCTTGGTCATCTGCTCAAGACAAAGACAAACCCGACCGAGACGAGCGAGCGCCTTTCAAGGGCCCAGGTGTATCTCGCTGGACATGAGGTCGACACAAAGCTTTCAGAGGACTTCATGGCTTCCAACCGAGCATTGATGCAGGCCAGGAAGATTGCGATTGACGAAGTATCACCCCTGCAGCTGCAGCTGCTTCAGTACCCCGTGGTCGGTTACGCTTTCAGGTATAGAAAATGGTGTAAGTACCCCGTCCTCGGAGGATTTGCTCCGTAAATGCTATTGTGTGAGAGAACTTGGGGCTAACAACTGATTTCAGTTTTTCTGGATATTGATCTTGTAGAGGACGTCGATCTCGAGCGCGAAGCTCGAGACTCGGGCTTTAATGAGCTGGTCATCCCGCAGCGGTACCGCGATCTCCTCGTAGCCCTTGTTGACAACCATATTTCTGGTAGTAGACAGGCCCAAACTGCCCCACAGACAACCTCAGAGGACGAGCTTGATGGGAATCAGATTGACTTGGTGAAAGGAAAGGGCCAAGGCGTGATAATTCTGCTCCATGGCCCTCCTGGGTCTGGAAAGACAAGCACAGCCGAAACCATCGCTGCGTACACCAAAAGGCCGCTCTACCACCTGACTTTTGGTGATATTGGCACGACTTCTGACCAGGTAGAGCGGAATCTGGTTGCGCATGCCAAGAGGGCAAACAAATGGGGCTGCGTGTTGCTTCTCGATGAGGCCGATGTCTTTCTACGACAGAGGGACTGGGATAACTTGCAACACAATGCGCTTGTATCAGGTAAGTCGGGACCACGTCAGTTTCTGCTGACTCCAAAGCTAACAAGCATCCAGTCTTCCTGAGAGAGTTGGAGTACTACTCTGGCATCCTGTTCCTCACGACGAACCGGCCTGGCGTCCTAGACGAAGCCTTCAAGTCACGAATCCACATCACCCTGCAGTACCCCAATGTAAATCTCGACTCGACTCGGACCATGTGGACCAACATTTTAAATCGCCTCGAACGCGACAACGAAAGCAACGACGTCAAGGTAGCATATAGCCGTGACGAACTGCTCGATTTCGCAGAGCGCCACTACCGGCGATACGAAGCAGAGGGCGCTACCTGGAACGGCCGACAGATCCGCAACGCCTTCCGTACCGCGCTTGCAATCGGCCACCACGACAGGCTCCGCATGCTCCGCGACGAGGGTGTTACCCAGACGCAAGCGGCCAAGAGCGGAAAGAAGAAATGGATGCGTGTGCGCCTCACTAAGGGGAACTTTCAGAAGATTGCCAAGACATCCCATGAGTTTGAGCAGTACATTAGTTCTCTGAGGGGCAAGGACAGCGACAATATCCGCGATGCAGAGGTTCGTGATGATCTCTTCTCTGCCCTGGGCGAGGCCATGCAGCTGGCACGAAAGGATTACGGGCCGGCTGCGAGGAACAAGAAAGGGGAAAGCTGTCAGAGCGGGAAAGCAGGGTCGTCAAGGGGCACTGCGAATGCAGTTGGAAGGGCGAGAAAGGAGAAAGCAGTGGTAGCGGAACGGGTTGAAGAGGAAGACGAGGAGGAAGAAGAAGATGAGGAAGAGGAGGATGTTTCGGACGACGACTGAGACGATAGTACTTTCGAGCTACTCCCATCACAATGTCCCTTTCCCGGTTCGTCACCGCGCACTGGCATCAAAATCTCAACGGAGTCGTACCAACAAACCCGAAGCAGGTTGGCAGAAGACTCATCCTCCTACAAACTTTCCGGCGGTCTGTTCCACTTCCTCGAGCTTGCCATTCATGGTCCGGAAAGCCGGGTGCTCGCCCATCGTCAATATGTAACCTGGTTACGGCCTTTGGCGCCATGTTGGAGTTTCGAAGACGGCCGCGAAGCCGCCAAGCCTCATTTGATCGCGGGATCCCCGTCCGCGTCTTGAAACGAACCAGTGTTCCGATGGGATGTCCATTCTACCTACTTAACTTAGGTGCCCTGAAGAATCACGTAACACGACAAAATTATACGGGAGTCTGTCTTTCTCGACGATGCGATGTCTCTCGGAATAGCTGTTATACGACCCTAAAATCGACGCCTACCCGTGCTCATTGTCACGTGACTCTTCGTCACGTTTGATCAGTCCAGATCAGCCCCGGCTCAACTTCGGCTAATATCTGCCCATTGAACTGCACAGCCTTCCGAGAAGATGCAGTTTTAGCCGAAGGGCCCAGAATTGGGACATTCGCACCCGCAATAGCCACCACCCAGAGCGTCATGGAAAATTCATCCAGCCTTCCGCGGGAATGCTTTTATCTATTGCTAGTCGTTGATACTGGGGTATTCAAGAGATGCCTTTGCTAATATCGTAAATTGAGACCTTTCAGTGCTCGTCAAATGACTGTACTTAGAAGACATTCTAGTGCCATGGTAGCCTAAATGATTTCTAGGAGCACCCTCGCATTCCTTTTCCATATTTCTTTGCTGCTATTTGGGTTGGCAGGAATTACGTATCTTTGCTGCCACCCAGGCCCTTATAAACTCTCCCCTACCTCCTCCCCATCTTCAAATACACCTCTTGTCTCTTCTAATCTCATATTCTATACTATATTAACAAGCTTGAATTCTCGCAGTATGAACCCCAGTGTCACAGGCTTCGTCTGCTCCTAGATAAGTGGAGACCTTGGCAAGCCCATGTCACAAGGGACTGTGGCCTCACACAGTGGCTTGGAACCAAATTGAATTGAGGTCTGATGAACAATGCAATAATCTTCTATGGCCTCAAGGTCGTTGCCCTTCACTCTCTGGCTCTGCCAGAGAGTCCTACACAGCTGTGTAGCTTAATTTTGTACCCTTGACTAAAGTTGCTGCTTGGAGATTCCGGTGCGTTCCTCGGTTTACGCTAATTATACGCTCATACTGGACGGAGGCTCTGAAAAAGAAGGTACCTCGAGCAACAATGCAAGGAAGGGTAAGTACGCCTGATCAAGGTGGTCACAATGGTGGCAGCGAGCAAGAACTGGCAAAGGTGTAAGATTTCAACCTGGCCTGAGCCGAGAGGTGGGCGAGGGCCGTGGTCTAAATATAGTGCGGTGATGTGCTAGGGTTTGTGAGGTGCTAGGGTTATGCGTGTGTGGGGTGTGTGTGTGGGGTGCGTGTGTGTGGGGTATTTCCTTACAAATAACTTCTCAAGTCCAAGGTGGTCCTAGGTACGTAACTGAAAAGCAAGTGGGTGGTTATAAGGGGATAAACAGGTAGAAGAAAATATCCTATAAGTAGCTTGAAAATAATCTTCGATAGCAGTTAAAGGCAGTTATACTGCTACGGAAGTCCAGCAGAGATATCTGTGGTCGAAAATTATAGGGAGTTTATATTGTATTTCATAATTACAACTTATCCCATCCTAGTCTTTAGACAACAACAGCCCAGTTATATACATGGTATGTATCACGGGCCAAGGACTCGCTGCAAGCAGTAAGGTGATTGTATCATAGCGTGGTGTTGTGGTCCAAGCTCGCGCCAAGGTCTCCACTCATGTAGGAGCAGGCGACAGTATGCGGGAAATTGTGTGAGAGAGAATGCTACTAGGAGGCAAGAAACTTAGAATGGTGGGATGGTCCATGTTGGAGGTTCAGAATGGAACGGTATTAAGTGGTTATCGGGCCTGCAAACTTCTGCCCATATCCGCACTTTGAAAAAGAAGGCAGCCGTTGGTGATTGGGGACTATAATGAGATAACTGGAGTTTCAGACCGGGTCAGACTCTTAGCACCCTTTGCATTCTTGGCAGTTATCAGCGTAACTCTCGTTTGGCTCCGCAATACGAGACATATGGCGACCTATGATCTACAAGATGACGAAAAATAAATGCAAATTGTCACCAAACGTCGGTCGTTGCCCACGTGGGATATCTAAAAGGTGTGGGAAAGGGAGCATGCGGGATCTCGGGCTCGAGGTGTGGACTAGCAGAAGTGCAGGGTGAATTTGTTTGAATTGAGAGAAGGGAGTCTGTAGACGCAGTTACCAAGCAGGATAGTATACGTCATACAGCCTGGAGCTCATGTTCTTCTGTGTGTTTGCGCCTAAAGCGCTTCGAAATCGAATCCCAACTGCTGACTCTTTGAGAGCTGGGTGTAGGGGGGTAGTGCGGAGGTGGGATGGTAGAGCTTCCTGGCTCCGACCCTGGGAGCTCAAACGCGGTCGTTTTGCTGGTCAAGGCACGCATCGCGGCGCCGACGGAATATCTAATCCCAACTACGAGAACATCGAAAGCCGGGCCCACATAGGTGCTCCATGCTGGTTTGATCGCGTCCGACCACCTTAATATGAGGAAGTAGGCAGTGACATGCGTCAACAGTAAGCCGACGAATAAAAACCCGAATGTTAACACGCTCAGGCTAAAAGGGAGACCTTGCATGTTGAACGCTGCCATAGCCTGAGTGAGCGGCGCAAATATGATGGGAAGCACCGCCAATATATGGACGTTGATCGTAGCATCGTGGCTCTCCAACCCGATCGTCTTGTTTATCTAAAACCAGAGCAACCGTCAGTAACGCGGGAGTTAACATATTTTGGTAGTCTGCTACGAAAAATAAATGGCCCCGCCTAAAAATGGTTAGCCTAAAATCAGGCTCGCTTTACCCCCGGCTCAGCTTCGGCTCACTATTACTTACCCCACTATGAAAATTGGCAAGTTTACGCGACACAGGGACCGATTTTAGGCCTCACCTCCGAAGATAAGAGGTCCCAGAATAGGACCCCCTATCCTAACAAAACAAACGCAGCCTTTAAAATAGAACCAAGAAATAGATTCAAGGGTAATGTGTCACGACCCCACGGTCATGACAATGGGCCCAGGCTGCCTGGGGCAGCCATGGGCGGCCAATCGTTTGAAGCATAGTGGGGACAGGCATACGACTGATCAAAAGGGACCCAAGGTCCCGAGGTCCCGAGGAGGTTTAGACCGGGATACCGGGACCACGGGACACTACCCTACAGTACGCAGATAGCTTCTATAAAGATAGGCAGTACCCAGCACCTAAGTGAGGAACCACTCTTATTCCTTACGTAAGTAATATTATGTTCCTGTCTATAATCTTACAAGCCCCCTACTTAAGCTCTTTGTAGAACATCCTGTTAAGACAGTAAACGATACTGTCTAGGCCTTACGTAACCTTCGCTCCCCTACTGTTAATATCCCCGCGGCGTACTGCCTTGTAGTCTGATCCTATTACACCTTGAGTCACTGCTGGGGCTCGGCCTTGGCGCCACCCCTCCAAACAACAAAAGCCAACATCGGCGCCAACCTCTACAACATCCCTCTCACCTCTCTGCCCCGCCTCTTCCTCGACGCAATCAACCTCACTTCCCGTCTCGGCCACCAATACCTCTGGATCGATTCCCTCTGCATCATCCAAGACTCCGCCGAGGACTGGAACCGCGAATCCTCCCTCATGGCCTCTATCTACGCAAACTCAACCCTCACCGTAGCAGCTATACTTGCCTCCTCATCCTCCTCCTCCCTCTACTCCATGCAAACCTCAACATCCATCTCTTTCGGCCCATTTACGCTTTACGCCTGTCCCGCTATCAGGCATATCCACCGGAACCCAGACCCAGAGTCCTTCCCCCTCCTCACCCGCGCCTGGGTCTACCAAGAACGTCTCCTCTCGTCCTGCGTGGTGCATTTTGGACCCGACGAGCTCTCATGGGAATGTAACCACAGCACACGCTGCCAGTGCGGTTACTTTGACCGAGAAGATCCATGAACCACATTCTTGGCTGATCCCAGGTGGGGGGTGAGTATCAAGAGGGACCATACGGTCTCCCATGTTCTCAAGGCTATGGGTGTCGAGGATGGTAAGGAGACAGTACATGCGCGTTGGCGCAAGATTATCACGGAGTATTCACCGTTAGCTTTGTCTCAGCCGAATGATCGTATCCCCGCGTTATTAGGACTCGCGAAACAGATGCAATTCATTACCGGGGGTAGATATTTAGCAGGGCTGTGGGAGGAGAGTTTCGTCAGGGACTTGCTGTGGGTTGCTGTGGCAAACCCGGGTGCGAGGACCAAGGGTGTGGCGCCTAGTTGGTCTTGGGCTTCGCAGAAGGCAGGAGTGCGGTACACAAACGGGCAGCGGAAGCAGATTGGTGGTTTGGGGACTTATAGCCCTGCTGAGCTGGGGAATTGGGGAGATGTGGAATCCGAATTGCTCGGCGCGAGTTGCGAGCTTGTTGCGGCGGAGTGTGCGGCACTGGGTGCGGATGATACGGGGAGGGTGGAGCTTGGGTGGGTCAAGCTTAGGGGCTATGCTGTGGATTTGGAGCCTTTAAGTGAATCGTTGTTCAAAGAGGAGGATAGATGGACTGTGCAGGTGAACGGTATCAAGTCCCGGGACGTGTTTTGGGATGCGGCGCCTGAGGGGCTTGAAGAGGGTGGTGAGCTTGAGAAGCAGCGATTTTGTTTGTTGAGGTAGGATGTATACCTGCCATTGGGGAGGGACCACCGTATGATGAGTGGTCGCTATTATTGGTATGTTCCGAGACTAAGATTATAGCCAAGACTAACACAAGACAGCGCCAAGTTAACGAGAATGTGTTCGAAAGATGCGGGATTGTTGGTCGTTCCAGGCGACATCAAGGTAGTGATTCTGCCGGGGGCTGGAAGGAGTATTGAGAGCATACGCACGACACCAGCGCTTGGTTCAAAAGTGTCAGGGTTCCCATCGTTGTTACTATCATCTAAGCGTCTTTAATAGAATAGCTATTCGGGATTTGTCTTTTGCAATAGGCAAGCCTTTGCTCGTTTCCGCACTGTGGACAGCTGCCCGAGCGCATAGGCAACCCGCAAGAGCTTCTTCCTATTCTTCATGCCATATAACCTGGTGAGAACCTAATGTCAGTCAGATCTTGATCGACCCTGAGTGCGGAGGGAAAGATCTCCGAGTGTGTGGTGGCGGGCAAGATGTAAAGGTGTTCTACGTCTCGCCGATGCGGAGAATGTTTCGAATCCGTTCGGTTGAGGAAGCATACACCGTGAATGTTTGCGTTTCGACGTTTCTGTTTAGTATCTTATGGTATGCGATTTTGTTTCAATCTTATGGGACTTACAATCCGCCTTGGACAAAGGTGTTTGGGTAAAAGCAACTTTTGGAATTTATATTTGGGGCTATGTTCATAGATTTTTAATTTGGGAAAGCCCTTCACTGCTCTGACATTGTAAATCCATACAATAACTTGAGCAGAGAGACGAGAATTTTGACATCTTGTTCGCGTCCCTCTGGGCTCCTGGGACGTGTATTGCGCCATCTGCGGTTCAACCACAAGCTATTTTGGGTCCTTCCTTCTGACATTATCACCGGCAGAAAGCAACCCACAAAGCCGAGACGGCCTTCAACCTCATGCCCCCAAAACGCTGGTCGGCCACTCCTCGACCCTAAACCATGTCAGAAACACGGCAGCGATTCAGTGGAGTTATTGGGGTTGCAAATTTTGGTTGTTCTTGTTCCTCGTGCGGCCTTCTGGCTTGTGGCCAGAAGGCCTCTATTTATCGTTGTGGATTGTGGCGAGCCATTACGTGGCTGTGGCCACCTCTGACAAATCCACGGTTTCTGGTCACTTCCAGAACCACCCACTTTCTGACAAACCATGCCCTAGCCTGTGCCTCGGGAACATTCGGGGTCCCTGGCACGGCCCGCCGGGAACTTTTGGCCGCAGACTGCTGGGTGCTATGGACAAAGCGATTGACCGTTGTTCCGTGGCCCGGCCCGTTGAATGCATCTAGAAACATGCGCTTCTCTATCGAAATGTGGCTGCCGTCGACCGCGTGTAGATACGACAGCGCCAGAGCCGTTGGGAAGTTTGCCAGATGCATCCCGTACACTCCGGAGGCGGGGTGGAGAAGTACAGCGACGGCCTCGGCAATCCTCCGGCAGTATGGCATTGGGTCTGTCTGGGACAGGAGCTCTGGATCCGGGCCGGATGCGATGCGCAGAGTGCTGTACAGGAGGATGCAGATGGACCAGTACAAACATATCAGGTAGCACGCTGCGAGGAGTTGCATTGATGGCGGCAGTGCGCCGTTGATCCGGTATTCCGGATCGGGAACACCGACCTCGGTCCGCCAGCGAGCCAGCGCGTCTTCATGAGCCCGACACTTGCGGGTCAGCTGATGGCGCAGCTCGATTTGACGTGCCGCATCCGTGCAGTCGAGCATCTCGTCCAGCTCCTCGAGCAAGGTGGGCATCTCGACAAAGATGTCAATCAGGAGATCCTTGGGCGACTTGGGAATCTCTCGCCACGGTGTCGTCTTCCACGCCTCATCGCTGAGGATGATTCGTTTGCGTAATCGAATGGCGCCCGTCGTCTAGAGGTCAAGTATTAGGCGGTGACGAATCTTTGCACACGCGAGAGAAGCCATCTTACTTGGTGGAATCGACCATCAACGAAGAACTGGTGCCAGTATCCAGAAACATAACTCTCGGGAGGCTCCGACGTGATGATGGCGAGCTCACCGTAGATGTGTTTCTCCCAGTTCAGACCTTGCGCTTTTGAATCACGCTCGTCGTGGCCGTAGAGTATCTAGAAACCGTGTGAGCATGGGCCGATGCACGGGTGGGATATGGGCGGCTTGAGGGAGTTGGCGATAGGGGAGGGGAGAGAGGGATGGGGGGGAGAGAGGGATGGAAGGAAAGAGAGGGAAGTGCACCTCATGAAGGCTATACAGCCTAGAAGAGAGAGAGAGAGCGAGATGATCGACCCCGCTTGGGCGGGCGAGGGCGGACGACATGTCGCTCAGAGAACTAACAAAGTACCTCAGGCTCTCGTCCCTTTCCCGCTGCTGGTTCCACTCGTGGCCGGCGATTCTCAGGCACATGGCAAGCAGGATCTTCCGGATGATGGGGGACTTTTGGGCAAGGGTTGGCAGGGCGTTGGTCCAGCCGCCCCTGGTGTACCCCATAACGTCCGAGGAGATATACCTGCCGTGAGGGAGATATGCATCCCAGAAAACGGCGAGATATCTCTCCTCGTAAGCTGATGAGACGAGACCGGCGGTATGCGTGAGGGCAGTGGCGTGTCGATCGCTGTTGGCGTACCGGTCATGCTGCTGCTGTTGTGTTACATGGACGAAGACTCGTTCCTGGTTGTACCCGTCGCATACCAAGCCCAACTTCTGGCATTGGCCGCAGGCCGGGCGTTTCATATCGCACTGGCAGTGGGGCGAGGTTATTTCAAAGTCGCCGACCTGCAACGCTGACGGGGGGACCTACTCCTCCTTTCCTGCGGATACGGCAAGTACCGCAGCTCTTGGCTCTTCCTTTGACGCCAACCATGTCGGGGGCGATGGATGCACAGCCTCGCATTCGGCAGCGCCAGGTCAGATTAGCTCTTGTGCGGATGCTGCTCCTCTGCAGCACGGCTGGTGGACAGTAGGGCTGGGAAATCGCAACGGCTTTTATCTGAACCTGGGCTGTCGCGCGCAAACGCAGCAGGCACCGACATTAGGGGGTAAGAGGGGCGGCGCAGGGCGACGAATAAGGAAGCACGCACACATGGGACGATCCCGTTCGGTGCCAGGCAAGTGGGTGACAAAAAAAGAGGTCCACACAACCAGATCCTACAAAATATTCCAACACTACTAAAAACTATCACGGGCTCTGGATCAAGATTTCTATGGCAAATATACACAAAAAACAACCCTCAGGCCCCTGACATCTTTCCTTCCAGCTCAATCGTATTCTTCAAGATCTCTGGGATTTCATCAACCCAATTATTAATGGACTTTTGATCCAGTTCGTGCCAGCCATCTTGCACGGCCTCCACCAAATCTTCATGGGTCAAACACATTCGGCTTTTCACCGTCGACTTTGGTTTTCGCCAACACTTCTCAATCGGAGGCCAATCCGGGCTTCCAGGGCAGTTAAAATAGTGTTTCAAGCCCGTTTTCTCCTTCCATTTCTTCACAATATTCTGGCCCTTTGGTCCATGGCCGGAATCTCCATCTTCCTCCAAAATGAACGAATCTCTCAATCCATTAGAGACTTCTTCCATCCACGGCTTGACGATTCCCTGGAGGATATTATCGTGATAGAATGGTTGAGTTATCTTCCCGTTGGAATTGGTTGGTATCTGATATTCGAACAGATTTTCCATCTTAAAATCGTATCCAACCGCTCCCCAGAAATGGGCTGTGTGTTTATCCTCCTCTTTCTCAGGCCTTTCCACAATACATTCAGGGCAATACCGTTCACCGGGTTTTCTCAGTATCCAAACACGCCCAGATGCCCTAGAGGATATATGGAATTCGTCAGAGAAATAAATATCTCGCCAATCTTCTGGACGGGGTCGAAACTCTAGAGATTTCCTTGCCTCCTTAACCCTCCGTTTAGCCAGTTTCTTGTTGACGAAAGACCTCTGGCAAGCAACACACCGGCGCCAATCTCTCTACCCTAGAGCTCGTTGAATTGTACGGGTTGAGACTTCCTTTTCGATCCCAGATTCCTAGAGAAGCCCTTGGTATGAGAGCATTCTACCCTCAATTCCATGGTCCCAGAGGGTTTTCTCCATTTTGTCAACATCTTCCTCTGTCAAGATCTTCTTCCGGCCACGCGTTTCGTTAATAAAGGGGTTATTGTGGAAGGAACGGCTATGATCTTTTAGGATCTTCTGGCCACGAGTGTGGCTAACTCCATTGGCACGGAAGATATCCTCTTTGAAGAAGGAAACCCCGTATGTGCGTTTTTGGAAGAGGGCGAAATTGTAGGCTCCTTGGACCCTGGCTTTCTTCGGCGTTTTATGGTGTTGATAGCCCATTATAGTGGCTTTGGCTTCAAAATGGTATCTTAATTGCTCAGAAACAGTGGAGGAATTGGTGGTTACGATGGTTATGTTGCAAACCGGATGGATTGATGAATTTGATGACGTAGTATAACGATTATTTTGTAGGAGGCCGAGGATCTTTGCTCTTTTTTGGTGGGCTGACGTGTTGTGTGGACCTCTTTTTTTGTCACCCACTTGCCTAGGTACTATTAATATCTTATAAAATTGTAAGTGTAATATATTACATTATTACACCTTTTAGCGTATATTTTAAATAAACGTGCCGCGTACTTTTAATAAATTTACAAGCGGTAATGTTAAACTTACTACCAAGCTATTTAAAATGTACGGTAGGGAGATCAAAGCTATTAATATGCTAGTCAGGTCGCACAATAAGCCCGTTATCCCCAGCTTCGGCTTTAGCAAAACGTCTTTCCACATTTTTATCGTTATAACTTTGTACCGGCTTAAAAGTAACCGCTTTATCACTAACTAGTAAAATACCTAGACGTACACTAAAAAAGGACTTTGTTAGGTGCAGTACATAACGATAAAGGATGTGCTAGTTCGTCACTTTCCTGCGCTAAAGGGGACTTTAAACAAGAGCAAAAATACGTTTACACCGTAGGTAAAGCTGAGCGAATCGGTCAACTAAATATCATGGGGTTAAGACGAATGATCCTGAGAAGTAATAGCGGAATTGGATTACATTGACTTTGAAACCTTGGGAACCTTGATGCACATATTTTACTACATCTACGACCCAAGAAGTAATTAGGTGGAAGGTGTGTTGACATGAGACCCTGATGAAACCTCTCAGGTAGAGGTCATGAGGATGGCCCGCCTCGTATACGTATTGACTCCCTCCTTGGCCAGATCTTCGTCGTCGACGCGGTCCAGCGTCCAGCTCGGCGGGAACATGTTTTTGAGCCACAACATGCTCGCGGCCAGGACGCGCATCGTCAGCTCTTCAATCTCGTCGTACCAGAACCAGCTGGTGCCCATGCCGGCGGCCGCCAGCACCAGCGCCACGAAGCTCGGCACCAGCGCGGCCGGGTCCGGCCACCGCGTCACGACGACATAGATGGCCGCAGCCGCGGCGCCGAGCCAGAGACCACCCATCACCAGCAGCAGAAAGGCGCAGCTGAGAAAGACGAGGGCCAAGGCGGCGCTGACAACGGTGAGGAAGAAGAAGACGAACTTGGCGATGGCGCGGTTGCCGACCGAGTTGAGGCGGTGAGCGGCCGACCACGGGCGCGACGAGGTGAAGCGGTTGAGCATGGTGACGCGGCAGTGCATGGCGAAGACGCGCACCGAGGGCGAGCGCATTGTGCCGCGGACGAGGTAGACGGCGAGCGCGGTGGCCAGGACGCTGACGCCCCAGGTCCACAGCGCGGGCGGGTCCGCCGTCAGTTCGCGCACCTGCATCGAGAAGATGGAGGTCACGAACGAGAGCGGCACAAAGAGGAAGGCCAGCTCGGTCAGCTTGTTGATGCCCGACGTCTGGTCGATAACGAGCGACGACTGCGCGAGCGCGGTGGACTCGAGAAGCAGGCCCAGCGTCTCGCCTGCGCGCGCCTGGAGGGACTGGACGTGCTCGACCAGGGCATCCGACTCCGCGGCCAGCTGTGACGTCGACCAAGACGATGACGGCGGGGGCTCGGCTAGGTGCTTCGCCCATGCGAGGACGTCGTGCAGGGCGGAGCGCATCCAGCACAGGTTCTGGCGGGTCGTGATGCCGATGGCCTCGGTAAGGTGGAGATTGAGGTCGGCTGCGAGGTCGCCATCAATATGATCGAGCGTCAGGTTCATCTCGGCCAAGAGCTGCCAGAGGTCGTCGAGCGCCAGACGAGCGAGCATGGCGGGTAGCGCCGAGCTGTCGTCTCGCACCTGGCTGGTGCTGAGGGAGGCCATGCCGCGGAAGACGAGATCGTGCGTGGCCAGGGCATATTTGCGCGCGTAGTCGCGGCTGCGCGTGTACGAGTGTGGATTCTCGTAATCCGATCGCAGCTTGGTCTGGTACTCCTCGTCGTAGTCGGTGTCGCTGGTGTAGGAAGATTCCGATTCGTAGGCGAGGTCAGGAGCCCCCAGCTTTTGGTGGCCCTCCTCTGTGTCGCCGCCCCCCCACCCCCCACCCCCGCCTAGCTTTCCCCGCAGCCTCTCCATCTTCTCCTCCCACCGCTGCTTCTTGATCCCTTTCTTCTGCGCCCTCAACTCCTTTTTCGACAGAGGCGGCGGGTGCGGATCCAGATAGGTCTCGTCGGCTTCGGCCGTCCGCCAGAGCTCCTCCTCCGTGTACGATTCGATCTCTGCGGCGCGGGGCATAAAAGTCAGGGCCGGCGTAACTTCTTTGGTCGTTTGGTGCTCCATCTTGCGAATCGGGTCAAAGAGCATGATGACGACCTTCCCTCCCGCGTCGTCCGTGCCTGACCAGCAGCTGGCCCCTTCAGGCGCCAGCACCCTCAGGTCTCTGTTCGTCCAGTAGTAAGGGTTCTTAGGCAGGCTCTCAAAGCTGCTATAGGCGCGGTAGACATTTGTGGTTTTGGCCCTGATCGATGTCTCGTCGCTTGGCGGCAGCAGCGGCTTCGGGTCCTTGTCGTTCTTCGTCTTCTGCTTCTTCTCCTTCTTCTCTCTCTTCTTCGCCTCCCTCGCCACCCTGGACTTGGTCATCAGCAGCCCACGCTTGTCGAGCTGTACGTCACGCTCAACCATCCACCGACCGTCGGCGAGGCGCGTTTCCAGTTCGTCCTCAAAGAAACCCTTCCTGCCCAGATAATTGAGCAGGCCCAGGCGGCCCCAGCGCAGATGCACCCAGGTGCGGTCCCTGGCGCGACGGGGGAGATTCCACTCGGTGCGCCGGCCGATTCCGGGCAGCGCGCGATGGCGGAAACGCGTCTCACGCTCGGCCCAGTTCATCCACACGGCGTTCTTCAGCTTGAGCCCGCTGTCGCTCGCGCTGTACCCCGAGTCCACAAGGTGCTCGAACCAGAACTCGGGGTCGACCGAGTACAGCTGGCCCAGGGCGCCCATGACGAAGCGGCTCAGGTCGCTGACCATGATGACCCGCACCTCGGCATCGTCGGGGCGCGCCTGCAGCGCTGCGGCGAGCGCTCGCTTGTCCGAGATGGGCTCGCCCCGCCGCACCGTGTCGCCGGCCAAATAGTCGACAACGACGACGGTGGCCGACGCGAGCCCTTCAAAGCGCTCGCGACACGTGACGTTGAGCCAGCGAGGATCCCACCGCGCGTGGTTGTCGAGCTTGTTCATGTAGAGCTCCGCCAAGGCCTCGAGCCAGTGCGTCAGGCACGAGAACTCCTCTCGCTCCCCGCCGTCGTCAACCGCTGCCCGGGCGGTGGCGTGCGTAATCGTGTCCGCATCCCGGGTGCTTCGCACGTACGCGAGGGACCGCGACGTGTCTGGATGCATCAGACGGGGATGCCGCGATTCGCAGCCGCTGAGCCCTAACAGCGGCTCGTCCCCGAGCGAGTTGCGCGGCACGCTGTAGTGCGGGTTCCAGCGGTCAGAGGTCGGCCAAGACAACGGGTAGCCGCTGGGCTTGGCCTCGTCTCCGTCGCCGCCGCTCGGGTCGCGCTGGTTTTTTTTCCTAAACATTTTGTGTGAAGAGTTAGCAGACCATCGGAAAAGAATTTGGACGCGAGAACAAGGGACAAGGGGGAACATATTTCACCACGCCAAGCGCGTGGCCGCGGGCCGTGCCATGCAGGGGTACAAGCAACGGGTCGGTCAGCAGCCCCCAAATTTAGAGCCTTTTCCAGGAACTGGGGACAGTTTCAGGCCCACGCGGGGTCACGAAATCGATCCGACGTGATGAAAATAAAGTGGGTCCAAAAAGGGGCTGAAACAACCAGCTTGAGGTTTCGCTGCAACGGTCGGACATAAGTGTAATCGCCGCCCCCTTGCCAGTGATTCGCTTAAGCAGAAATGCCATCTTCACAGCACCCCTAAGGTTATCCTGTAGCTGTCTCAGAATGGGACATTTCTCAGTCTTAGTTCGGTCAAACCAGTTGGCAAGCTCCCATTGCCCAAGGAGTAGATGGCGTCCATCTGCGTGGCGTCAGGCATTTGAGTCTCGAATTGTACCTCTGACAGCTCTTCGAGACCGTAAGAATACGCAGGCATCCAATTGTCCGGCGAGTGTTACTAACTCGCTAAGTTTTCTGCAATCTCACCACTACACCTCCTCGAACAGGAGTTCTATAAAATCCTGTTCTCGCTCTCGCATCGCCTATCGGCAGCCCCGTCCTCTCGCCTCACTCTCAACACCACCGCCTCGCTCCCATTCCCACCCCCCTCTGTTTCTATAATCCTAACCACCACCATCTCTAGCTCCTGCCCACCAAGTCCCAATCATGGGGCGCATATATCAGACAGCACGAGGCGTTCGCATCTGGCTTGGTCCTGAAGACGAGGATACGGCTGCAGTGTTCGGAGTCTTGCACGGACTCGGGTTTGCTCCTCCAGGTTCCTACTCGCATGAGGAAGTGTCAACACTCGTGATAAAGCATCTGACTGGAAACATTCAAGCTCTTGGGCAGTTCTTCCGCAGACCGTGGTTCTTCCGTCGTTGGGTTGTCCAAGAGGCCTTACTCGCTCGTTAGACTTGTTCTAGTTTCTACTGTGGACCTTATTTTCTTCCTCTGGAGACCGTAGCCAGGGCTGCGGCACGATTCCAATCATTCGGCTTTGCCCTCTACGGTATCAATATGCTGACTAACTTGGGCAGACCGATGCTCAGGAGCGACATGTTGGAACTTCAACTTTTGCTTCACTTGTTCGAGTTTGGAACAATATCGGATCACGCGGGTCGACTATTCATTCCCCTCCTGGGTCCCAGACTGGAGAAAATCACGGGAGAGGATTCTCCCCTTTCACGCCTCAGAAAAACCGCTAAATCATGGTCTGGAATATCCAACATATCCCGGCTACCCACCCGTTTCCGTTTTGACGTTTGAACAAGATATCCTCAGCATCCACTGGGACTCCCTGCTTGCAGGACCGGGGGGTCGGCCACTGGCGTGGGTTAAGCAGCTGAGTCAATCCTGTCAGATATCAGAGGACTCTCTGATGCTTCTGTGGGAGCGGCTCCCTCCGGCAAAAAGCTCAATTCCTGACTTCTTAGAGTTCTGCTCGCTTGTCAAAACTCTCGTTCAGTTCTTGCTCATTAAAGTGTTCAACGACCATCCAATCAAGACCGAGGCTTTTGAGGAGTATCTGGAATCAATGCGGCAGGAGTTTCCAGCGGACTCTGATTCCGGGGTGCTAGATTCGCTGAGATACCTGGGTGAGATCCCCCGGTCCTGTTCTCTGTTTGTTCTGGAGCCCGTTCAGGATGGAACTGCGGAGGTGTTTCGGTCATACGGCTTCGGCCCGCTACGGATTAGATAGGGAGATGTGGTGATACCCGTTTGGCGGCCCAAGCCTGACCCTGATGATCTAGAAGGGGAGCAGAGGGCTATGAAGCTGATGACGATGCTCGCGGCTAGACTCGAGACGGGTGGCGAAGCAGATGTGTTGAAGGGCAGAGTTGTCGGTCCGGCGATTTGCTGTACTATGACGGGGGCTCAAGGCTCCGAGTCCGCCTTGGGCCTTGATGTACGACCTGAAACTCCGGGAGAGGGTTGGCACTCTTTGAGCATTACCTGACCCGACTCAACGCGATAATGATGATGTTTCGGCGGAGCTAGGGCAAGGGGCGCTGCAAGGCTTCTCTCGATCATTTCTTCAGTGCAAAGTTCGACAACTATAGTATCTCATTGCTATGTAGGTATATTACTCAACTAATCAGACATTAACAGTATCTAACTCGTCACTCCCAGTCAACAACAACCTGAACAACCCAAACTCACCTTTATCACAAGAAAGAGGAGCCACTCTCTAACAAACCATTCACAACTCGCCCGTCTCCACCCCTACTCCCCACCCCCATCACGAACCCCGATCAACCTCCACAGCTGGCACCAAATCCCTCAAAAACGCCCAATGCACCTTCTCCCCCCACCCCTTCCTCTTCCACGCATTCGCCGTCTTGGGAAACACCTCGGCAACCTCCAAGATCTTGGGGTCATGCGCGACAACGAACCACACGTCCGAATCTGCATCCGCCGTCTCCGCCTTGACTATCGTCTCCTTCATCAACGGGAGGTCCTCACCCAGGACCGGATCGAAGAAGGGCTCGTCGGGTTTTCGGTTGCGTTTGATGTTCAGGTGCTCGAATTCCTTGGCGGTTATTGCGGCGGGGCAGGGGATTCCTCCTCCGTGGGGATGTCCATGTCCATGGGAATGGTTAGAATTGGGGATGGGGACTTGCATGTTGGGGGGAATGGGTTGGTAAGGAGAGGGGCGGATGTGACCCGAGTAGTGGCAGAGGTCGCCGCCGAGGAAGATGAAGGTGTCAGGGTTGGTCGTGGTGCGCGCGAGGCCGGCGATGTGGCCCGTGGTGTGGCCGGGAGTGTCGAGGAGGTAGAAGGAGCCGTCGGAGAAGAAGTCGTGGGCGCGGAAGGGGCCGGCGCGGAGGGGGGTGGTGAAGGTGATTTCGCGGAGGGTGCGGTTGCTGAGTGGGGTGTTAGTGGTTGATTTGGCAATGATGTTGG
>Ga0247770_1001346_pt1 | contig 19576 bp, 17 predicted proteins | sample UWRJL136409B6_FD_179943 | JGI IMG/M metagenome (GOLD analysis project Ga0247770, IMG submission 179943) | Plant litter microbial communities from Arlington Agricultural Research Station in Wisconsin, United States - UWRJ-L136-409B-6 | ecosystem: Environmental > Terrestrial > Plant litter >... | reverse complement strand
AGAGGCGTCGTGTCATTTTCGGGGCGATGACCGCGACGCTCCATCTTCTCGCCCTGGCGCTCTACGCGCTCTGCGCCGCCCTGCTCGGCGTCTCGCTCGCCCGCAGCCACCGCCGCCTGCCCCTGCTGGCGACGGCCGTGCTGTCGGGCGCGGTCCTGCTGCACGCCGCCGAGCTGGCGTCGTACACCCGCGAGTACGGCGAGCTGCCGCTGGTGGGCCTGGGCCCCTCGCTCTCCGTGCTGGCGCTGCTGATCGCCGTGGGATCGCTGGGGCTGGCGACCATCGGGCGCACGGGGCCCGTAGGCCTGGTCCTGGTCCCCGTGGCCGCGGCGCTCGCCGCCGTCGCCGAGGTGGCCGGCATCCGCCCCTCGGGCGAGGTGATGCGCTTCCAGGGGCCCTGGTTCGTGCTGCACGTGGTGCTCGCGCTCTGGGGCTACGTGGGGCTCACCGTGGCCTTCGCGGCGGGGCTCATGTACCTCCTCCAGTTCCGCGAGCTCAAGAACAAGCGCTTCGGCGCCGTCTTCCGCTTCTTTCCGCCCCTCGACACGCTGGACCGCATCGGCAAGGGGGCGCTGATCGCGGGGATGTCGTTCCTCACCATCGCGCTGGCGCTGGGGTGGGCGTGGACGGAGCGGTTCGGGCGGCCCATGTCGCCGGGGCACCCCAAAGTCGTGTGGGGGGTAATCACCTGGCTGGTCTTCGCCGCCGCGCTCGCCGTCCGCTTCGGCGAGGGGCGGCCGGCGCGGCGGGCGGCGCTCGCCAGCGTGCTGGGCTTCGCGCTGGTGGTGGTCTGGTACCTGGTGCTGCGCGTCAGCGAAGGCCCCGGCGGAGGGTTCCTGTGAGCGCGCGCTATCCCGTGCTGCTGGACGCTGCCCGATTGCGCGTGCTGGTGGTGGGCGGCGGGGCCGTGGCGCTCCGCAAGGTGCAGGGGCTCACCGAGGCGGGGGGACGCCCCGCGGTGGTCGCCCCGGAGGTGCGCGACGAGCTGCGGACGCTGCTGGAGCGCCTGCGGCTCGTCTGGCATCCGCGCCCGTACGCCCCCGGCGACGCCGCCGGCTGCCACCTGGTCTTCGCCGCCACCGATTCCGCCGAGGTCAACGCGGCCGTGGCCGCCGAGGCGGAGGCCGCCGGCGCGCTGGTGGGCGTGGCGGACGACGGGACCGGATCGACGGTGCAGGTGCCCGCCGTGCTGCGCCGCGACGACGTGGTCGTGGCGTTCTCCACCGGCGGCGCGTCGCCGCTCCTGGCGCGGCGGCTGCGCGACCGGCTGGAGTCCGTGGTCACCCCCGGTCTGGGGCGCGCGGCCGGCCGCCTCGCGCGGGTCCGCGAGGAGCTGCGGGTCCGATTTCCGGAAGACGAGTCGCGCAGGCGCGACGCATGGTTCGGCCTGGTCACCCCCGAGTTCCTGGACGCGGCCATCGCCGGCCAGGACGACGAAGTGGAGTCACGCATCGCACGATGCCTGTCGCAGTCGTAGGAGCCTCGCACCGCACGGCGCCCATCGAGCTCCGTGAGCGGTTCGCCTATGGGCGGGCCGAGCTTCCGCGCGCCCTCGCCGAGCTTTCGGACGGGGGGGCGGCGGAGGCCGTGGTGCTCTCCACCTGCAACCGCACCGAGGTCTACCTGGCGTCGGGCGACGGCGATCCGGGGATCGAGCAGGCGGTGGCCGCGCTGGCCGAGCGCATCGGCCAGGACCCGGCGGAGGCGTCGCGCTTCCTCTACGTCCACCGCGACCGGCAGGCCGTGGAGCACCTCTTCCGCGTGGCCTCCGGGCTCGACTCCATGATCCCGGGCGAGCCGCAGATCCAGGGGCAGGTGCGCGAGGCCTACGCCGCCGCCCGCGAGGCCGCGCACGCCTCCGGCCCCGTCGTCGGTCCGGCGCTGAACCGCCTCTTCCAGTCCGCGCTGGGCGTGGGCGGGCGGGTGCGGAGCGAGACGGGGCTGGGGATCGGCGCCGCGTCGGTCTCCACCGCGGCCGTGGAGCTGGCGAAGAAGATCTTCGGATCGCTCCGCGGGCGGCGCGCTCTCGTCCTCGGGGCGGGGGAGATGAGCGAGGTGACGCTGGAGTGCCTCCGCTCCGAGGGCGTGGACACCGCCATCGTGGCCAATCGGACGTGGGAGCGGGCGCGGGAGCTGGCCGAGCGGCTGGGCGGCTCCGCCATCCGCTGGGAGAACGTGGCCGAGGCGCTGCCGCAGGTGGACATCGTGGTCTGCTCCACCGCCGCGCCGCATCCGGTGCTCACGCTCAAGCGCTTCCGCGAGGCGCTTCCCCAGGGGCCGCGCCGGCCGCTCTGCATCCTGGACATCGCCATCCCGCGCGACGTGGAGCCCGCCGTGGGCGACGTGCGGAACGTCTTCCTCTACAACGTGGACGACCTTCAGCAGATCGTGGAGGACGTGCTGGGCCGCCGGCGCAGCGAGCTGCCGCGCGCCGAGGGGATCGTCAAGGAGGGGGTGGAGGACTACTGGGCGTGGTACGCATCGCTCGCCGTCGTCCCGACGATCCGCGCCCTCCGCGACCACGGCGAGCGGCTCCGCCAGGCCGAGGTGGAGCGCGCCCTCCGCCAGCTCTCGCACCTCTCCGCCGACGACCAGCAGGCCATCGACGCGCTCACGAAGGCGCTCACCAACAAGCTGCTGCACGCTCCCACGGTCCGTCTCCGCGAGGCCGCCGGGAACGGCCGCGGCACGGCGGCGATCGACACGGCGCGGTATCTTTTCCATCTGGAAGACGAGTCGTCGGACGGCTGAACAGCGAACAGAAGTGCTTAGTGCTTAGTGCTTGGTCCTTAGAACGATCTTCCCGTGTCCTCTCACGACAAGTACATCGCGGGCCTCGATCTGGAGCGTTTCCCCGTCGGATCGAGGGAGGTGCTTATCGCGGTCGGGCAGTCGCAGGACGGCGAGCCGATCGACCAGCTCTGCCCCCACTGCGCCCAGCCGATCTCCGTGGAGCCGATCACCCTGAAAGGCGAGAACGGCCCGTGCGCGTGGCAGGTCAGCTGCCCATGCGGCAAGTGCAACGGCGCCTTCCGCGGTCTCTGAGGTAGACAGCCACGCCGCGCCGGGTTGAGATCCACGACAGGCTCCAGTGCCTGCGTCCGAGATCGATCGTGTCCGATCGCCGTACTAAGGACTAAGCACTTCTGTTTTCCCCTTTGCCCCTCCGGCGTTGACTCCGGAGGGGCTTCGCTTTCTATTGCTTGCGTTCGCGGGAACGAATCGCACAACATGTAGTGGACGGATCGAAATCGGGGGCTCCGGGGTTGCATCTCCCCGCTCCGAATCGATCCGACCACTCGCCGACGAAGGACGAGACCGGGGATGACGCACCTCCTCCGTGCCGCATGCTGATCCAGGCCCATTCGGGTGAGTTCGGGAACGTCTGGCGGATGATCGCCGGCGGCACCGTCTCCACCAAGCTCATCATGCTCTCGCTGGCGATCTTTTCCCTGGTGTCGTGGGGGATCATCGTCCTCAAGCTCATCCAGTTCCGCCGCCTCCGCCGCGAATCGGACCAGTTCGTGGAGCGGCTGGAACGCGCCGACCGCCTGGACGACGCCTACTCGTCCATCATGGCGCTCCCCGAAAGCCCCTTCACCCGCGTCTTCAAGCGGGGGATGACCTTCTACTCCGAGCTGCGCCCCGCGCGCGCCGGCGGCGAGGTTCGCGGGCTGCTCCCGACGCAGCTGGAGGTGCTGCGCCTGGTGCTGGAGAAGGAGGAGGCCGACGAGCGTGACTCGCTCACCCGCGGCCTCTACTGGCTGGCCATCTTCGCCTCCACCGCGCCGCTCCTGGGCCTGCTGGGGACGGTGCTGGGGGTGATGAACTCCTTCATCGGCGTGGCGGCGGCGGGCTCCAGCAACATCACGGCGGTGGCGCCGGGGATCGCGGAGGCGTTGGTGGCGACCGCGGGCGGGCTGGTGGTCGCCATCCCCGCGGCCATCGGCTACAACTACCTCACCGGGCGGCTGAACCTGTTCATGGGCGAGCTGGAGGGCTTCTCCAGCGAGTTCATCGGCGCGCTGGCCCGCGAGGGGCGCATCTAGTGCCGCGCCGCCGCCGCGGGACCGAGCTGGAGGTGAGCGCGGAGATCAACGTCACCGCGCTGGTGGACGTGGTGCTCACGCTCCTCGTCATCTTCATGCTCACCGCGCCCATGCTGCAGGGCGGCGTGGAGGTGAGCGTCCCCCGCGCCCGCACCGAGTCCGTCCCCTCGTCCGAGGGCGTCGTCGTCAGCGTCACCCGCACGGGCGACGTCTACATCGGCGACGCGGCGGTGCCGTGGGAGGAGTTCGAGGCGCGCTTCCCCGCCGCCGTCCGCGCGGCCGGCGCGAAGAGCGTCTACCTCCGCGCCGACCAGAGCGTCCCCTACGGCCGCGTGGTGCAGGTGCTGGGGCGGATGAAGGCCGCCGACGTGGCCACCGTGGGGCTGATCGCGGAAGAGGAAGACCCGGGAGGGAAGCGGTAGATGGACGTACGCGAGCGGGCGGTCCGCATCCAGAAGCGCCGCCGGCGGAATCCCGTGGGGATCGCCGTCGCCGGCTCGCTGGCGCTGCACTCCATCCTCGTCGCGCTCCTCCTCTTCTCGGAAGGGTGGATGGGCGATCCGCCGGTCCGCCCGAAGATGCGCGTCTACGCCGTCAACATCGTCTCGCCGCCGCCCAACGTGGCCGGCGAGCCCCCGGCCGAGCCGCCCGCGCCCTCCTCCGGCCCCGCCGCCTCCGCGCCGTCGCCCGCTCCCCCGGCTCCTCCCGCGCCCGCGCCCGCGCCGCCTCCCGCGCCCGAGCCGCCGGCCCCGGAGCCCAAGGTCACGCCGCCGCCTCCGAAGGCGACGCCGCCGCGCGAACAGCCCAAGGCGCCCGCGCCCACGCCGCGCCCCGAGCCGCGTCCGGCGGAGCGCCCCAAGGCCACGGAGCCGCGCCCGAAAGCCACCGAGCCGCGTCCCAAGGCCGCCGAGCCCACGCGCACGACCCCACGCACGCCCGCGACGACGACGAATCGGCCGGCGAGCACGACGAATCGCCCGGCTGCCGACCGCCCGGGGACGGCCACGCGCAACGAGCGCGGCGGGACGCCGGAGGGATCGGGCGGCGCGCGGAGCACGGGGACGGGGACGCGCGGGCAGGCGACGGGGCGGAATCCGGATCCGAATTCCGCGGGCGGCGAAGGGCTGAGCCTGCAGCAGGCGGGGATGGAGTGCCCGTCGCCCGGCTACTGCGAGAACGTGATCCGCCAGGTGCGCCGCTACTTCCGCCGCCCCGAGGGGGCCAGCGGGAGCGCCGAGGTCTGCTTCACCATCCAGCGCGACGGCGGCGCCGACGACATCGAGGTCAACCGCGTGCGCGGCGGCTTCCCCTTCCGGCTGGCCGTGCAGGAAGCCGTGGAGCAGGCGGGGATGCGCAAGGCGTTCGGCGCGCTTCCGCGTGCCTTCAACGCCGCCACGCTCCCCGTCTGCGTGGACATCTCACCCCAGCTGTAGAGCGAGTGAGCTTGCGTCATAGAGCCATCCCGATCGCCCTCTCCCTGGCGGCCCTCGGCGCGCTGGCCCTCCCGGCCGCCGCCCAGCGCGACACCGTCCCGCAGACCGGCGTCCGCCTGCAGCTGCGCTACGAGGCGCGCTACGAGCCGGGCTTCGTCGTCCTCCCCTTCGGCGGCAACGACGTGGCGGGGCGCGCCGTGCGCGAGATCGTGCGGCGCGACCTGGAGCACAGCGACCGCTTCGAGATGCGCGAAGCCACGGGCGCCCGCGCGGGCGAGGCCGTGGACGCCGCCGCCTGGCGCGAGCGCGGCGCCGACTGGGTGCTGGAGGGCGGCGTGGAGGCGGCCGCCGGCGGCCTGCAGCTGCGCATGACGCTGCACGATGCCGTCTACGGCCAGGTGAAGGGCTCCGGCACCTTTCCCCTCCCGGCCATGTCCGGCCGCGGCTTCCGCATGGCCGTGCACGCCGCCTCCGACGCCGTCGTCCGCTGGGCCACGGGCGAGCCGGGGATGGCCGCGTCGCGCATCGCCTACGTGGTGCAGGGGCGGGGATCGAAGGAGATCTACGTGGTGGACTCCGACGGCGAGAACGCCACCCGCGTGACCGGCGACGGATCCATCGCCCTCTCCCCCGCCTGGTCGCCGGACGGGCGGAAGCTGGCGTTCACCTCGTACAAGGGCGGCGCGCCCTTCCTGTACGAGCGCGACCTGGGCACCGGCGCCGACCGCGTCGTCTCGGACCGCGCGGGGATCAACATCACCCCGTCGTACTCGCCGGACGGGCGCACCATCGCCTTCGCCACCACCTCGGGCGGCAACACGGAGATCGCCACCGTGGGCCCCTCCGGCCTTCGCCAGCACACGCAGTCGCGGCGCGCCGAGAACCTCTCGCCCTCCTTCTCCCCGGACGGCGGGCGGATTGCCTTCGTCTCGGACCGGCTGGGCGAGCCGGGGGTGTACGTGATGAGCCTTCCCTCCGGCGAGGCGCGGCTGGTCTCCGAGTACCGCTATGGCCGCGGCGGCTACAGCACCTCGCCCGACTGGTCGCCCGCCGGCCCGTGGATCGCCTACTCGTCGCGCGTCAGCGGCACCCCGCAGATCGTGATGGTGGGCGCCGACGGCAGCGGCGCGCGCCTCCTGACCGACCGCGGCCGCAACGAAGACCCCAGCTGGGCCCCCGACGGCCGGCACATCGTCTTCGCCTCGCCGGACCGCGAGGGGGGCGGCCTCTTCGTCCTCGACACCACCAGCGGCAAGGTGCGCAAGCTGGCCAGCGGCCGCGGCCTGGGCCTCCCCGACTGGTCCCCCCACCTCGCCACCGCGACCGGCCGCTGATCGGCTGATCGGGATCTGTGGATGGGGATCGGTGGATGCGGATCGGGAGATGGGGATGACAGCTCGGCACGGCAACCGGTAGATCACCATCCACCGATCCCGCCCTTGATCCAAGGTCCGACGATCGCCGGCCGGGAGCACCGATGCCGACGCCGGGAGCCCGCGAAGGCGGACTTCGCGCCGTCGTTGCCGCGATTTCAATCGCCCGCGCGAGGCCGGTCGAAGGCACCCCGATGCATGAAGGTTGTGGTATCGCTCGCGGGATGCTACTAGATATGGTACACTCCACCCGGGGCGGGTCCCGCGCCCGCCGTATCCGCCCGACACACCCTTGGAGATGAAAATCGTGATGAGAACCCGGCACCTCGCGACGTTCCTGCTCGTTCTGCCGCTGGCCCTGGGCGCCTGCAAGAAGCGCCAGCCCGCCGCCGGCCCCACGCCCGACGGCGGGACCACCGTCGTCAACGAAGGAAACGACGCGGCGCGCGAGGACTCGATCCGCCTGGCCAACGAAGAGCGCGACCGGCTGGAGCGGGAGCGCGTGGAGCGCGAGCGCCGCGCCCGCGAGGCCTCCACCGCCGCCGCCCGCGAGGCGCTCACCGAGATCGTCTTCTTCGAGTACGACAGCGACGAGATCACCGGCGAGGCGCGCGAGCGGCTGGAGATGAAGGCCGCCGTCCTGCGCGACAACCCGAGCGTCCGCCTGCGCATCGAGGGCCACGCCGACCAGCGCGGCTCCACCGAGTACAACCTGGCGCTCGCCCAGCGCCGCGCCGAGGCCGTGCGCGCCTTCCTGGAGAACTACGGGATCGCCACCAGCCGCTTCGCCACCATCAGCTACGGCAAGGAGCGCCCGCTGGTGGAGGGGGAGGGCGAGGAGACGTGGGCGCGCAACCGCCGCGCCGAGTTCGCCGTCGCCGGCGGCGAGATCACCACCGTCCCCGCGGAGCTTCGCCGATGAGCCGCGCCAGGCTGGTCGCCGCGCTCGTGGCGATCCCCTTCGCGGCCGGCTGCGTCGCGACCAAGCAGGACGTGGAGCAGCTGCGGCTGGAGATGCAGAGCTCCCAGCAGGCCACCGACCAGGCCATCCAGCGCCTGGCCGCCCGCACCGAAGCGCTCCTGGACTCCATCAGCACCCAGAACGTCCGCATGCGCGGCGACCTGGCCAACCGGCTGGTGCAGATCGAGCGGCAGCTGGTGCAGATCCAGGAGCTGTCCGGCCAGAGCCAGGCCCAGCTCACCGAGCTGCGCCGCCAGATCAACCAGCGCGCCGAGGAAGCCCGCCGCGCCGCCGACGCCGCCGCCGACAGCGCCGCCCGCGCTCCGAGCGGCGGCGGCGCGAGCGACGAGGGCGGCGCGTCCGAATCCACCGGGAGCGCCGGCGCCGTCTACGACGCCGCGCTGGGCGCCTTCCGCCGCGGGTCGATGACCACCGCGCGCGCCGGCTTCCAGGAGTTCCTGCGCGTGGCCCCGCGCGACCGCCGCGCCGCCGACGCCCTCTTCTACATCGGCGAGACGTACGCGCGCGATCCGGACAACGCCGTGACCGCGTTCGAGCGCGTCGTGGAGCAGTACCCGGCCTCCCCCCGCGCCCCGACCGCGCTGCTGCGCATCGGCCGCGTGGAGGCGGGGCGGGGGAACCGCACCGAGGCCCGCGCCCGCTTCAACCAGATCATCCGTGCGTACCCGCGAGCGCCGGAGGCGGAAGAAGCGCGCACCGAGATCGCGCGGCTCGGCCGGGCGACGACGACGAACTGAAAACAGAAAGTGCTTAGTCCTTAGTGCTTGGTCCTCAGTGAACAGATCGGAAACGCGCCTAAGGACTAAGCACTAAGGACTAAGCACTTCTTTTCCCCACCAGCCTCCGATAGCGAGGAGCCTTCTCCCGTGCGCTGCCCCTTCTGCCACCACCAGGACGACCGCGTGGTCGACTCCCGCACCAGCCGCGAAGGACGCGCGGTGCGGCGCCGGCGCGAGTGCCTGCGCTGCGGGCGGCGCTTCACCACCTACGAGTACATCGAGGAGCGCACCCTCCAGGTGCTCAAGCGCGACGGCGAGACCGAGCCCTTCGACCACCGCAAGCTGGTCACCTCCATCTCCGTCGCCACCGCCAAGCGCCCCATCACCCCGGCCGAGATCGAGACCGTGGTGGAGGACATCGAGCGCGAGCTGGACCGGCGCGAGAGCGGCGAGGTCACCAGCGCGGAGATCGGCGAGATGGTGATGACGCGCCTCCGCTCGCGCGACCACATCGCCTACGTCCGCTACGCCTCCGTCTACCGCAACTTCACCGACGTGGGCGAGTTCGAGGAGGAGCTGCGCGAGCTGAAGGAGCTGGCCGCCCTCCGCGAGATCCGCCGCTACCAGCGCGAGCTCCCCCTCCGCGAGGAGGACGAGGCCGCCGGCGACGAAGCCCACCCCGCCGGAGCCACGCCGCCCGCGTAAGCGGCCCCGAATCCGGATCCCGCGGATCGCCCGTATCAGAACGATGGGCTGGGAGCTCAGGTAAGGAAGAAGGACTTAGGACTGAGCACTTAGGACTAAGCACTTAGGACTAAGCACTTAGGACTAAGGACTTCTTTTCGATCTTTGCCCTTCGGGAGGCCCGGCGGTTGCCCGCCCGGGCCTCCCGTCGCACATTTGGGGGCTGCCGGGGTACACCGGCCACCGGGATGGAAACAAACGTCTCCCGCCCTCACGGGCCGGGAGCCCGTTTCTTTGAGGGCGGATGGCGAAGTTCATCAAGACGGGCACCGGCGAGATGCCGTTCCTCGACCACCTCGAGGAGCTGCGGTGGCGCGTGCTGTGGAGCCTGCTGGCCGTGATTGTGTGCGCGATCGCCGGCTACGTGCTGGTGACGCGGCTGGACGTGCTGGGGATCCTGGTGGAGCCCATCAAGCCCTTCCTGGGCGGGACCAAGCTCAAGTACCTGAGCCCCACCGAGCCGTTCTTCATCACGCTCAAGCTGGCGATCACGGTGGGGCTGGTGCTGGCCTCGCCCATCATCGTCTACCAGCTCTGGTCGTTCCTGGCCCCGGCGCTCCTCCCCTCGGAGAAGCGGGTGATCGTCCCCGCGCTCTACATGGGGCTGGTGCTGTTCGCGGCCGGCGTGTGGATGGCGTACGAGATCGCCCTCCCCATGACGCTCAGCTTCACCATGGGGTTCCAGACCGAGAGCCTGGAGCAGGCCATCGTCATCGGCGCCTACCTCTCGGTGGTCACCCGGCTCCTCCTGGCCTTCGGGCTCATCTTCGAGCTCCCCGTGGTGGTGCTGATCCTGTCGGCCATGGGGCTGGTGACGCCGGAGTTCCTGGTGGCCAAGCGGCGGCACGCCATCGCCATCCTCACCGTGGCCGCCGCCGTGCTGACCCCCGGCGACGTGATCACGCTGACGCTGATGATGATGGTGCCGCTCATCCTCCTCTTCGAGCTCAGCATCATCCTCTCGCGCCTGGTGGTCCGCCGCCGGCGCGCGGCCTCCGCCGCCGCCGAGGCGTCGGCCGAGACGTAACCCGGCCGTGAGATTTCAGTTAAACGCCGCCGGACCGGCTTCCGCCCGTCCGGCGCGTGGTGAGAGATTGATGCGACCCGAGTCCAGCCTTCCCCCAGCGGGCAGATCCCACGTGAAGCCCAGAGCGGCACTCCTGGCCGCGGCCGTCGCGCTCGCCCTGACGGCGGCGGCGGCGCACGCGGCCGCGCAGATCCCCGGCCTCCCGCGCGGCGGGGCGCGACCCGCGCGCCCCGCTGGGTCGCAGCCGCAGCCGGTGCGCCCCACCACGCCCGAGCGGCGCGACACCACGCCGGAGCGCAACGCGCCCCCCGAGGTGCAGGACACGCTCATCGAGCGGCTCCTGAGGCTGGAGGGGTACGTCCCCGTGCAGTACAACGCCGACAGCGCCGAGTACCGCTCGTCCGACCGCACGCTGCGGCTGCGCGGCAACCCGCGCGTGGAGCGCGAGTCCAACGTGATCACGGCGGTGGACTCCATCGTCTACCGCGACCGGAGCGACTTCGTGGCGGCGTACGGGAAGCCGCAGGGGAACCCGTCCGAGGGCGAGCCCATCACGGGCGACATCTTCTACTACGACCTGGCCTCCCGGCGCAGCACCGTGCTGGGCGCCCGCACCAAGATCACCGAGAGCGCCACCTGGTTCGTCTCGGGCGACGTCACCGACGAGCGGGGGCAGCGGATCTACGCCTCGGACAGCGAGTTCACCTCGGACGACCGCGAGGACCCGGCGTACCACTTCAAGGCCGACCGGATCATGATCATCCGGAACCGGATCCTGGTGGGGCGGCCGGCCTACCTGTACTTCAAGAACGTCCCGGTGTTCGCGCTCCCCTTCATCGTGCAGGACCTGGAGAAGGGGCGGCGGAGCGGGATCCTGATCCCCTCGTTCGAGATCAACGACATCATCCGCACCAACGGGCGCACGGGGCAGCGGGGGACGGGGCGCGAGATCTCCAACATCGGCTACTACTGGGCCATCAACCAGTACCTGGGGGCGCAGCTGGCCGGCCGGTGGCGGAGCGGATCGTACAGCGCGCTGGCCGGCGACGTGGACTTCAACTTCCGGCGGCGCTTCCTCACCGGGAGCATCGCCTTCGAGCGCTTCTGGGAGACCGACGGGCCGCGCCGGCTGACGCTGAACGGCGGGGCGCAGTGGCAGTTCAACGAGCGCACCGACGTCAACGGCACCATCAGCTACGCCAGCTCGTCGCGCTTCGAGCGCGACCGCGTGGTGGACTTCGAGCGGCAGACGGAGGAGCTTTCCAGCACCCTGGCCGCCACCCGCCGCTTCGACTGGGGGCAGCTCTCCATCAACGCCGAGCGGCGCCAGTCCATCGCCAACGACGACGTCAACTTCACCCCCCGCTTCTCGCTGGGCGTGAACCCCATCAGCATCCTCCCGTCGGTGGTGCTGAACGTCAGCGTCAACGGGAGCCGCACCACCAGCACCCCGGGCGACGCGCTCTTCCGCCGCCTGCAGGGGACGGAGCAGGCCAGCGCGGGCGGCTCGCTGGGGCTCACCGTCGGCGACCTGACGCTCAGCTCCTCCCTGGCGTACAGCAGCAACTCGACCGACCCGCTGCGGGCGGTGCCGCTGGACTCGCTGGAGTTCGGGGTGGACACGTCGCGGGCCCGGGCGCTCTTCGGCACGGGGACCGAGCGGGTGCAGATCACGGCGGGGACGGCCTACCAGATCCCGCTCTTCGCGTCGACGCGGGTGAGCCCCAGCATCTCCTTCTCGCGCGAGCTGGCGCGGCTGGAGGACTCGCGCTTCCCCACGGGGGGCGACACGCCGCTCCCGGACTCGCTGCAGGGGGTGTTCGGGGAGTTCGTGGCGGGGCCGTCGCGGCTCAACATCGGCGCCACGCTGAACACCGACCTGTACGGGTTCTTCCCGGGCTTCGGCCAGTACAGCGCCATCCGGCACCACGTCCAGCCGCTGATCGGGTGGCGCTACTCGCCGGCGGCGCGGGAGAGCGACACGGACCGCCGGCGGATCCAGGAGCGGGTCTTCGGGAAGCAGCAGCTGAGCACGCAGAACGCCATCGAGCTGACGCTGAACCAGACGCTCGAGGCCAAGGTGCGCGATCCGGACCCGGTGACGGCCGTGCCGGCGCGGGGCGACAGCGCGGGCGCGGCGCAGCAGGGCGACAGCACGGCCACGGGGAGCGGGCTGGCGGGCGGGAACGCGGCGCGGCCGTCGGAGCCGCGCAAGATCACGCTCCTCTCCATCAACACCTCGGCGCTGTCGTACTCGTTCGAGGACCTGGACACGCTGGGGATCCGCTTCCGCGAGGAGGCCATCAGCAACAGCATCCGCACCGACCTGCTGGGCGGGCTGACCTTCACGACCACGCACGACCTGTTCGACGACCGGCTGGACGAGCAGCGGCGGGTGCGGCGCGGGCGGCTGTCGCCCTTCCTCACCTCGTTCAACACGTCGTTCAGCCTGGGGCAGAACTCGTCCATCTTCCGCTGGCTGGGCTTCGCGCGGGGGAGCGAGGAGGAGCGGGCGACGGAGCGCGGGCAGACGCCGGACTCGGCGGGGGTGCGGCCGCAGACGCCTCCGGGGGGCGCCACGGCCACGGGGAACAACCAGATGGCGGGCGGGGGCGGGTGGAACCTGTCGCTCAACTACTCGCTGTCGCGCAACCGGCGCAGCGTGCGCGACTCCATCCCGGGGATCTTCGACCAGGGGAACTCCACGCTGGGCGGGACGCTCTCCTTCGCGCCGACCAAGAACTGGGGGGTGAGCTGGACGACGCAGTACTCGACCACCACGGGCGAGTTCGCGGCGCACCGCATCAACCTGAAGCGCGACCTGTACCGCTGGCAGGCCAACTTCGACTACAACCTGGGTCCCAACGGCAACACGCGCTTCGCCTTCTCAGTGCACCTCACCGACCTGCCGGACCTGAAGGCGGACTACAACGAGAGCAACCTGGGCGTGGACCGCCCCGACACCGGCCGCTCGCCCGGCGGCGCGCAGTTCCAGGCGCAGCCCCTTCCGCCGCCGCCGCCGCCGGCTCCCTCCACGAGCCAGCCGGAGAAGAAGGAAGAGGAGTAGGATCGCGGGATCTCGATCGACGACAGGGAGCCCGGCCGCCACGCGCGGCCGGGCTCCTTCGCTTGGTCGGATTCCCCCACGGAGCAGAGGACGAGCGGGCAATCCCCTCCGGGCGAGGAACCGCCGGCATCTCGCCGTGGAAGCCCGGGCAGTGGCGGCCCCGCTGCCATTCGGCGCCTGTCCCTTCCCGCGTGGAACCCGTCGATCGAAGGTTCACGGCTTCGCCCGATCGCCCCGGCCCGTGCGAGCCGGGACGATCGGACGGCCGACCGCGAGATCCACGTCCCCGTTACTGTCCCGAGCTCTCGCCCAGGGCGACCAGAAGCTCGTCCAGCTGATCGAACGTCTCGACCATCGCATCGGCTGCCCCGGTGCCGGCGGCGTCGAGCGCTTCCTTCGAAGGATAGCTCTCGCGCAGGACCACCAGCGTCTTGCCGCCCTCTTCCTCGAAGGTCACCGTGGTGACAGACCCGCCCTCGCCGCCTTCCTCATTGGTCCACGCGAGGCGCGAGTACGGCTCCACTTCGACATACGTGCCGAAAAAGGCGGCAGGCTCGGGGCCACCGTGGTCGAATACCAGCCGGTACTTGCCTCCGACGCGAGCATCCACTTCGCAGGACAGCAGGGTCATTCCCATCGACCTGGGCACCCACCAGCGCCTGAGCAGCTCGGCCCTGGCAAATGCCTCGAACACGATGCGCGCCGGGCCGTTGATGGTCCGCGTGACAACCACCTCGCGGTCCGACTTCCGTTCCACCGTGGTGCGGTTCTTCACGGGGTCGGGGCTACTTTCGATTCTCGCGTTCATCTCTCTCCTTTCGTGTGAGTTCCTCGACAACCTTGTCCAGCTCGTCGAAGCGTTCGTCCCACCGCTGGCGGTAGCTCTCGAGCCACGCCGTCTCTTCCTCCAATCGGCGTGGGCCCAGCTGGCACATCCGCACGCGCCCGATCTTCTTCGTGGTGACGAGCCCCGCCTGCTCCAGGACGCCGACGTGCTTCTTCATGCCCGTGAGCGTCATCTGGAACGCCTCGGCGAGCTCCGTGATCGAAGCGTCGGCTCGTGCGAGCTGCTCCAGGATGCCACGCCGCGTGGCGTCCGAGAGCGCGGCGAACGAGGAATCGAGTCGAGTCGTCCTATGCTGAACCATATGGTTCAGTATTTAACACAGGCGCTCGCGGCATGCAAGGGGTGCCACGAAGAACGATGCGTCCCGCGATCTCAGCAGAGCGCGCGCAGCCGTGGCGGCCAGACCATCATCGCGCCCACGACCTGCGACGACACGCGCTGCTCGAATCGATGGACCGATGCGTCCGGGAGCATCGTCAGCTGCGTCATCAGAGGGATCGGCGCGGCAATCTGCCCTTGCTCCAGGTCCTCCCGATGACGCGGTTGGCACAGCCTGGGAGTGCGACGGATCCGGATCCCGGGTTCGGGATGATGGAGGGAAGCGAGCGCGGGATCCGATCGGTGTCACGGCGATCAGCCGCCCCGGCGGAGCAGATGAGCGGAGGAACGATCCTCTGCTTCTCTGCATTCTGGGCATCGTGTCTTTCGCGTAGGACACGGTTCCTCACCCAGGGCGGACAGGCGGGGGGGATCCCGATCTCCGTCGGATAAAGCTAAGCGGATGGTGTGAAACCGGTTGCGGAGTGCGATCGGGATCGGGCGGAGACGGAACGGCGGTTGCCTTGCCCCGGACCGGCGCTCTCGCGCCCCGATCCGCCACTTCCGGGAAGACACTTCCATGCGACACCACCTCCTCCGCTTCGCCACCCTGGTGGCCGCGGGGCTCGCGCTCGCCGCCTGCGGCGACGACCCCCGCATCATCGTGGGGAGCGATCCGCCGGGCGAGCCCGAAGACCTGGCCCTCTCCTACACCTGGGTGCTGGAGGGCTACGACAACGGCCAGCCCGTCGGCTACCCCGCCGTCGACCTCAGCTGGCTCCCCCCCACCGACTGGCAGCGGGAGCCTTTCCGCGTCTACGGGCGCCGCTCCGGCGGCCAGTTCTTCCTGGTCGCCACCGTCACCTCGTGCACCAACGCCGGCTGCACCTACCGCGACCGCGACGTATCGCACGGCCAGACGTACGAGTACTACGTGGCCACGGTGAACGAGGACACCGGCGAGGAGACGCCCGGCGACTTCCGCGAGGTGATCGCCGTCCCCACCTACAACCGTCCCGCCACCGTCCTCGCCGACTCGGTCGTCGCGCTGGACGACGCGCTCTACCTGCGCTGGAGGGACACCGGCAACGGCGCCAACCTCTCCCGCTACATCGTCTACGTCACCCGCATCGACAACGAGACGCACCTGTACCAGCTGGGCGAGACGGACGCCACCGGCTTCCTGGACCTGCGCGCCGAGAACGGCGTCCAGTACGGCTACCGCGTGGCCGCCGTGGACACCTTCGGCCACGTGGGGCCGCTGAGCGCCCAGCTGACCGGCGTCCCGCGCCCGGACGTGACGGCCGAGCTGGTCTACGCATTCTCCGACAACGCGGCGCAGAGCGGCTTCCGCTTCGAGGACGACGAGAGCATCAACCCCATCGTGGCCGGCACCTCGGCCTCGGCGCACTGGCGGCTGGAGTCGGACGGCGCGGGGTACCGCATCGTCCCGCTGAACGGCGCGAGCGTGCTGGAGCACCCGGAGCGCACCACCGCCCTCGCCTGCGGCCCCGGCGCCGATGCATCGTGCAGCGCCGTCACCCGCGCCCCCGCCGCCGGCTACCAGACCACGCCGATCTCGATCGACCCGGAGTTCAGCTACGTCTTCCGCGTGCCGGACACCGACGGCATCCACTTCGGCGTGGTCCGCGTGACCCTGCTGGGGGCGGACTCGCAGGGGCGCGACCTGGCGATCTTCGACTGGGCCTACCAGCTACGCCCGGGCGACGTCCGCCTGGACCGCGGCACCACCCGGTAGGCCGATCGACCCGGGGCGGGGACTCCGATCCCCCGCCCCGACTGCTCCGCCGGGCGCCGACGCCCGGTCCCCCGCGCGACGCCGCTCCGGGCGGGGCGGAGGCGAAGGACACGCCAGGAACTACCCGGAGTGCCTTCGTCCCGTCCGGACGGCTGAGAGATAGATCGCCGCGACGCGCGGCGGCGGTGCCGGGTTTGCCGGTGCCGCCGCCGCGGTCTATTTTGGGGCCCTTCCTTCTGTTTCCCGCAAATCCAGGAAATACGCCCGATGCAGCGGATCGAGATCGACGGGGACGCATTGCGGCTGGAGGACGTGGAGCGCGCCGCGACGGAGCCGGGCGTCCAGGTCGGCCTCGCCGACGGCGTGGAGGCGCGCATCGCCCGCTCGCGCGAGGTGGTGGAGAACGCGCTCCGGCGCGGCGCCACCGTCTACGGCGTCACGACGGGCTTCGGCCGCCTGGCCGAGACGCCGATCGCGCACGACAAGCTGGAAGAGCTGCAGCTGAACCTGATCCGCAGCCACGCCTGCGGCGTCGGCGCCGCCCTCTCCCGCGCCGAGACGCGCGCCGTCACCCTGCTCCGCGCCAACGTCCTGGCGAAGGGCTTCTCCGGCGTGCGGCCGGTGGTCGTCCATCGCCTCCTGGAGCTGCTGAACCGCGGCGTCCACCCGGTGATCCCCGAGCAGGGCTCGGTGGGGTGCTCGGGCGACCTGGCGCCGCTCTCGCACCTGGCGCTGGTGCTCCTGGGCGAGGGGCGCGCGGAGGTCGGCGGCGAAGTGGTGGACGGGGCGGAGGCGCTGCGGCGCGCGGGCGTGGAGCCGCTGCGGCTGCAGGCCAAGGAGGGGCTGGCGCTGAACAACGGGACGCAGGTGATGACGGGCGTGGGCGCGCTCTGTCTGCTGGGGGCGGAGCGGGCGGTGGAGGCGGCGGAGGTGGCCGGCGCCATGTCGCTGGAGGCGCTGATGGGGACGCCGGACGCTTTCCACCCCGCCATCATGCGCGCCCGCCCGCAGCCCGGGCAGATCGCCAGCGCGGAGCGGCTGCGCGCGCTCCTGGCGGAGAGCGAGATCCGCGAGTCGCACCGCCACGGCGACCCGCGGGTGCAGGACGCGTATTCCATCCGCTGCATGCCGCAGGTGCACGGCGCCGCGCGCAACGCCCTGGCCTTCGTGCGCTCGGTGCTGGAGACGGAGGCCAACAGCGCCACCGACAACCCGCTGATCTTCCCCGACGAGGGGGAGGACGGGCTGGTGATCTCCGGCGGCAACTTCCACGGGCAGCCGGTGGCGCAGGTGCTGGACTTCGCGGCCATCGCCCTGGCGGACCTCGCGTCCATCTCGGAGCGGCGGATCGAGCGGCTGGTGAACCCCGACCTCTCGGGCGACCTCCCGGCCTTCCTGACGCGCGAGCCCGGCCTGCGCTCCGGCTTCATGATCGCCCAGATCACCGCCGCCGCGCTGGTGAGCGAGTGCAAGCTGCTGGCGTCGCCGGCCAGCGTGGACTCCATCCCGACGGGCGCGGGGAAGGAGGACCACGTGTCGATGGGGATGAACGCCGCCGTGAAGCTGCGGAAGTCTTTGCGGAACGTGGAGACGGTGCTGGGGATCGAGCTCCTGGTGGCCGCGCAGGGCCTGGAGTTCCGCAAGCCCCTCCGCCCCGGACGCGGCGTCGCCCGCGCCTACGCCCTCCTCCGCGACCGCGTCCCCCCGCTCGACGAAGACCGCTTCCTCGCCCCCGACATCGAGGCCGCGACCGCGCTGGTGCGCGAGGGGGTTCTCGGCGATTTGTGGCGTGATTGAGGCTGTCGGATTCGCATCGTCCAAAGATGCGCCGGGGTCATTAGATTTCGCGGATCTGGCGGGTGTCGATTCGCGTGATCCGACGGCGATCTGGTGCTATGATTGGGAGAGGCGCCTGCTTTGCGGGACAGGTGGCGGTGTCCCGGCGCGATGGGCTGCAGAACGGAGGTGGACGATGGCGAGTCGATCCGTCGCTGAACGCTGGACCTACGACGAGTTCGCGCGGCTCCCGGATGACGGGAACCGCTACGAAGTCATCGCGGGAGAGCTGTACGTGACGCCCGCACCGAGGTCGGCGCACCAGGAGGTGCTGATGCGTCTGATCGAGATCGCCGGGCCCTTCGTCCGCCGGCATGGCCTCGGGCGGATGCTTCCGGGGTTCGATGTTCTGTTCGGCGAGGGCGACTACCTGGAGCCGGATCTGGTCTTCCTCCGTCGTGGACGAACCGATCTCGTCCGCTCACGAGGTGTGGAAGGTGCGCCGGACCTGGTGATCGAGATCCTCTCCGACAGCACGGCGGGGCGGGACCGAGGGATCAAGCGGGCGCGCTACGAGCATTTCGGCGTGGCGGAGTACTGGATCATCGATACCGACGCGCGGCAGATCGAGATCCACCGCCCGGGCGAGCGTCTTCCGCGCATCGAGGGCGGCATCCTGCGCTGGCAGCCGATCCTCGACGGGCCGGTGCTGGAGATCGACGTTCAGGAGCTGCTGAGCGACCTGGAGTAGGCACCCGAACGCCACGAAGTGACCTGGAGTTGCACGATGGCTACCCAATTCGCTGCTCCGCGGCGCTGGCCCTACGAGGAATTCGCCGCCGGGGCCCGATCGAGGCCGCGACGGGATCGTTCACGTGGCAGCCTGTCTCCGGCGGCCCAATCCTGACGCTGGACGTTCCGCATCTGCTCCGCGATTTCCGCTGAGCAATCCGAACCCCGCGACATTGCTACTGCCCGACATGACCATCATCGCCGAGCCACAGCCCCGCACCATCCGCGCGCCGCGCGGGTCCGAGATCTCCTGCAGGGGGTGGCAGCAGGAGGCCGCCCTGCGGATGCTGATGAACAACCTGGACCCCGACGTCGCCGAGCGCCCCGAGGACCTGGTGGTCTACGGCGGCACGGGGAAGGCGGCGCGCAACTGGGAGGCGTTCGACGCCATCGTGGCCACCCTCCGCGACCTCGCCGACGACGAGACGCTGATCGTGCAGAGCGGGAAGCCCGTCGCCGTCTTCCGCACGCACGCCCACGCGCCGCGCGTGCTGATCGCCAACAGCAACCTGGTGGGGCGCTGGGCCAACTGGGACACCTTCCGCGAGCTGGAGCGCCTGGGGCTGACCATGTACGGCCAGATGACGGCCGGGTCGTGGATCTACATCGGCACGCAGGGGATCCTGCAGGGGACGTACGAGACGTTCGGCGCGGTGGCCACGCAGCACTTCGGCGGATCCCTGCGCGGGA
>Ga0247770_1001345_pt1 | contig 19582 bp, 6 predicted proteins | sample UWRJL136409B6_FD_179943 | JGI IMG/M metagenome (GOLD analysis project Ga0247770, IMG submission 179943) | Plant litter microbial communities from Arlington Agricultural Research Station in Wisconsin, United States - UWRJ-L136-409B-6 | ecosystem: Environmental > Terrestrial > Plant litter >... | reverse complement strand
TATTAAAAAGGAAAAAAAAATTTAAATAAAAAAAAAAAAAAAAGAGAAACTAGTTAAAAGCGTTACTAAAACCTAATATAAGCTAAAAGCTTATTACCACCACCCTAACTGAAAAACACAACTAAGCTAACCCTTTTACTTATACTAACTAGGAAACGTATAAGCAAAATAAGATGTAAAAGACTAATTACAGAACAGTACTTATAAGTAAACGTTCCTGTTTAAGTCTGTAATAAACCTAACAGCGTTACTATCGTTATAAGATTCTTTAAGATATCTTATAATTACGTTAATAAACTTACGGCATGTAAGAGTAAAATATAAGTAATTAAAGTTATTAAGTTCTAAGATAAGAGTTAAGGCGTGTTTTTAAGCCTTACGTATTATTTTAAAGTTTAAGGTGTTAAATAATATTAAGTAATAAGTAGTGAGAATAGCTTTACGTAAAGTATAAAACACCTTTTAAGCCTTTTTAGACGTTTAAAATAAATATAAGTTAGTTAAAGTATTATTATAATCTCAGTGTCGCAGCCTTCCCCATTAGGTTAGGCGGCATCAAAAGCGGTAATCGACCCCTGTAAGCCCCACATTACTCTTTACGTAATTCTATCCGGCTATTTTCACACCCCTCCTTTCTATTTACTACGTCATTAAGTAAAAGATGTCATCAAATGGAAAATCTCATCAAGTGGAGAATGTCATCAAGTGGAGAATGTCATCAAAATATATTATTAAGTGTCAGAACAAAGGAGGTTATGGCCGGAGTGTGGTAGAATACTGCTGATCAGAGCTGTACGAAGCTGAACGGAGCTGTACAGAGCTGAACGGAGCCGAACGGGTTGTGCCTGTTCAGCTGAGTGCAGCAAAGCTTTATAAAGAAAGGGGTTCTGGCTGCAAGCCAGAACTCAATAAGGAATTATAAGCAATTCAATCAAGCAGTTGCAACCTCATCAATTCTACAAAATTCCAGTGTGCAGTATTTCTGAGAATAAGTGTCGCCTGATCAAAGGAAGCCAGCCAGGCTGTAGAGCTAGATGCGCTAGTAGTAGCTATAGGGTCGGTTACGGCATTTAACGCCGTGAACGGCAATTGACGTAATTAAGCCGATACGGTTGATGTATCCAGCTTTGGTAATGGCTTTAATAGATTCGGTTAGGAATGGAAACTAAGAAGCTTCCAGAACTAGTAGTAACATTTGAGCATAAATAGTCCGGCAGCGGCACCTTTGCTTAAAGGAAGGCCACTGCCTCTTGTATTAAGCAGTGGCTTAAAAGCCTAATTCTTTAACACCCCTTATCGGTCCTTTCTTTTCTCTCTCTTATCGCAACCTCCACTTTCTGCTTCTCACCTACTGTTTTCCAATACTTACCTTACCTGTTAGTCTCCTAGGTTAACTGGTTAATTACATAGTTCCCACTGTTCAGCCATGCTTTACTTTATCTTATAATAAAGCAGCCGCTGGATTAGGAGAGTAAGACCGCGTCACTGAGACTAATGGTATAATTTATAGTAATTTTTTATTTAAGATAAAGATAATACTAAAAACTAATATTACCTCTTTTTTAAAGGTATAAATGTCTTATAATATATTTTTCATATATTATTTATATTTTTTAACAGTGTTAAAAATGGTAATATAATCTTTATTCCTTTACGTTTCGTATATATGTTAAGTACTAACACAGTTTCTTTTAAGGTTTAAACCTTTTTTATAAAGTCTTTATTTTTAACTTATATTATAAATTATCTTACTATTTTTTTAAAACTACTTCAACTGTTATTATAATTAAATTTATAACCTTTAACTAATTATTAATACTTTTATAAAAGCTTCTTATTATAATTACAGTATATATATTCTTTAATCTATTTTTACGTTAATTTATCTTTAAGCCATTTACGATTAAAGCCTTAAGTTCTTTAATATCTTTCTTTATTATGTATTTTTATCAACTTATTTTTACTTCTTTTCTGTCTCGATAATATATCTAACTAACACTAAAACTTACGTTACGAAATCCTTTCTCTTAATTAAAAGCTCGTTATACAAATTATATCAGTTACCCCTTATTACCATAACGGTATAGTGATAATATTCTTCACTTTTCTTTTTCTTACGTATTTACTCCTCTTTTACCTCATTTTAACATACTTTTTAAGCCAGTTACACGTTTACAGTAACATTAGTTTAAGTCGTTTTGATTATTTCACAGAAGTAGCAGCTATTCTCCAGGCTACCCCCTGTTATCGTTTCTCAGGTCCAGCTCTACACTAGTGGTGTACCCTCCTTACGACATTACGGGTAGGTTAATTCAGCATCCTCTTTCTAAATCTGTCGTTAGATTTCGTTTTAGAGGCGGTGCGAGCAAGCAATTGCGTTATGGCTGATTCGATGTTTTTTAAACCGACAGAGCTTATTTTCTCATAAAGCCCTTAGCTCTACATACTATAAGGGGCTCTGTTATTGGATCTTTTTCTTAGCATAGAGCCACTGTGTAGGAGCAGTGCTCTACATAGTATTTCGCACCATAACACCTGCAGGGACACGTAGGTCCGGGCCGACCCCTAGGGCAGCCTGCAGGTCGTTACAGTCGTTTATTTAACGTAAGGAACTAAGAGCTTCTTTACTTACTGTAAACACAATAATATCTATAATACTAATAAAATACAGTAAAAGTGTTTTATTCTTTACGTTAAGGTTTATCTAATACTTTATAATAAAGCGTAACCGTTAAGATAAAGTATTAGTTAATCAGTTAAAGAGGCTTTAAGCTGTTATGCCCCTAACCTAGTGTATGTATTTGCACACTTTCCTTTTAGTACTTTTCTTTTTATTAAAAAAAAACCGTCGGACTGCCTTAGCTTGTTATTAAATAATAAATTACAGTAATAAAGCTTAATGAACTTTAAATTTTAACAAATATATTACACACTTATAGTTACTTTTATATCTATATTTTACTTTAAGTAATAAGATTGTTATAGCCTGTTTTAGAAGACATTAAGTAACTTTAGTAAAGATAGATCGTAGTACTAGACAGAGGTTAGTTACTATAAGGGGTATCGTAAGATAATTAAATAAAGGTTAACGTAACTCTTAAAGTGTCAGAAGGGTGTGGCCATGCGAGCTGAACTGACGATGTCAGTTCAGCTGAACAGGGGTCCATTGGCCACACACCCTTTCACCATGTACAACTATAATAGGAGCTCTCTAGCGAAGCTAGAGAGCAATAGACAAGCAATACAATCATGCAGTTGCAACCCCATCAATTTCACCTGAATCCAATGTGCCGTGTTTCTGACATAAAGTAATACACTGTTAAGCAGATCGTAGATCTAAAAGTCCCTGATAATAGATCGTATGAAGTGATATTTAAAAATAATGTAATTACTAGCGTGAGGAACTGAGAAGGTCTCTTACCTATTGTAAGTACAATAATAGTATCTATACTATATAACTTTACTAAGTCTTAAGATTTTAAGAGTTTGGCTCTGAGACGCCAGGATCATTATTACAGGTTACTATACCTTAGGAGTTAGGAACTAGCTTAATTGGTTCGTTAAGGCTTTATAGGTTACTGTATTCTGGGTGTAGTGATTAGCTGCCATATAGCTAGTCTGTCCTGAGAGAAAAGATAGTAAATTTAGCTAAGAATTTCCAATTCTATATACTGTAATATTCATAGTTTAATATATAACTGTTTAGTTAAACACTTTAGAAAAGGCTTAGGGCTAAGTATTTTACTTTATTTCATTTTATTGTATAGGTATCATCTGTTTAAGCTTAGTATTTTTTGTTAAAAAAATGGTAAAAGGGTTTAGTTATAAGAGTGAATACACGTAGACTAAAGACGCGAGTTTAATCTAAAAAAATAAAAAAAATAAGAGTACTATACCCTGTGCTAATCCTGTAAATTACTATTGCCATCGCTATCGCTATTACTATTAAACTCCGTTATAGTTAGCGCTAACGAACGCCTTGCTGGCACTGGAAAACCTTACTATATTAGAGTTTGAGAGAGTAACGCGTATGCCTGTAAGAGTAACGTATATGTCAAACGCTTTTGAAAACTTTATTGCTATAATAACATATATTGGGAAAAACTTTAACACTGTTAAATTGCCGAAGCTATAGATATAAGAACTATATAGCAGTACTTACCTTTACTTCTGCACTATTACCTATTATATATTTACTATACCATTTTGTATCTTTATATTAATTACATTAAATTAAGAAAACTAATCTTAAAAAGTGAGAGGATTGCTAAAAATAACGAAAGGTGAGTTAAAAACCAATCGTTGAATAACAGCTGCTGATAAAGAATAAAAATAAATCTTAAGTGCTGCATGCCGCTTACTAAAGAGAGCAAGCTTATTACGGTCTTTGTAAAGGTCTTCCTTTTAAGCAAAAGGAAATTACAGTAGATTGAGTTTATATACCGTGTTCTTCCGTTAAAGGAGATAATTAAAGATAATCTTAAAGGTCTTTTAAGGGTAGGATATCTGCTATGTAGGATAAATAGTAACGCTTTTAATTAGGAGAAACTTGTTAGAGAAACGAGAAGGTTGGTAAATAAAGGGGATAACAGTGTAAGGGTGTGGTTAACCGCTGTAATAAAGGCTGGTATGAGTCACCTGGGGTGGCACCTGGCAACCCTGTGGCACCTGGCAACCCCAAGTGTGGCCTAAGTGCTATTCAATGGATTCCATTCACAAAGGTCTCCACTGCAATTCCATAGATTCCATTCACTAGGTAGGCTTCCAGTCACTGGAAGCAGGAGGACTACAAAGGCGGGAATTCTAGAGCTAGAATCTGGAATTCCTTCCTTTCTTCCTCACACCAAGATGGTTCGCAATTGACCAGAATCAGCTTTGCAACCTTTGATCAATCGTCGTGACAGTATGTGAGTTAAGAAGCAGAACAGCAAATAGATAGATATTTGGATAACCTTTTGCTTGTAACTGTCGCTGTCGATAGCTGTTGTGAATCTCTGTTATTGTCAGTGGTATAAATTATAGTAATAGCAGTAAGGTCTATGTGATTCTTGTAAAGATACTGTTGAACTGGAGGGTTCTGAGCACTATACTATAGTGCTGCAGAGGCTGTAAGCCTCTGTAGTACAGAGGACTTGCAAGGCACTTAAGGGGAGAAAGTGTACGCACAGTCTGGCCGGAGGCCTACTGTAAAGGTTGGAAAAGAGTTGAAAAAGGAGTGGAATTGTTGTTGTCTCGGAATCTATCTCACTACTTTATAGGCTATGAGAGGCTTTGGAATTCTTCCAGAGTCTTCTACTACTAATACAAAGAAGGAATAGTGTTACAAGAGGCTACGCAAGCTCTGTGGGGCCCTACAGGCTCTCTAGAGCTCTAGGAGGTTCGATGTGTTTCTATAACCTCTTATTTTAGTCTCTGGAATCATCTAGATTCTAGAGAGACTTCAAAGGGCCTCAGGGGCCCTAGTGGTCAGATGTTACGAACCTTCTGGAAGGTTCGGTACCCTGAAGCGTTGCAGGGTACATAGTACCCTGCAGCCTCTTCCAGTAGTTCCAGAGACTATACTTCAACAGATACCATATAATATAAAATATAGCGTTTTTTTTAACACAGGAACAGACCTTAAATTACAGCATTTTTACTTTCTTATACAAATTATTCTTTTTAATACAGAACTTTTTTTTAATATATATTATACTTAACCTCCTTTATTAAAAAAGAGCCTTACTTTTATAAACCTTATATTATTATATAGAATTATTTACAAACTGTAAGGTGCTGGGTGATCAAGGAAGATGGCCCAGGCTGAAGGTGAATCACTGGCGTCTAGGGCTGGAAGACCGCGGAGTCAAGTAACTGTTGATCGCATTGCAGGCATAATCCCAATAACTGATTCTTGCAGGAGAGAAAACTCTCCTCCCTGCCACGTCCACAGCGGGGTGCTTTCAGCCTCCGCACTAGCGCTTCCCCGCAGTAGCGACAGCAAGTCGCTAGCGCTTCGCTCCACATCATTACACAAACTCTGTATTCTAAAAATTCTTACTATTAAAGTATAAAGATATAATATCTTTGTATTATTTTATAAGCCTATTAGACAGTTAAATGGTTAACAATTTAACTACTTAACTTAAGGTATAAAGATATAATGTCTTTATGTCACTGTATAGGTTTATTAAATAGGTTATGAACTAGTAATCTTATTACCTAAGCTAAGGTATAAAAACACAGCTCCCTTAGGTTTCTGTATAGGACTGTTATTTATAATTAACAGTCTTATTACCTAACCTAATATATAAAAATATAACCTTTTCTTTATAGTTATTATATAAGATTATTATTTATAGTTGATAGTTTTACTACTTAACTTAAAGTATGAAAATATAGTATTTACTAGCGATCATAACATTTTTAAATAAGTTTATATAATTAGTTATCTTTTTATAATAAATAAAAAGTAAGTGGTATTAAAGTTATAATATATAAATTACAATTATCTTAATAAAGGTTAATTATAATACTTATAAAGCTTTTTTTAATAATATTAAGTAATTAATTATATAATACTATGTTATTAAGTTACTTATTTCTATTAATATATTATAAAATTAATAAGTAGATTATATATAGTCTTTAATATTACTGAATAGTAAAAGACCTATCATATAATAATAAGATAAACATAAATACCCTTAAACTACTATACTAAGGTACTAATACCCTAAAGTGAAAACTTACCTAAAACCTATAATTACCTTTATATGACTAAAACTAAGTAAGTATAAATTATATAGTAAAGGTGAGTATATAATTACACTTACCTGATTAAGAGCTTTTATATAATATTACTTAATTAGTAAACTGGTTATTTTGGTTATTAGATCCTACCCCTCTCTTCAGGTTAATAAATCATACCCTCTGGTTTTTTTTATAGAGCTTCTTACACGGTTATTTTCAATAGATGCTTTCAAGGTCCGTTACAGTATAATTGCAAAAACACTGCACCTTGGAATTGGTGGAAATGATGTGGGTTATAATGGCTTGATTGCATTGCTTATGGAGGTTCTAGCTTTTAGCCAGAACCTTCTTCTTTATAGATTACTTCGTAGGATTCAGCTTCGTCAACACCATAGCTGAGGCTGACTGGCGTTCAGACAGTGCCAGGCATCCAGTCAGCTTCGCTGACCGGAAGCCCAGGGCCTCTGAACCACCTTTCTTTCTGACAATAATAGATAGGAACTATTACAGGCGTGAAGCTAATATATATCACAGCACCTGCTATAAGGAGTTTACCGCCGGACAGGCCGCTCGCGCCCACTGCTTCTGGGACCTCTACCGTGCTAACACTACTGAGGAGACGCCCACTGACCTTACCCTGTCACCTACTCCCTTGCCCACTCCTTCCGTTACTCCCTCTTCCGCTCCGTCGCCTCTTGGACCTCTGGCTCCCCTGGCACCTCCCGCCCCGCCTGCTCCTTCTGCCGGCCCTGCTCTGCCTCCTCTCCAGGTTCCGGGTGCTCCTAAGCCCCCTGCGCCGCCGGCTCCTCCTGTTGGCCCGAAGCCGCCTAAGCCGCCGCATGTGTATTAAGGGGTTGTGTTGCTATATCAGAGTTTTTGTGGGTTAATGAGCTGGGTATTTTTCTGACTTTGTCCTATTAATTTGTTTGGATTTGTGTTTGGATGTTGGCTTTGGATATTGGATCATCATGGTTCGGTTCGATTGGGCGTTGTGGTTAGAGGTCATGGTTGTGATAGAGGTTCTGTCATATAAGACCTTAATTATATTCTACAATTTATAGGGGTTTCTCCTCGTCTCTTTTTCGGTATCTGGAACAGACGCTGGCGCCGTGCTTTCTGAGGACGAAGCTTGAGGCTTGTTATGTCTCCCGTTATTTGGTTCGGGATTTACGGAAATCTCGACGCCGTCCGAGTCGCATGCTTCCGCTCCTTATCGAGGGGGCAAGCGTTAGCGGGGCCCACAATCACCCGCAACGACGGACGGCTTGGAAGCTGGCCAACTTGATGTCAAACTCTAGACGTCATCCTGGAGAGGAATAAATTCGCTCAGGAGTTAGAGTCTAGGGGAGTAAACCCAAGCTATTGCACAGGATCTGAGGAATTTGGTGGCGTGTGTGCCTTGTGTATCTTGGATGGAAGGAAGGAGCCCCTGGATAAGCAACACTAAAGGCCTCGGGCGGGGCCCCTGCCCAACCGAGTTGACTTGGAAACCCGCATTAATTTCGTCACACATCACCGTCATTTCCTTTCGACTTCGTTCGCGTGCGTAGTTTTCATACCTCAGTCCTTTAGTTCCCACCCCACGCTCAGGGTTCCCGCATCAGAGCGTATTCGAAATGTCGTCGAGAACCTGCCACACTTTCTCGACAGTCTCCACCTGATCCCGACCGTTGTCGCCGCGATTCAAGCAAAATTGCACCACTTCGAGGTATCTCCGGCCCATACTGCAGTGTATACCCCGCCCTTTGAGCCTATTCTCTGGCGTCGATCCTTGGATGAACCCGACGAGCTTCTCTGCCACCGACAAACCTGTTGAGGAGGGGCTCTTAAATTCTTCCGGCAAGCTGACAAAGCGGCGGAAATGCGGCAGGCTCCACAGCCCTAGCTCCAAAAGAACAACACCGAGCGAGTAAACGTCGTACGCCATTCGAAACCTTCCAACTTCCTGGCCAGTTTGTCTGCGAGGATGGCGGTAAATATTTAGTCGCCAATCGGAAGAAACCCGCAGCTGCGAGTCATCGTTGTCCGTTCTCGCCTCCTGGATCCCAACAAGGAACGCGTGGGGGAGATTGCCCGTCTTGGATGAGATTTCTCCTGGAGCAGGTATCCTTTCCAGTAAGACGATCGAGAAAGGACTCAATCCCTTAAGGACCCAACCGGCGGCATGAACATAGAGCAGCCCAGTTGCAATCTCGCGTGCGAAGCGGAAGCGCTGTTCCAGGCTGTGTTGTGGCGGCTTGGAGTTCCACACCGAATGCAGCGTAATGGCTGTCGAGCCAACGGAATCGACCACGGGTCTGTACCCCGGAGGTATGCTGAAAAGCAAGCCGAATCTCGAGGCAGATTTGTCGTGGAAGTGGCCATAATATTGAAGAAGATGGGTTTGCAGGGGGTCTGACTGGCACAAGGACTTTGCGACGTCGAGAGCCCCCCGGATAACGAGTTCGACTTCTCGGTCGCTAAGAGTATCGGAGTAATGGATGAACTCGACAACAAAGTTGTTTTCCTCGAGCCGGGCTACCCCGATGCCAAAGTCTTCGCGGACGACACGGACATGTTCCGTGAGCACTGTCTTTGGCGCGAAGTCTAGCGGTGTCCGTTTTGCGGCATCAAATACTTGCAGAACCCTCCGGCATCCCTCAGGGGACCCTCTGATATCCCCAGTCCCGCCTACAGCACCGATTGAAGCGTAGATGAGATGGAAGTGGCCAGCCCAGCTTTCCAGTTCCTGTACTTGAGATTCGAGGTCGTTTTGCCACCGCACGACCCAGATCATTCGTTTTAGGACATTCTTTTGCAGTGCATCTTCTGCCCGGTCGATGGAAAGTTGGAGTTGCTTCCTGAGAGCGTCAAGAGCTGCTTCTTGCGAAGAGAGGAGGTTTTCAAGACTCTCACGCCTTTTGCTGGCTACGTCATTGTTTGAGGGAGCATGAAGAACTTTATTCAGTGCTTCCAGGTACAACTCAAGGGCGAAGGAAACTCTGCCGAATGCGCCGACAACACGGGCGACGTTGTCGCTGGCGTCGGCCGTTTTTTGGGCGAGCGTCAAGCATCGATTCGAGAGGTGCAGGACTGCCTGAATTGTCCCAATCAAGCCGGCGATTTCGAAGCCCGACATGCTAATTCAGCGCATCTGTGGAATGGAAAGAGGCGAGTCGAGATGGAGGCAAGCAGCATCACTCGCGCTGGCTGGCCTGTCTTTTGCTTCACGGAGAGTCGACTTTTCGGCGGGAAGGCTCTGACGATTTAAAAAGGTAGCAAAATGAAGCGATGACAATGTGGGAATGATGGAAATCGCGCAGCTCTTGCGTCCAGCTTATATGTTGTGTAACAATGAAGTTCTCCAGAGCACCAATCAACTACTAGTGCAGTGTCAAAAGACCAATGCGAGAGGGTCGAACAAAGCAGCATGGCGAGGCGAAAAGGTGTGGTGTGCTAGATTGGCGAATAGATCGTGAGCTAATGTGAAGTTTCGGGGGTTGTCACTGGTGAGGGTAAAAGAGTAAAAGAGGGCGACTTGGAGCAGGACTTTGTGCCCGTTCAAATTCTGATGTACCATCCGCATCCAACGCAAGCTCAAGATATTCGCCAGCTCGAGTGACTAATTGCGTGGAAGCTGCTCTCAGTGTCGAAAAGCATAGCCCACAATGCTTCGCGTTCAGATCAACCAGACTGTTAAAGATGCCAGCTCCGCCCGCGACACTTGGTCTTCAGCTGGGACAAGGTCTGAGCCTACGCCGTCAATGGGAATGACAACAGAGTTGGCGGATGCTTCCCGCCTTAAGAGATACGAAGCAGCAATGGATCTCTTGGCGACCTGTCTCCAATCCGACGTGCCCATCTGGGAGATGGCACCCCCAGAGCATGAGCCCAGAATCATCGGGCAGGGCGCCTCTGCGGATGTGGTGCCTGGCATCTTGGAGGATTGCGGCCGCCTGGTTGCCGTCAAGCGCTTCCGAGTATCGCTGGTTTCCGACAACATGAAGGAGACGGAAAAGGAGGACGAACACGTACAAATGCTCCGGCAAGCCAAGATGGAGATCTCCGCTATGTCCAACCAGGTTGTCCAATCCTACCCGGGCATCTGCAAAGTGCTGGCCCTTGGCGTTTCCTGCGCGAGCAACGGGTTTCGACCTTCTCTGGTGCTTGAACGAGCCGACTGCAATCTCCACCAATGCCTCGTGCAGAATACGTTTCCCAAGGAGACGGACCGCGTTGGGCTGGTCACTGGGATTGCGCGCGGCCTCTATTCCCTCCACAGGATCGACATGATTCATGGCGACTTGAAGCCGTCTAACTGCCTTGTTTTCCGACGTGGTGATGGGCCACCTATAGCAAAAGTCTCGGACTTTGGGCTTGCGCGCCGGGTCGAGAAGCGCTTCAACGATAATCCAAATAGGGAACCCGCCTGGGGTACCTGGTTCTGGGCGGCCCCTGAATGTCTCGATAACGCTATAGGAACAGCCAAGAGCGATCGAAACACGAACAAGACCGACATATATTCCTTGGGTATGCTCGCCGTCGAGACAATCTTTGACCTTGAGAAGCTGGACGAGTTTGGCTGGCCCAGCTTCCGATTCCGCGGTCGAGATCAGTTCCAACCATCAGAGTTTGAACAACAAAAGCTCGATGGACGACTCGCTGTCATTGCGAGACGGCTGACGTCCTCCATGTTTTTCCTTGCCAACAGCGAGCATTTTGTTTTAGCAACTCCATTTCAAGCCGAAAATGAAACTGGTATAGGCTGGCTTCTTGAAATATCGAATACCTTGGTACAAAATGGATTTGATCAGAACGAGGTAAGCACACAGCACCAAATAGCCATTGGTTTACAACCCCTGGAGACACTCCCCGGCATGGGCCCTGGAATCCCAAACTAATGGTATGGCGCAAAAAGGTGCCCAACGTCCGCAGACAGCCCGCTTCTTTGCAGTGCGAGTGTTCTAGAGAAGAGCTTCCAGAGAATGGCGACTTTCTGTGCGGCGATGAGCGTCATCTGTCCTCCTTCCCCCTTGCCTGCATAATGCTTGGGGGTCTGCTTGAAGCCGACCCCGAGGAGAGGCTAACCTCGAACTGGCTTCCACTGCTATTTGGGTATGGGACGCTATCCTTTTAGGTGCCTCTCTTGACTAACTGTCCTGTGCCGGATCAGGGGTACCGACCAGAACGAATGGTTGAAAAAGGTACATGGCGCTCGGCCACCTAACCCAGATCCTAGTTCGATATTGCGGATCGAGGACGTAAGTGGCCTAGAGGCTTGCCCGGATACTATCGGAGTTCCACGCGGCTATACTGACGGTTTCAAAGGTGCTGGGTGGACGCTGGCCAGAGCGGGCGCGGCAGGTCGTGCAACCTATCGCCACGGCAATCTATCAGCTCACACTGGATGAATACCACCGGCTTTCCGACAAGACGTCACCCCAGGGGGAACAGAGGCGTCAAATCGTTACACAGACGCTTTCCCAATGCTACAGGCTGGGAATCGGGGTCGCAGCCAACATGGAAGAAAGTTACCGTCTATCAATGGAGGCGGCCATGCTTGGAGTCACACAGGCGAAGTACCGCGTTACTTTGAGGCGTGTCCTCTCCGGCTACCGCGTTCCCCATAACGAAAACGGTATGGTCCAGCAGCATGTAGAATGGATCATCGACTCGCTTTTACTCCATCTCCACCCGAATACGCGAGTTAAGCTCCGTGCAGCTCTGATAACTTCGATACCGCATGATATTGCCAGAGAGTACTTCCCAGAAGCGATGAAATGCCTCTACGGCAAGCGGCACAGGTACATCCCAAAGCCTTACATTTCGGATATCGCTTGCGAGGTTCGGGATGACAATCGCGAGGGCATTGCCGACTTACTGTCAAACTGGAGAGACAAGTTTTCATCCGATGAGATTAAGAAACTTGTACTGGAGGTGTTCCTGATGGCCGTGGTATCTCGGGCATACAAGGTTCTTCGGGAAGTAATTCTGTGCTCCGAACTCGACCATGCCTCGCTGTTCGTTACCCAGGCGTTCAGCGATGCCGTGAAAAGTGGCGATGAAGAACTTTTCTATATTTTCTTCGAGGGCGGGTTGCCACTGTCCTGCTTACAACACGAAAGCTTCGCCTTGGCAGGTATCACATGCAGGAGTGTCAGCTTCATCAACACCCTCAGGGATATCAAACTGTCCTACGATTTTTACCACGCCCTTCAGCACGGAAGGGAGGAGAGCCCATTTAACCCTGGCGGTTCACAGCCGACCTCTTCGGATACAGAAGAGGTAGCTCGCCATGGCATGCTGACTAACCCACTACCGCCCCTTGGCTCTCAAATTGGAGCCGAAGCATCCACAACACATAGAGATATCCACGGAAACGGGCAAACAGAGGGCCCCCCGAAGATGATTTGCCACGGAAACCCGTGGGCATCCATGATCCACTATTCCATCGTCGGTGAAAACTGGCCTGGCTTCTGCGAGCTGCTTCATGGGAGTGGGCGGGACCAGTTGGAAGCCAGATGGATTTGGGGACAAACCACGCTCCAGGCCGCAGTCTGTCAATGCCAACCCCTGTTTGTCGCAGCCCTCATCGCCCAGGGGGCTGATACTGGGCCAGTAGCTGGAGAGTTATTCTCGATACCAGAGCGACCAAGCAACGTCTCTCTCTTACACCTCGCCTGTCGACACGCCATACAAGTGGGGCGCTTAAGTGGCCTGATTAGGTTCGAGACCGACGAAGAATGCCGATTCGACCACCCAGCTGGTGAGCACAAGGTAGACGAGCCCACCCTCAACTGCTGGAAAGTTATGATCTGCGTATTGCTTAATGCAGGGCTCGATATCAACGCAGTCGACTCCCACGCTATGACTCCAATCCGGTACCTCCTCCGCAGAGGCAGCGAGGTGCCATCGCTGATAGAACGCCTCCAATTCCTGCACCAGAATGGCGCAAGACTCGACATTCCTGCGCAAGATGGATCGTATCCTGTCCATACATGCTCAATCAACAGGAGCATCCCAACCGAAGCGGAGGACTTCATCATCGCTAATACCCCTCGGGATATCATCGACGCAGGAACAGCTATCGGAGCAAATCCATCGACATCAGCACCTTACCAACGAGAGTACTCGCCCCTCGCCAACGCTTCATTCTTCGGCCGTCAGGAGATTTGCCGCAAGCTCATCCGCCGCGGGGCAAGAATAACCTCAAAAACATGCATCGAGTTCAACCACCACATCTACCAGTCAAGCGACGGGGCCCTTTGGGCTCTTCAGACTACCTTTCCTCCACCCGACGGGCCGACTGGCACGATCTTTGTCGATTACGTGCAAAATTACATGCCTCTCTTGCAGGCCGAGCAAATCACGATGTATATGGAATGCGTCAACCCGCATCTCAACTCGGCCGACATAGTCGGCAGGACGAGACTTCATCTTGCAGTGCAGGAACGCGACCTGGATGCTGTCATGGGGTTGTTGAAACCTGGAGTCTTCCTCTCGCGGAGAGACTGGCTTGGTTTCACGGCGCTGCATCTCGCTCATGCGGCTGAGAGTGAGGAGGTGATACGAGTGCTGGAGAAGGCGAAGGCGGAGGGACCGGAGGAGAAGTCGATGCGCGACATGCTGGGTGAGGTGGAGAGGGTTGAGGCTCCGCCGCCGGCTGAGCTTGGGGAGTTGTTCAGGAGGGAGGTGGGGTTGTGGGACAGGCTTTTAAGGGCTTACCAGCAAGAGATGGAGCGGAGGGCGGACTTGTGGCCTGGAGAGCACTTTGTCGGAGGGGCGGACTGTCTGGTGCAGGCTGATTTTAGGGAGGTGCTTGGTTTGGAGGTTGGGCGGGGAACATAAGGGGTATATCTCTTGTTGGTACAGTATCCCAGGCTAAGATTCGTAGGCTTTCTCGTGTTCGTCTTGCAGTAATCGACCGCGGTATTGAACTACCCGTCCCACATTATTACAGACTATGCCAGGGCCATCACGACCTGGTATAACGGCGTTAATAAGTCCTGTATAAACTGCTACCGGAAGGAATTATTTATAAAACGAAAGTTATAATATGTTAGTGAGCTTAGCGATAGGTTTATACACTTAATCACAACTAATGCAAACCTGTTATCTTTATACTTACGGATCTTCTTTATTAGTTTTTCAGCTATAAAAAGTTACTGTATTTAATCGTTAACGATTACCCTTTTTCCTATCTATTATACTACAATGTCCTTAGTAGCATCTATTGAAAACAACTGTGCAAAAGGGTTTACAAAAAAAACCAGGGGGGTACGATCCATTGATCTGAAGAGGGGGTAGAATCTAATACCTAAAATAACCAGTTTACTAATATAAATATTACTATATAAACTCTTAATCAGGTAAGAATAACTATATACTTATCTTTACTATACAATTTATACTTACTTAGTTATATAACAGTAATTATAAGTTTTTAGGTTAGTTTTCACTTTAAGGTATTAATACCTTAGTAAAATAGTCTAAGGGCTCTTTATCTTTCCCTTATTATCGTATAATAAGCCCTTTACTATTTAATAGCAGTAAAAACTATATATAATCTACTTATCGATTATACAGTATATTAATAAGGACGACTAATTTAATAACGTAATATTCATTATTTCGCAAGCTTTTAAAACGCGAACTAGGCTATTATGTTTCATTATCCAAGTCGTTGCGAAAGCAAGCGCTAGCGTTACAGCAAGCGGCAATCCTTTAGAAACAGCGACAACGACGACAATAACGGCTGTAATAAAGGTACGTAAAAATCTCTAGCTTTTTTAAGCAGGTATATTATTATTTGGAAAAAGCTAAGCACAGAACTTAATAGTCAAGATAAAGAATAGAATCAGCGCTACGGTACTGCCAATCTTAACCATTGCATCAGCAAGTTTATTAAGCTTCTTTTATAAGAGCATATCATCATACTTAGTTTACAGAGCTATTTAATACGTTTATAGTTAAAATTTACATTAACTGCTATTACGAGAAAAGTTTCTATACCGTTTGTTAAAGTATAGTCTCTGGAACCACTGGAAGAGGCTGCAGGGTACACAGTACCCTGCAACGCTTTAGGGTACCAAACCTTCCAGAAGGTTCGCAACCCCTGACCACCAGAGCCCACAGGGCCCCTGAGGCCCCTTGAAGTCTCTCTAGAATCTAGATGATTCCAGAGACTAAAATAGGAGGTTATAGAAATATCGAACCTCCTAAAGCTCTGGAGGGCCCGCAGGGTCCCATAGAGCTTGCGTAGCCTCTTGCAACACTATTCCTTCTTTGTATTAGTAGTAAAAGGCTCTGGAATTCTTCCAGAGCCTCCCACAGACTATAATAGGCTCTCTCCTCTCCTTTGTAAGTAGTCAGATAGATCGTAAGACAACAACAATCTAAACTCTTTTCAACCTTTGCAGTAGGCCTCCGGCTAGACTGTGCGTGCACCTTCTTCCCTTGAGAGCCTTGCAAGTCCTCTGTACTACAGAGGCTTACAGCCTCTGCAGCACTATAGTATAGTGCTTAGAATCCTCAAGCTCAACACTGTTATTAACCTTACTACTAGAGATAATAATGAAGTTAAGCTTTGCAATATTAAGCAGCGTAGCAGCTTTATTTACAATAGCCTTTAAAGTAGTAAAGATCTTATTGGCAGCAACCTTTTTAAAAATGTTAGATTCTTTAATGGCTAACAATTCGTTGCACTTTATTACGTAGCTTAAAATAAAGATACCGTTTACAGAAACAACTTTACTCACAAACAAATATATAACGTTACTAACAATAATATTAAAAACTAAAATCTTAACTAAATTACTAAAGCAAATTAATTTAACAGTATAGTTATAATCTCAGTGTCGCGGCTTTCCCCGCCGGGTTAGGTGGCATCTAATGCCATAATTGACTCCTATAAGCTCCGCATCAATCTTAACGTCATATGTCCAGCTATTTTCACACCCCTTCTTTATCTACCATGTCATTAAGTGGACATGTTATCAAGTGGACATGTCATTAAGTTGAGTATGTTAACAAGTGGAGCATGTTATTAAGTAGAACTGTCGAGTTCTGGCTAGAGGTTAGAACGTGTAGAAGGGATATAACTGTTAGAAACGCTGCACTACTGCTGTGATTACTGTCAGAGCGATTAGAAATATGATGGTTGTAATTGGGTCATTTTCTCTGGCTCTCTGGCGCAGCCAGAAGGCTATCTTTTGTGTGGCTACGTGTATGAACTAGATCACCAGATCGTAGCCAATCGCCAGTATGATCGCCATACCTGTTAACTACAGCTATAATCCACTGCGTAGATCGTACCCTCTTTTTTTAACATCCTGAAAAACGAATTTAGTGCAGTGCCGAGTAGCTGTAAAGTAAACCCTGCCGGTTGGTAGTGGTGGCCGAAGTAAGGCTTATATAATACATATATACACATGACCTGTGGAATATTACAGCCACAAGTACCCGTGGACCTATTAGGCCTTATGTATTATCTGTTAATTATTTAATATATTAGCAAACACAGCAGGTTAAGTGGCGTTTTAGGGTTTACGCCACTTCGTGTATTAAAATACGCTTATTAATATAACCTCTTTATGCAAACGTCGGGTTTTGGCGTTTTAAAACAACTTTTTTGTAGAATAATTTTTTCATCTCATAACCTCTTTATTTCCAGGTTCTTCTTAAACCAGAGCAATTATAGTCTGGAGCTCTTCCCGTGCCTACAGGGTAAGGCCTTTCCCTATTATGAGTTACTAATATTACTGCTGACAAACACTATTAGAACAGCGGCATAATTAGTAAGCTTATTAGTTATAACGTTACTGGTTAAAAGTAGAACTTACGTGGCTGTGGTACTAAATATCTCAGCCCTTTGTGCATTTGTTAACAATCCTACGCTTACGGTAAAAGCTGCGATAAAGGTAGTAATTATGGCAAGTTTTACAGCGTTATTAGTAGAGAAGTATAAACTCACTATTAGGCTAATAAGTAACAGAGTAGAAATGGTAGTAGTGATAATGGCTACTGTAACAGCTATTGTCTTCTCGTTAAACTGCCTGATGTGAACGTTATCGTGTCGAAAAAACTCCCTCTCAACTGGCCAGTATCTCCACAGTAAGTAAGAGAGGTAATCCATTTTGACGGTAGCCTTAAGCCTAACTAAATCGTTCTCTTAGTCTAGAAATTTCTTAGCAGCCCCCTTAAAGGCAAGAGTGGGATAAGTAAACCAGCGTTTATATGCTTTTAAGGCTTTACTGCTTAGGCGTTGTAGTTTAGCGACTTTGTTCTAAAGTAATAATGCTTTATCTGTTATCCAGTTAAGTAATCAGTTTAAGTTAATATAAACTAGGAGTTTAGCGTAGTGGAGGTAGGATAAACGATACTTTTTTAACTTCCTATAAATCTGAGAGAGGAGTACGATACGCTACTAGGTGTCCTGATCTCCTGCTTTATCCCTCTCTGTTAATACCTCCCAGGTTCTTACAGCATTTTTAATGTCTAAGTCTTCACTCCTTATATCATAACTGTCGTATTATACAAGCTGACACTTAAGAATGTACAGTTTAGTTTAGAGGATAAGGAGGTTTTAGGTGGTAAGTTTGCTAAATCGCCTGAAAATAAAGGAGTCGTTATCTTAATCGAGAGAAATCCAGTAGGTAACATATACGAAGCCTTCCCTTAGCTTTATAACCTATTACTACAGACAGGTGGTCTGTCTAACGGATTTACTGAGTGGGACTTTAAACTTAACGATTATAAGTAACTTACAGTTAAGTTATGTTCCCGGAGTACTTTTCCAAAGTGTGTCGCTATACCCTGTACAGCCCTGCTCTTTAGCCGTTTCAGGCTAATAAAGGTGGTTACGTAAGGTATAGTTAGTCATACTTAATTAATACGTGTCTTTACATATAGTACGCTTACAGTTACGGGCAGGAAACATATAAGTCCTTTTAGCGCCTCGACCTGGTTAACCTTGTTTCCTCCCTCCTGTTACACTAACGCCTGACACCTTAGATTCTCACCTGTTTTTTCTATCGTATATTCCTTCACACGTCTGTATAAAACTATTATGTTAAGTTACTAATTAAGATAAATACAATAAAAATAACAGTTACTATTTAGTAAGCTTCTCTTCTTTTCAAGTCCTTATATAAAATTAACCTGACTTTATAAGTGTAACCTAGTAGAGCCAAGCAGGAGGTAACCATTACAGTCCAGGGTGTCTTATTAGGCTTAGGTTAGCGGAGAGAATAAGACCCCTTTCCAATTATAATAGTTTACAGCCTTAACAGCTTTTTTAATTAAGCTTCCGAATATAAAGGATAACATGCTAGTTTAGTTAACTAAAGTTTTATCCTTAAAGAAACTGTCAAATTAATTATAACGTTATTTACGGTATTATCTGGGTTAAAAAGTAAGGCGAGAGGAGGCTTAACAGCCCTTCGCGTTTCCTCTTCGGGATATAAGGACTGGTACGTAGAAGGGTATATTTAAGATAAGTATATTAAGGCTATTCCGGACAGTTATGTAAAAGCTTTATTTATCTCCCTTAAGTTTACTACCGAACTTAGACTTATCCCTGATCGAAGCCGAGTAATGGTCATTACCTTACCTAATAACGCTTTTATTAAATCTCTAGGTCTAGTTTAGATACTTTAGATTTTTAAAGGGGAGTGCGTGTCAATATTTTTAGACTGTTAGGTGTTTCCGGGATTAATTCACGATTTTATCTTTAACGATCGATTTATTCCTAAAGCTTACTGTGACGACCCTGCAGGCCGTCACTTAGGCCGGGGCGGCCCGACAAATCCCCCGCAGAAGGAACAGTGCGGAAGGACGGCGTACACCGTCCAGGCGCACTGGGCCAGGGGTG
>Ga0247770_1001344_pt1 | contig 19595 bp, 6 predicted proteins | sample UWRJL136409B6_FD_179943 | JGI IMG/M metagenome (GOLD analysis project Ga0247770, IMG submission 179943) | Plant litter microbial communities from Arlington Agricultural Research Station in Wisconsin, United States - UWRJ-L136-409B-6 | ecosystem: Environmental > Terrestrial > Plant litter >... | reverse complement strand
TGTACGGGATCACCGAGACCACCGTGCACGTGACCTACCGGCCGCTGGGCCGCGAAGACGTCTTCGGCGGATCGGGGAGCCCCATCGGCCGGGCGATTCCGGACCTTCGGCTGTACGTGCTCGACCCTGCGCGGCGGCCGGTGCCGATCGGGGTGCCGGGCGAGCTGTACGTGGGCGGCGCCGGGGTGGCTCGCGGCTACCTGAACCGCCCGGAGCTGACCGCGGAGCGCTTCGTGGACGATCCATTCGCCCCGGGCCGGCTCTACCGCACCGGCGACCGGGTGCGGTGGATGGCGGATGGGACGCTGGAGTACCTGGGCCGGCTGGACGAGCAGGTGAAGATCCGCGGATTCCGGATCGAGCTGGGCGAGATCGAGGTGCGCCTCGCCGAGCACCCGGACGTGCGCGAGGCGATCGTCCTGGCGCGCGAGGACGTGCCGGGAGATCGGCGGCTGGTGGCGTACGTGGTGGGCAACGTGGAGGCCGATTCGCTCCGCGCCCACCTGCGCCAGAGCCTGCCGGAGTACATGGTGCCGAGCGCGTTCGTGGTGCTGGAGGCGCTCCCGCTGACGGCGAACGGGAAGGTGGATCGCAAGGCGCTGCCTGCTCCGGATCTCGCGTCGGCGGAGGAGGCGTACGTCGCGCCGCGGACGCCGGTGGAGGAGGTGCTGGCGGGGGTCTGGGCGGAGGTGCTGCGCCTGGAGCGCGTGGGGGTGGAGGAAAGCTTCTTCGAGCTGGGCGGGCACTCGCTCCTGGCCACGAGGGTGGTGGCCCGCATCCGCGCCGTCTTCGGCGTGGAGCTGCCGCTGCGGGCGCTCTTCGAGGGGCCCACGGTGGCGGAGCTGGCCGTTCGCGTGGAGGAGATGCGCCGAGCGGATCTGCCGGTGCTGTCGGCGGTGGTGCCGGTGGATCGCACCGGGGCGCTCCCGCTGTCGTTCGCGCAGGAGCGGCTCTGGTTCCTGGACCGGCTGGAGCCTGGGAGTGCCACGTACAACATCCCCGTCGCTTGGCGACTGGGTGGTGCGCTGGACGAGGCGGCGCTGGAGCGCGCGCTGGGTGAGATCGTCCGCAGGCACGAGTCGCTGCGGACCACCTTCGCGGAGGTGGACGGCTCGCCGGTGCAGGTGGTGGCGCCCTTCGGCGGATTCACGCTGCCGGTGGAGGACCTGTCGGGGCTGAGCGAGGCGGATCGCGAGGCGGAAGTACGCCGCCGCGCCGGTGAGGAAGCCGGGTGGGCGTTCGACCTCTCGGCCGGACCGCTCTTCCGCGCGGTGCTGCTGCGGGTGGATGCCGAGGATCGCGTGCTGCTCCTCTCGATGCACCACGTCGTCAGCGACGGGTGGAGCCTGGGAGTGCTCTTCCGGGAGATGTCGACGCTGTACGCGGCGTACCGCGATGGCGGTGAGTCTCCGCTTCCCGAGCTGGCGGTGCAGTACGCGGACTATGCCGTCTGGCAGCGCGAGCAGCTGGAGGGCGAGGTTCTCGATCGCCAGCTCTCGTACTGGACGGAGCAGCTGGCGGGTGCGCCGGAGCTGCTGGAATTGCCGACGGACCATCCCCGCTCGCCGGTGCGGACGGACCAGGGCGCGACGGTGCCGGTGAGCTTCTCCGCCGAGCTGCTGGAGCGGTTGCAGGCGCTGGGGCGGAGCGAGGGAGCGACGCTGTACATGACGGTGCTCGGCGCCTTCCAGGTGCTCCTCTCCAAGTACGGCGGTGGCGAGGACGTGGTGGTGGGCAGCCCGATCGCCGGACGCACGCGCCGGGAGGTGGAGGAGCTGATCGGCTTCTTCGTCAACACGCTGGTGCTGCGCACGGACCTCAGCGGAGATCCGTCCTTCCGCGAAACCCTGGGGCGGGTGCGGGAAGTGACCCTGGGCGCGTACGAGAACCAGGACGTGCCTTTCGAGAAGCTGGTCGCCGAGCTGCAGCCAGAGCGCAGCCTCAGCCACTCGCCGCTCTTCCAGGTGCTGTTCACCTTGCAGAACGCCGGGGGTGGGGGCGGGGGCGGAGGAAGCGCTCTTCCGGGGCTGCGCATGAGCGGAGTCGATGCGGAGCACGGGAGCGTCAAGTTCGATCTCTCGCTGGGCCTGACGGCGACCCCGCGCGGGCTGCGGGGAGGATTGACCTACAGCACCGACCTCTTCGATCCGGGCACCATGGAGCGCATGGTGCGGCACCTGGAGCGGTTGCTGGAGCAGGTCGCCTCTGACGCGGACGTGCGGCTCTCGCGGCTGGATCTGCTCGGCGAATCGGAGCGCGCGCTGGTGCTGGAGGAGTGGAACCGGACGGAGGCCGAGTATCCGACCGACGTGTGCATCCACGATCTCTTCGAGGCGCAGGCGGCGCGCACGCCGAGTGCCGTGGCCGTGGTCGTCGAGGATGCGGAGCTGACGTACGCCGAGCTGGATGAGCGGGCGAACCGGCTGGCGCACCACCTCGCCCGCCTGGGCGTGGGGTCCGAGGCGCGGGTGGGCGTGTGCCTGGAGCGCGGGCTGGAGATGATCATCTCCCTCCTCGCCGTGCTGAAGGCCGGGGGCGCGTACGTCCCGCTCGATCCTGCCTATCCGGCCGAGCGGCTCGCGTTCACGCTCGCCGACTCCGGCGTGGTGGCGCTGCTTACACAGGAGTCACTGCGTTCGACGCTGCCGTTGTCGGAGCGCGTGACGGTGGTGAGCGTGGACGGCGCGGCGGGCGAGATCGCGGCGGAGAGAGCCGACAGCCCGGCGCGGAGAGCCGTGCCGCGGAGCCTGGCGTACCTGATCTACACCTCCGGGAGCACGGGCGTCCCGAAGGGCGTGGCGATTGAGCACGAGAGCGCGGTGGCCCTCCTGGCGTGGGCGGCGGCTGTCTTCACGGCGGAGGAGCTGTCCGGCGTTCTGGCGGCGACGTCGATCTCCTTCGACCTCTCCGTCTTCGAGATCTTCCTCCCGCTGTCCCTCGGCGGGCGCGTGATCGTGGTGGAGAACGCGCTGGCGCTGCCGCAGTCGGCCGCGGCGGATCAGGTGCGGCTGGTCAACACGGTGCCGTCCGCGATCGCGGCGCTGCTGAAGAGCGACGGGATCCCTGCCGGCGTGCGGACGGTGAACCTGGCGGGCGAGCCGCTGCGTGCGGAGCTGGTGGACGCGCTCTACGCACGAGGCGGGATCGAGCGCGTGTACGATCTCTACGGTCCGTCGGAAGACACCACGTACAGCACCTGGACACTGCGCAGTGCGGGCGGACCGACGACGATCGGCCGGCCGATCTCCAACACGCAGGCCTATGTGCTCGGAGCCGCGCTGCTCCCGCTTCCCGCGGGGGTGCCGGGCGAGCTCTACCTCGGCGGCCGCGGGCTGGCGCGCGGATATCTCGGTCGCGCCGGGCTGACGGCGGATCGGTTTGTTCCCGATCCCTTCAGCGGCGAGCCGGGCGCGCGGCTGTACCGCACGGGAGACCGCGCGCGGTGGCGGGCGGATGGGACGCTGGAGTACCTGGGCCGGCTGGACGCGCAGGTGAAGGTGCGCGGCTTCCGCATTGAGCTGGGCGAAGTGGAGGCGGCGCTGCGGCGGAGTCCGGGCGTGACCGACTGCGTGGTCCTGGCGCGCGAGGACGCGCCGGGCGACAAGCGGCTGGTGGCGTACGTGGTGGGCGGCGTGGAGGTGGAGACGCTGCGCGCGCACCTGCGGCAGAGCCTGCCGGAGTACATGGTGCCGAGCGCGTTCGTGTCGCTCGATCGCCTGCCGCTGACGCCGAACGGCAAGCTGGACCGGAAGGCGCTTCCGGCGCCGGAGCATGGCCCGGTGGAAGGGGAGTACGCGGCGCCGCGGACGCCGGTGGAAGAGGTGCTGGCGGAGATCTGGGCCGAGGTGCTCCGGACCGAGCGGGTGGGAGTGCACGACAGCTTCTTCGAGCTGGGCGGCCACTCGCTGATGGCCATCCGGGTGGTGTCCCGCATCCGCGCGGTGTTCGGCGTGGAGCTGCCGCTGCGGGTGCTCTTCGAGGGCCCCTCGGTGGCGGAGCTGGCCGTGCGGGTGGAGGAGATGCGGAGCGCGGATCTGCCGGTGCTCCCGCCGGTGGTGCCGACCGGGCGGACGGGCGCGCTGCCGCTCTCCTTCGCGCAGGAGCGGCTCTGGTTCCTGGACCGGCTGGAGCCCGGGAGCAGCACCTACAACATCCCCGTCGCCTGGCGACTGGGCGGAGCGCTGGACGAGACGGCGCTGGAGCGCGCGCTGGGCGAGATCGTCCGCAGGCACGAGTCGCTGCGGACCACCTTCAGGGAGGTGGATGGCACCCCCGTGCAGGTGGTGGCGCCGTTCGGCGGGTTCGCGCTGCCGGTGGAGGACCTGTCGGGGCTGAGCGAGGCGCATCGCGAGGCGGAAGTACGCCGCCGCGCCGCCGCCGAAGCGGTCCGGACGTTCGACCTCTCGGCGGGTCCGCTCTTCCGCGCGGTGCTGCTGCGAGTGGGTGTCGACGATCGCGTGCTGCTGATCTCGATGCACCACATCGTCAGCGACGGGTGGAGCCTGGGAGTGCTCTTCCGCGAGCTGTCGACGCTGTACGCGGCGTACCGCGACGGTGGGGAGTCGCCGCTCGCGGAGCTGGCGGTGCAGTACGCGGACTACGCCGTGTGGCAGCGCGAGCAGCTGGAGGGCGAGGTGCTCGATCGCCAGCTCTCGTACTGGACGGAGCAGCTGTCCGGTGCGCCGGAGCTGCTGGAGCTGCCCACCGACCGCCCCCGGCCGCCGGTGCGGACGTACCAGGGCGCTACGGTCCCGGTGGAGCTCTCCGCCGAGCTGCTGGAGCGCTTGCAGGCGCTGGGGCGGAGCGAGGGAACGACGCTGTACATGACGGTGCTGGGCGCCTTCCAGGTCCTGCTCTCGAAGTACGGCGGAAGCGAGGACGTGGTGGTGGGCAGCCCCATCGCCGGGCGCTCGCGCCGGGAGGTGGAGGATCTGATCGGCTTCTTCGTCAACACCCTGGTGCTGCGGACGGATCTCGGCGGAGATCCCAGCTTCCGCGAGACCCTGCGGCGGGTGCGGGGAGTCACGCTGGGCGCGTACGAGAACCAGGACGTGCCTTTCGAGCGCCTGGTGGCCGAGCTGCAGCCGGAGCGCAGCCTCAGCCACTCTCCGCTCTTCCAGGTGCTGTTCACGCTGCAGAACGCGGGCGGCGGTGGCGGAGGAAGCGCTCTTCCGGGGCTGCGCGTGAGCGGAGTCGAAGCGGATGGCGAGGGCGCCAAGTTCGATCTCGCGCTGGGCCTGACGGCGACCCCGCGCGGGCTGCGGGGAGGATTGACCTACAGCACCGACCTCTTCGATCCGGGCACCATGGAGCGCATGGTGCGGCACCTGGAGCGCGTGCTGGAGCAGGTCGCCACGAACGCGGACGTGCGGCTCTCGCGGCTGGACCTGCTGGGCGAGGCGGAGCGCGCGGTCGTGCTGGAGGAGTGGAACCGGACTGACGCGGAGTATCCCACCGACCGGTGCATCCACGAGCTGTTCGAGGCGCAGGCGGCGCGCACGCCGAGTGCCGTGGCCGTGGTCGTCGAGGATGAATCGCTCACCTACGCCGAGCTGAACGAGCGGGCGAACCGGCTGGCGCACCACCTCGTCCGCCTGGGCGTGGGATCCGAGGCTCGCGTGGGCGTGTGCCTGGAGCGCGGGCTGGAGATGATCATCTCCCTCCTCGCCGTGCTGAAGGCAGGCGGCGCGTACGTGCCGCTCGATCCAGCCTATCCCGCCGAGCGGCTCGCGTTCACCCTCGCCGACTCCGGCGTGGTGGCGCTGCTGACGCAGGAGTCGCTGCGCTCGACGCTTCCCCTCGCGGACGGCGTGATCGTCGTGAGCGTGGACGGTGCGGCGGCCGAGATCGCGGCGGAGAGCGCCGAAAGCCTGGCGCGGAGAGCCGTGCCGCGGAGCCTTGCGTACCTGATCTACACCTCCGGTAGCACGGGCGTCCCGAAGGGCGTGGCGATCGAGCACGAAAGCGCGGTCGCCCTGTTGGCGTGGGCGGCGAACGTCTTCACGGCGGAAGAGCTGTCCGGCGTGCTGGCGGCCACGTCGATCTCCTTCGACCTGTCCGTCTTCGAGATCTTCCTCCCGCTGTCCCTCGGCGGGCGCGTGATCGTGGTGGAGAACGCGCTGGCGCTGCCAGGCTCGGTCGCGGCGGATCAGGTGCGGCTGGTCAACACGGTTCCGTCGGCGATCGCGGCGTTGCTGAAGAGCGACGGGATCCCTGCCGGCGTGCGCACGGTGAACCTGGCGGGCGAGCCGCTGCGTGCGGAGCTGGTGGATGCGCTCTACGCCCGCGGCGGGATCGAGCGTGTGTACGATCTCTACGGCCCGTCGGAGGACACCACGTACAGCACCTGGACGCTGCGCCGTGCGGGCGGGCCGACGATGATCGGCCGGCCGATCTCCAACACGCGGGCCTACGTGCTCGGGGCCGGGCTCCTGCCGCTTCCCGCGGGCGTGCCGGGCGAGCTGTACCTCGGCGGCCGCGGGCTGGCGCGCGGCTATCTCGGACGCCCTGGCCTGACGGCGGATCGCTTTGTCCCCGATCCCTTCAGCGGCGAGCCGGGCGCGCGGCTGTACCGCACGGGAGACCGCGCGCGGTGGCGGGCGGATGGGACGCTGGAGTATCTGGGCCGGCTGGACGCGCAGGTGAAGGTGCGCGGCTTCCGCATCGAGCTGGGCGAGGTGGAGACGGCGCTGCGGCGGAGTCCGGGCGTCACCGACTGCGTGGTGTTGGCGCGCGAGGACGCGCCGGGGGACAAGCGGCTGGTGGCGTACGTGGTCGGCGGAGGGGAGGTGGAGACGCTGCGCGCGCACCTGCGGCAGAGCCTGCCGGAGTACATGGTGCCGGCCGCGTTCGTGCCGCTCGACCGGCTGCCGCTGACGCCGAACGGGAAGGTGGACCGGAAGGCGCTCCCCGCGCCGGAGTACGGCGCGGAGGGGGAGCTCGTGGAGCCCAGGAACTTCGTGGAGGTGCGGCTCATCCAGATCTGGGAGGAGCTGCTGGGCGTCCGTCCGATCGGGGCGACGCAGAGCTTCTTCGACCTCGGAGGCACCTCCCTCCTCGCGCTTCGCCTCTTCTCGCGGGTGAACCGGAGCCTCGGCTGCGACCTTCCCGTGGCGACGCTTTTCGCCGGCGCGACGGTGCGCCGGATGGCGGACGCGATCCTCGCCCAGAGCGCGTCGGCGCCGGCCGCTCGCGCGCCGGTGGTGGCGCTGCAGCCGGGCGGATCGCTGCCGCCCCTGTTCTGCGTCCATGCCACGGACCGCGAGGTGCTCGGCTACGTCAGCCTGATCCGCCACCTGGGCGCCGAGCAGCCGGCCTACGGAGTCCGGGACCTGGGCGACGACCTCGCGCGCCCGCTGACCCGGCTGGCCGCCGAGCACGTCGAGGAGATTCGGGCGATCCAGCCGGAAGGCCCGTACCACCTGGCCGGATGGTCGTTCGGCGGGCTGGTGGCCTTCGAGATGGCGCTCCAGCTGGAATCCCGGGGAGAAGAGGTGGCGTTCCTGGGGCTGATCGACACCTTCTCGCCAATCCTCACACAGGGCTTGCCGGTGCCCGGCGATCTCGCGATCGTGCTGGGCGCCGGGGAGCACGCCGCCACGCGCGCGCGCCGGACCCTGTCCGTCACGCCGGAGGAGCTGGAGGGCCTGCCCTGGGACGAGCTGGTCGCCCGCGTGGTGGATGACCTCCAGGCGCAGGGTCCGGCCCTCCCGGGCCTCGACCCCGAGAGCTTCGGCGAGGACTGCCGGGCGAGGCGCGACCGCTTCACGAGCATGGCGGCCTACGTGCCCGGAACGCTGCGCGGCGCGCTCACCCTGTTCCGGGCGGACGACTTCGCGGAAGGGATCGGCCGGTCGCTGGCCGACGACGAGGAGAGGCGGACGCTGGGCTGGTCGCGGCTTTCCTCGAGCCCGGTCGAGCTGCGCTGGGTCCCCGGCAACCACGTCACCATCACCACCGAGCCGAACGTGCGCGTCCTCGCGGAGCATTTGCGCGAGTCGCTCCAATCCGCGCGGCTGCGTGCCGGAGACGAAGGCCCCGCCCCGCGCTCGCCGGCGGACGAGCGGTAGATCGTGACGCAATCCATGCCCCGACACCCACAGGCTGGAGAAACGAGATGCAGCTGAACCTGGTGGTACGACGGCTGATGCGGGCGCCGCTCTTCGTTCTCACCACGGTGGGGACGCTGGCGGTGGGCCTGGGCGCCTTCGCGGTGGTCTACACCGTCGTGGACAAGGTGCTGATCGAGCCGCTTCCCTACGAGAGGCCCGACGACCTGTACTTCGTCTGGCGCGACTACACCTGGATCCCGCTCGAGGGCGGCTGGGCGGGGGGGCCCGACGTGGCCGCCCTGGCGGGCGCGGGGGGAGTGATCCAGGACGCGGTCGGGCTGGACCTGGGCGAGGCGACCCTCTCGCGGACGGCCGGGGGCGAGCCCCGGGAGGTGAACGTGATGTACTCCACGGACAACCTCTTCAAGGTCCTGGGGGTCAGGCCCGCGCTGGGGCGGACGTTCGCGCCGGGCGAGGCCGGGCCCGGCCGCGCGCCCGTGGCCGTGCTGACCCACGAGCTCTGGCGGGACCGCTTCGGCGGCGACCGCGCCGTGGTGGGCTCGGAGATCCGCCTGAACGGAGCGCCGTACCGGGTGATCGGGGTGATGGGGCCCGAGTTCCGCTTCGCGCGCAACTCCAGCTCGGGGCCGGCCCAGGGAGCGAGCGTCTACGTCACCTTCGAGTACGACCTCGCCACGCTGCCCCCGGGCGCGGCGGGCTTCGGGGCCCTGATCCGGACGCGGCCCGGAACGCCGGCGCCGGTGGTGGCGTCGGCGGTCGGCGCCGTCGGCGCCATGGTGGACAAGCGGGACTTCGAAGGCGAGGGGCTGCGCATGCGCCCCGTGGGGGTGAAGGCCGGCCTGGTGTCCAAGGTGCGCCCCGCGCTCGTGGTCCTGGGGCTCGCCGGGGTGTTCCTCGTCCTCGTCCTCCTGGTCAACCTGGGGACGCTGCTGCTGGCCAGGGTGGGGCAGCGGGAGCGCGAGTTCGCGGTTTCCCGCGCCCTGGGCGCGCGCCCGCTGGCGATGGTGGGGGCCACGCTCGCCGAGGGAGCCCTGCTGGGGCTCCTGGGCGGAGTGGGCGGAGTCCTCCTGGCGGTGTGGGGCTCGCGGGCGCTGGTGGCGCTGGGGCCGGCGGACCTTCCCCGGCGCGAGTCGATCGGGGTGGACGCGGGGATCGCGCTGGTGGTGATCGGCGTGGGCACCCTGGTCGGCCTCCTGGCCGCGGCGGTCCCCGCGATCTGGGCCGTGCGGACCGGGCTGGCGCCCGCGCTCCGCAACGCGGCCGTGCGGGGAGGCGGCGGCGGGCGCGTGCAGCGCGGGATGGTGGTCGCGCAGGTGGCGCTCACCCTGATGCTGCTGAGCACCGGCGGCCTGGTGGCGCGGAGCTTCGAACGGCTGCTGCGGGCCGATCCCGGGTTCGATCCGTCGAACGTGCTCACCCTGCGGGTGCCCGTCTCGCCGGACCGGTACCCGGACGAGGCGGCGTCCAACGCCCTGCACCAGCGGCTGGAGAGCGAGATCCGCGCGGTTCCGGGGGTGCGGGCGGTCTCCGCGACGTCGGCGCTCCCGCTCACCGGGGAAGCCACCCAGACGCAGGTGACCTTCCTGGGAGCCCCCGGCAACACGGGCGACGAGGAGAAGGACCAGCCCATGCTGGACGCCGTCCTGGTGCGCCCCGGCTACTTCGAGGCCATGCGGATCCGCGTCCTGGCGGGCCACAGCTTCCAGGGAGCGCCGCCCGCGGGGGTCCGGGAGGCGATCATCGACCAGAGCCTGGCGGCGAGGTTCTTTCCCACCGGGAACCCCGTGGGCGCCACCATCCAGTTCCAGGACGACTCGCTCAGGGTGGTGGGCGTGGTGGCGCACGCCCGCCAGGGCGACGTCCACCAGGACGGGCGCCCGCAGCTCTACCTCCGCAACGAGAACTACACCGCCGGCACGCTCTTCTTCGTGATCCGGACGGCCGGGGAGCCCCTGTCCAGGTTCCCCGACGTGCACGCCGCCATCCAGCGGGTCGATCCCCAGCTCGCCGTCTCCAAGGTCCGCTCGATGGAGCAGGTGGTGGGGGAGTCGCTCCAGCAGCAGCGCATCAGCGCGGTGCTCCTCGGGGGGTTCGCGGTCGCGGCGCTCCTCCTCGCCACCATGGGGCTCTTCGGGATCGTCTCGGGCTCGGTGAGCCGGCGGCGCCACGAGCTGGCCGTGCGCATGGCCCTGGGCGCCGACGGGGGCCGGGTGCTCAAGCTGGTGCTGGGCGAGGGCGCGCTGCTGGTCGGGATCGGGCTGCTGGTGGCGGTGCCCGGGATCTACCTGGCGGGGAAGGCGGTCCGCGGGGTGCTCGTCGGGCTGTCGCCGCTCGACCCGCTCACCCTGGGCGCGGTGACCGTGGGGCTGCTGGTGGTCTCCCTCATCGCGTGCTACCTCCCCGCCCGGCGGGTGCTCGGGATCCAGCCCAGCCGGGCGCTGCGGGAGGAGTAGGGAGAAGGCCGCCCCCGCCGGGAAGGGCGGTCCGATCCAGGGACGGGAAGGAGAACGGGGAAGGGGGATCCCCGTCCGGGCGCGCGATGCGGGTTCCCGGGCACCGGTGATCTCCCGCGGGAGCGCCGGGGCGCGGATCACGGGCCCGGACCGGGGCGGGGCGGGGGATCGTCCCTCCCTCCGGACCGCTCGTCGAGGGGGGAAGCGGCGTGCCGGGATCCGGCGCGGACGGCGTGGGGAACGGACCCGCGGCGCGCTCCCCCGCCTCGCCGGCTCCTCAAGCGAATGCCCGGCGGCGCGGGCGGTGCACGACCGCTCCCGCGCGCCGGGGCAACACCGAAGGACCTTTCGTTCGAGCCGTGGGCGGCGCGAAGCCCCCATCACGCTCGAGCGGCCGGATTGCGCCTGCATCCGGCCGGCTCTCATCATCACCGGGGGAAATCCGATGCCGGCACCCGCGCCGCACCTGGGCGACATCGCCCAGGCCATGTCGATCAAGTACAACCACCTCGCGTTCGACCTGAAGGCTCGTGGCGAGGACGTCATCATGCTGTCCCTGGGCGAGGCGTTCTTCGACATCCCGCTGTTCAGCTTCGCGGACCTGCCGATGCCCGACGGCTACCACTACTCGCATTCGCGGGGGATCCCGCAGCTGCGCCAGCGGCTGGCGGACTACTACCGGGAGTACTACGACGTGCCGGTGGATCCCAACACCGAGATCGTGGTGACCGCCGGATCCAAGATCGCCATCCACACCGCGCTCATGGCCATCCTGAGCCCCGGGGACGAGGCCCTGGTCGTGGAGCCGGCCTGGGTGAGCTACACGGAGCAGGTCAGGCTCTGCCACGCCGTGCCGGTCATGGTGCCCCTGGACCGGAGCGTCTTCGAACTGGAGGAGCTCATCACCGACCGGACGCGGGTGATCATCGTCAACAACCCCAACAACCCGTCGGGGAAGGTCCTTTCCGAGGAGGAGCTGACGCACCTGCACGGCCTGGCGGACCGGCACAACCTGTATCTCCTGGCAGACGAGGCCTACAGCGAGTTCCTGTCCGAGGGGCGCTTCATCTCGTGCGGGGCGATGGACCCGGAGAAGAAGCACACCATCGTCTGCAACTCGATGTCGAAGAACTACGGGATGTCCGGGTGGCGGATCGGCTACGTGATCGGCAACCCCACGCTGATCAACGAGGTGCTCAAGATCAACCAGCACCTCGTCACCTGCCCCCCGACCATCCTCCAGTACTACCTGGAGCGGCACTTCGACGAGATCCTGGACATCACCCGGCCGCAGATCGCGGACGTCGTGCGCAGGCGGGGCGAGCTGATCCGCTACCTGGAGGGGCTCGGGATGTCGTGCATCGGCGGGACTTCCACCTTCTACCTCTTCATCTCGATCGCGCGGTCCAGCCTGGGGTCCGACGAGTTCTGCTCCCGGATGCTCACGGAGCACCACGTGGCCTGCGTGCCCGGGATCGGCTACGGGGAATCCTGCGACCGCTTCGTCCGGATCGGGGTGGGCTCCGAGAACATGGAGCGGACCCGCCGGGGGATCGACCTGATCCACCAGCTGATCGAGGAGACGGCCGTGGAGGCCGCGGAGGTCGAGCTGGCGGTCCCCTCCTGAGCCCGCGCCGAGCCTGACGCCATCGCCCACGCGGGAGATCGTCCTCGATCTTGATCCCGATTCCGGGCCTGGCGCCGGAGGAGGATCGATGCTCGGCCGGCCGCGCGGTGCGGGTCGGCGATGTTGAGGAAAATCCGGGCGGACCGGCGTCAGCACCGATCACGGTGCCGGGGCCGATGAAACAGCGCGTCGGCGTGGATCTCACCACGCCGACGCTGTTTCGTGGAGGGATGCCCGGCACCCGCATCCAGGTGTGGATGGGGATCATCGTCCTGCTGCTTCCCGAGACTGTGCGACGGCGGCGGGTATCAGCGCCGCTCGGTCCGACAGCCCCGAGTGCGCCGCAACGTCGCGGATCCCGCGACGGGAGACGGGTGACTCGTGGCCGGGAGTCGAGGCATCCTCCGGGCGTGGCGTGCTTCGCCACCCGGCGCGAAACCCGGGTGAGGAGCTCCAGGATGGCCGAGAGGGGTGGAATCGAATGCTGTTTCCACGTTTTCCGGCGCACGAGGTCGCCGCCTGAATCAATGAACACGCGTTTTCATCGCGCGGATGACGGTGCTCACCTGTCGGTCGAAGGGTTGACACCCGGGTGGGTTTTGCCGAACATGGGTACGTAACCAGACTGAATGTGATCCAGTGTGTTGCCGGAGAGCGACCTGAGCTTAGCGCGTTTGGCGCCAGCGAGCGGTCGCTTCGCGCAGGCGGTCCGCCTCCAGGGAACGACGAGCGCCCGGCGTCGGCTGCCGCCACGGACGTCCGCGCGAGGAATTCCCCGAATGCCCCGGAGCCGGTGACGCACGCGGAGTCACCCGAGGCGCCGGATCGGCCCATCGTGCCCCTGGGTTCCTGGGGATCGAGGAATCCACCGCCCGGCCCCTCGCACCCCGAGGTGTCGCGCCGCCGGTCGGGAGCGAGCCGAGGACCGCGCCGGGCCGGGCATCCGGGAGCGAGCTCGACGGATCGCGACGGCCTCGCGGCAGCCCCGCGCGCCAGGGCAGATCGTTGTGCGCCACGACGCGCTTCACAAGAGGACTCATGCGGACGACGTCGTGGGGGAGCGACGACCCGCGCGACGCGCCTCCGCGAGGGAGCGGCCGGGCCAGCACGCGCTCCCGCGGCGCCGCGGCCTCGCCGGCGTCCCCCGTGGCCTCGGGCGCGTGGCCGAAGCGCGAATTTACAGGATGGCTGCTGACCTGATGCGCTTGCGACGCTCCGCCGCCGCGGCAGGTCCGGGAGGCTGTCGTACGCCGGCGTTTCGTGTGCGCGCGGCGGCGCCGTGGCGGATGGAGCATCCCTCCGGCGGGGTGCTGCGGAGATTTTGTCGGGATGCGGGCGAGGTGGAGGCATTTTCTTCCCGTCAACAGTTGACGGGGCAGGGTCGCGGGACGATCGTTCAACCCGAATGGTCCAACGAGCGCGTGGCGCGTCCGGAGACGGGCCCGCCCGGCTGCTCCGGGTCGATCGCGGACGCCGGGCGGCGGGGCGGGGGACGGACGAGGTCGCGGAGGGAGCGGGGCGCTGCGCCGTGGGTGAGGCAACGCGGAGGGGCGGACGCGCGCGCGGGAGGGATGGGGCCCGCCGCGGTGCGTGGAGCCCGCCGGGGCCGTGGAATGCGGGATCGCTGCGACGGCTTCCGCCGTCGAGTCGCTACTGGGAGGATGTACGCTATGACTTTGGTGAGCGCTCGCCACGGGGCCGCCCCGGACGAGGTTGCCCTCGAGCTGCCGCGGGAGTGGACCGGCCGGGCGGTGACGCCGATGACCGCGGACACCGCGTTCAACGGGTTCGTAAGCACCCACGTGGTCTTCGCCCTGGAGCGGCTGGGGGTGTTCGCCCACCTCGCCGACGCCGGGAGCCTGGACGCCGCCCGCTTCTGCGCCGAGCGCGAGATCGACGAGACGGTGTTCCGGGCGCTGGTCGGCGCGGCCGAGTCGTTCGGCCACCTGCGGACCGCCGGCGGCCGGGTGGAGCTGACGGACGAGGGGGAGGAGGTCCTCCGCCAGATCGGGTTCTTCACCTGGGCGGTGGGCGGCTACCGCGACGTCTTCGCCGGCGCGTCGGCCATTGCCGCGGGGCGGCGGGTCTTCGGCGTGGACGTGATGCGCGACGAGGCGATGGTGGCGCTGGGCTCGGCGCAGGTCGACACCGCGCTGATGCGGCACATCTTCGACGCCGAGATCGCCCGGGTGGACTTCTCCACCCTCGCCGACCTGGGGAGCGGGATCAGCCAGCGGCTCTGCCGGCTGGTGCGCGACCGGCCGGGGACCCGCGGGATCGGCGTGGACATCAGCACCGCCGCCACCGAGCTGGCCCGCGGGACGGTGGCCGAGTACGGGCTGGAAGGGCGCGTGGAGCCGATCTGCGCCGACGTCCGCCAGATCGTCTCGGGGATCCTGAGGCTGGAGCGCGCCGCCGAGGTGGACACGGTGATGAGCTTCATGTTCCTCCACGACCTGATCGCCGACCCCGCGACGCGGGACGGGGTGATCCCCAGCCTGCGCGAAGCCTTCCCCAACGCGCGCAACTTCCTGCTGGCCGACACCAACGTCCGCCCGCGCGAGAGCGAGGGATCGACGCTGCCGATGTTCTCCTCCGCCTTCGAGCTGGCGCACGCGCTGATGGGCGTGCCGCTGCACGCGCGAGAGAGCTACGAGCAGCTCTTCGTGGACGCCGGCCTGCGGGTGCGGCGCACGGTGCCCTTCGGCGCGCCGCACACCTACCTGTTCGTGCTGGAGGCGTCGTGACGGAGACCGGGACGCAAGCGGAGATCATCACCGGGCTGCCGATCCCGCGCGCCGTCGCCGGGCACGGCGAGCCCGCGCCGTTCTACATCACGTCGGAGATGTTCGGCGGGCTTCCCGTGGAGCTGGCTGGCGGCGAGCTGAGCGCGCTGGTGGGCAGGCCGGTGGCCGCGCCGCACACCCACGACGTGGACGAGCTCTACCTCCTGGTGTCGCCCAACCCCGGCGGCGCCCGCATCGAGGTGCTCCTCGACGGCCAGCGGCACGAGCTGACCTCGCCCGCCGTCATGCGCATCCCCGCGGGGAGCGAGCACTGCTTCCTCACGCTGGAGGCGGAGGTCGGGAGCTACTGCTTCGGCGTGCTGATGGGAGGCGCGCGGTGAGCCCGGCGCACCCCGTCGTCGGCCGGAGCGTGGCGGAGACCGCTCCCGTCATCGACAAGAGCGCGCGCGACACCGCTCCCGTCCTCGGCCGGAGCGCGCCGGGCCCCCCTCCCGCCGTCGGCCGGAGCACGCCGGACGCCGCTCCCGTCTTCAACCGGAGCGTGCCGGACGCCGACGACCTGGTGCGGCTGCACCTGAACGAGAGCCCGTACGGCCCCAGCCCCGCGGCCGTGCGCGCCGCCGAGCGGGAGCTGCGGCGGACCAGCGTCTACCCCGATCCCGAGCGCGCCCGGCTCGTCGGCGCGCTCGCGGAGCACTGGGGCGTCGACCGGGGCCGCGTCGCGGTCGCCAACGGGAGCGACGAGCTGGTGCTGACCGCCGCCCTGGCCCTGGGCGACATGGCCCGGCCGGGGCTGGTCACGGCGGGCACCTTCCCCGGCTACCGCACCAGCCTGGAGCGCACCCGGCGAGGGGTCGCCGCCGTCCCGTTCGGAGACGTGGCCGCCTTCGCCGCCAGGCTCCCCGACCACGGGATCGGGTTCGTCTGCAACCCGCACAACCCCAGCGGCTCCGCCCTCTCCCGCGCGGAGATGGACCGGCTGGTGGACGCTGCGGAGGAGAGCGGCGTGCCGCTGGTGTTCGACGAGGCGTACATGGACTTCGCCGGCCCGGAGGTCGCGCGCGCGCGCGACTACCTGCACCGCGACGCGCCGGTCCTGGCGCTGCGCACCTTCTCCAAGGCGTACGGGCTGGCCGCGCTGCGGATCGGCTACGCCGTGGGGGCGCCCGCGCTGGTGGCCGAGATGCTGGCGGCGCTCCGCACGCTGCCGTTCGGCGCCAACCGGCTGGCGCAGGCGGCGGCGCTCGCCGCGCTGGCCGACCAGGAGTTCCTGGACGGGGTGCGCGCCGCCAACGCCGCGCAGCGGAGCTGGCTCGCCGGGGAGCTCACGCGGCGGGGGCGGGCGTTCCTCCCCTCCACGACCAACTTCATGGCCGTCGCGACGACCGATTCGGGCGCCGCGCAGAACCGCCTGGCCGACGAGCACGGGATCCTGGTGCGCGACGCGGGCCTCTTCGGCTTCTCCGGCTATCTCCGGGTCTCCCTGGGCAGCCGGGACGATCTCCTCAAGCTCCTGGACGCCCTGGACCAGATGGGGCTGTGAGCGCCCAATCCATCGCCCGACCGCACCGACCCGAGGTGGCATGTCGACCGTTGGAAACGAGATGAGTCCCGCGGCGGACGGGAGCTCGGCGGATCCGCTTCCGTCCGACCGGGAGCCTTCGGGGGAGATGCGGGGGATGGAGGGGATGGAGGGGATGGAGACGACCGGGACCGTGGACGCGGAGCGGGACGCCCGCGCGCCGCTGTCGTTCGCGCAGCAGCGGCTGTGGTTCCTGGAGCAGCTGCAGGAGCTGGGGAGCGCGTACAACGTCGCGGCCTACCTCCGCCTCCAGGGGGCGCTGGACGACGGAGCGCTGGTCCGCGCGCTGGACGGGATCGTCGCGCGCCACGACGCGCTCCGCACCACCTTTCCGGGGATCGGCGGCGTGCCGGAGCAGCGGATCGCCCCGGCCGAGGGCGCCGCGTGCGCGCTGGCCGTCCACGACCTGGCCGGCCGCGCGGACGCCGGGCCGGAGCTGCGCCGCCGGATGCTGGAGGAGACGGGGACCCCGTTCGACCTGCGGCGCGGGCCGCTCTTCCGCGCCGTCCTCTTCCGGCTGGCCCCGGACGACCACCTGCTCCTCTTCCTGGTGCACCACATCGTCTTCGACGGGTGGTCGCTGGGCGTGCTGACGGAGGACTTCGGCGCCCTCTACGCGGGCCATCTCCGGGGCGAGGGGGATCCACTCGCCCCGCTGGCGGTGGAGTACGCGGAGTACCTGGCGCGCCAGCGGCGGGAGCGGACTCCCGAGCGAATCGACGCCAAGAAGGAGTACTGGCGCGAGACGCTCGCGGGCGTCCCCGAGCTCCTGGACCTTCCCACCGACCATCCCCGCCCGGCGCGGCAGGAGTTCGCCGGCGACACGGTGGCGGTGGCGTTCGACGAGGAGCTCACGGCCCGGGTGAAGGCGCTGGGCGCGCGGCAGGGGACCACGCTCTTCCGCACCCTGATGGCCGCGTGGGCGGTGGTCGCCGCGCGGCTCTCCGGGCAGGAGGACGTGGTGGTCGGCGTCCCCATGTCCAACCGCGACTCCGAGGAGGCCGGGCGGCTGATCGGCTTCTTCGTCGACACCGTGGTGGTGCGGATCGACCTCTCCGGCAATCCCACCGTCGCCGAACTCCTCCAGCGGGTCAGCCAGCGCACGCGCGAGGCGAAGCGCCACCAGGAGGTGCCGCTGGAGGACGTGGCGGGCCTGGTGGCCCCCGTCCGCGACCTGGCCTACCACCCCCTCTACCAGAGCGGGTTCTCCTGGCACAACGTGGCCAAGGGCTCGCTCGCCCTCCCGGGGCTGGCCCCGGCCGCGATGGTGGAGTTCCCGCGCCCGGACGTGGCGCTGGACACCTCGTGGGGGCTGTGGGAGGAGGACGGGCGCATCGCCGGCCGGCTGGACTACGCGCGCTCCCTCTTCGAGCGGGCCACCGTGGAGCGCTGGGTGGGCTACCTGCGGCGGGTGCTGGAGGAGATGGCCGCGGACGAGAGCCGCCCCGTGGACCAGCTGGCGCTCCTTCCCGCGGACGAGCGCGCCGTCGTCATCGAGGAGTGGAATCGCACGGACGCGGCGTATCCGGCCGGATCGACCATCCACCATCTCTTCGAGCAGCAGGTGGAGCGCGCGCCCGACGCGGTGGCGGTGGAGTTCGCGGACGATCACCTCACCTACGCGGAGCTGAACCGCCGCGCGAACCGGCTGGCGCACCACCTCCGCTCGCTCGGCGTGGAGCCGGAGGCGCGCGTGGCCATCGCCCTCCCGCGCGGGATCGAGCTGGTCGTGGCGATGCTGGGCGTGCTCAAGGCCGGCGGCGCGTACGTGCCGCTGGACCCCACCTATCCCGCCCCCCGGCTGGCCTTCATGCTGGAGGACAGCCGCGCGGCCGTGCTCCTCGGCCGGCGCGAGCTGGGGATCGACCTGGAGCTGTCCGCCGGGGGGACGCGCGGGGTGTGGCTGGACGAGGCGGCGGAGCGGATCGCGCGCGAGCCGGACACGAACCCCGGCGTGGAGATCCGCCCCGGCAACCTCTGCTACGTGGTCTACACCAGCGGGAGCACCGGAAAGCCCAAGGGCGTCGCCGCGGAGCACCACGAGGTGGTGCACCTGGTGCGCGACACCGACTACGTGGCGTTCGGGCCGGGCGACCGCGTGGCGCAGGCATCGAACGCCAGCTTCGACGCGCTCACCTTCGAGGCGTGGGGCGCGCTCCTGGGCGGCGCCACGCTGGTGGGGATCGCCAAGGACGTGCTCCTCACCCCCGCTGCACTCCGGCGGGTGCTGCGCGGGCAGCGCATCACTACCCTCTACCAGACCAGCGCGCTCCTCAACCTCCTGGCGCGCGAGGAGCCCGACATCTTCGCCACCCTCCGCGAGGTGCTCTTCGGCGGGCAGGCGGTGGAGGTGGAGAGCGTGCGCCGTGTGCTGCGCGGAGGGAAGCCCCAGCGGCTGATCCACGTCTACGGCCCCACCGAGGTCATGGCCTGGTGCAGCTGGGAGGACGTGCGCGAGGTGGCCGAGGGCGCGCGGACGGTGTCGGTCGGCCGGCCGATCGCCCGTATGCGGATGTACGTCCTGGACCGGCGGCTGGAGCCGGTGCCGGTGGGGGCTGCGGGGGAGATCTACGTGGGCGGCGCCGGCGTGGCGCGCGGCTACCTGGACCGTCCGGAGCTGACGGCCGAGCGCTTCGTCGCCGACCCGTTCGGCGGGGAGCCCGGCGCGCGGCTGTACCGCACCGGCGACCTGGGGCGGTGGCGGCCGGACGGCACGCTGGAGTTCGTGGGGCGCAACGACGAGCAGGTGAAGATCCGGGGGTTCCGCATCGAGCTGGGCGAGATCGAGGCGCGGCTGGCCGAGCACCCGGACGTGCGCGAGGCCGTCGTCCTGGCGCGGGAGGACACGCCGGGCGACCAGCGGCTGGTGGCGTACTGGACGCCGGCGGACGAGGCGGCCGGATCGACGGACAGCGAGGCGCTGCGGTCGCACCTCTCCGTAGGGCTCCCGGAGTACATGGTGCCGGCCGCGTACGTGCGGCTCGACGCGCTCCCGCTGACCCCCAGCGGCAAGCTCGATCGCAGGGCGCTCCCCGCGCCGGAGGGGGAGAGCTACGCGCGGGACGGCTACGAGGTGCCGGTGGGGGAGACGGAGACCGCGCTGGCGGAGATCTA
>Ga0247770_1001343_pt1 | contig 19616 bp, 28 predicted proteins | sample UWRJL136409B6_FD_179943 | JGI IMG/M metagenome (GOLD analysis project Ga0247770, IMG submission 179943) | Plant litter microbial communities from Arlington Agricultural Research Station in Wisconsin, United States - UWRJ-L136-409B-6 | ecosystem: Environmental > Terrestrial > Plant litter >... | reverse complement strand
AAGGGGGCGATCTCGCCACTTCTTTTCTCTCCATTATCCCCCTCTCTTTCTCCCATTTTCCGCTCCTTGTCCCCACTACATCGGGTCGCGAGGCAATTCTTTCTTAGTGCTCACAAACATGGCAATTCGTCAAGATGACTTGGAAGCAAAGGGCTTCTTGAGCTCAACCGAAGATGGACTCCACGAAGATATTGTGAATACGCAACATTTCAGGAGAGATGCTCCCTCTCGCATGTTTCAGATTCTTCTGATAGTCATGTTTACGGCTGCTGGATTTTCTCTCGGGAGACTTAGCGTTGGCTCACAAGGAGAAATGGGTGGCCTTGCGCCTTACTGTAAGTTGCCAATTTCACTCTGTTTGGCTCATACGGATAACGGATAACGGCTAACAATAGTCGATGCGCAGCGCCTGCCACGCCTCTAGTTGAATATCACCGAAAGAGGTTTGACCAAGGCTATGGAGAGAACACTACTGATGGACGACGGCTTGTGTATGGCGGCCCCGCCAACGCGGAGGTGGATAAAGCTTGGGATGATCTGGAATTTGGTAAGCCGCTCGCTCCGGTTGTCCCTTTAGGGTTTCCTGCTAAGAATCTATCATATCTTAGGGAAGTACGTTCGACTCAGCGAACAAGAAGCTAGCCAACTCGAAACCCCAACTGCCTCTCTCCATGCTAACGGTGGATACATTGTGTCGCTCGATGTGTACCATCAGCTGCATTGCCTCAATTACCTCCGAATGGCCCTGCAACCTCATCACTACAAGTTCGACCAGTCTCCAGAAGCCTTGGAGCATCACATTGGTAAGAATCCCCAATCCGGCCGAGGCCAAGTGGTGAGCTAGCTGACCAGATCCAGCGCATTGTGTCAATGATCTTCGCCAGAGTATCCAGTGCTTCGCCGATATTACGCCAATGGGTTTCACCCGAACAACCTGGGAGGGCAAGATAGCCTACGATCCTCAGTTTGAAGTCCGGCGAACTTGTCGAAACTGGAATAAGATCCACTCCTGGGCTCGCGAGCGAAGTGTACGCCGTTCCGTATCTGCCAAGTGCCGGCTTCTGCTAATGGAGTGCAGCTTCTCAATGACCCGGACCTCGAACTAGTCATTATTTAGAGCCACAAGGTGCGACGCCATGGCTGGCCGTTGTGCGAGGGAATCAATTACGGGCTGCATGTTCTGGGTTCTAGAATAGCTTGCGCGCTGCGCAGACTAGCAGACTAGAGTTTTTTCGAGGAAGGGGATTGAAGAGGTTTATCAAGCTGCAAACGACTAGATCGAATTAAAAAGGAAGTATTGTTAATCTTTATAGCCGCGATTGTTCATGGAGCGAAGCAATTGTTCGCAATCGCCTCGTTTCTCTGCGTAATTGTGACAGCTGCCAGAATGCACACCTGCCCTGAGTGCTCGAGGCTAGGCTAGATTGACGGCCTGTAGCCCTCATGGCTGTCACAGAAACTGCCGCATGAATTCGAGGTGCGGGTCAATTTGGTGGTCGGGGGGACTGACTCCATACTGACGGCTTTCCGGCAAAGCGCACGCAAAGCGACCGCGAGCGTGAAGTCAGGGATCTCGAGTACGGGAGACTCCGGCGTTTTCGCAGCGAGTGTGTCGAAGGCGATAGGGATGCAGGTTCGGAGGGCGCATTGTGAAGTGTCGAGGATGGCTGAGCTTCGTGGAACTCTTCGGGACCAAAACTTGGCACAAGGGACGAGAACTGGGCCTCAAAAGAATCCTGTAGTTTTGCCTTGTACACACATAATGTGATCCAAGGACCAGTTCCCGGCCGAACAAATTTGTCTGCAATTCGCGGATCGAAGTCGGCCCGGAATGCTCGGCATGGCAAACGCGGGGTAGCCGCCTGCGCAAGCCGAGGCTTGAGGTGGACATCTGACACTGCATTCCTAACAGAAGCAGTGGTCCGCTGTGTTCTACAGTACAGTACCTCGATGCTAATGCATCTACGTGCGCAGGAGCTTGCCAGGGATGTGCCGTTCCGTCTCTCATCCTATGTGGCGTCCCTATTTCAACGTCATCGGAGTGCGTTCGTTTCCAAGATCGATAGGAAACGTCGTTGAAGAGCGCAGTTCAAACACCTTGCTCCGCTGTTTCCGCCGCTGTCGCTTCCTCTGACCCCCGTCCCAGTGGCGTCCGTCACGTCGACGGCCGACCTCGGCGATTGACAGGCGCCAGGTTTGGATTGGCTCCATCGCGCATCGCTTGCTCAACGGTAACAAGATCAAAGGTACAACCCCAAACCTTCAACCACTTCGCAAGCGCACCACCTCCTTCAAAGCAGAGAGACGTTTAGATCCGTCTATAGCACCCCCCGAAAAAGCGATTCCACTGCATCGTCTTTTGTAGCTGCGCTGCACATTAAGGACAGGAACTAGGTATCGGGGGTAGCGGTACAGGCAACGACAGCCGGATGAACTTGTTCATGGTCTCGCCAGATCGTGGGGTGGTTGCGCGCGAGTTCCACGATCTTGGGTGAAGGGGCGTCTCGGCCCGTCTTGAAGGTAACTGGCGGGAAACGGGAAGAAGAGTCGCGATTATATATCTGAGTGAGACTAATGACAGCATCTGTTACACTGGACGTCAGCAGGTACGGGAAGAACGACAGGGAGAAGGCAGCGGCAGACTTAGCGTTTGAAATTCTAAAGAAAAGGCGCTGACCCTCGTGTCTGGGCGCCGCTCCGGGGTGCGGCAGCATGCCCAACATGTGCTCCATGCCGTCGTTCCCGGTCGTGGACGGCCGCGAGGTCTACTACTGTGTTGGCGGACAGAAAATGAAGGCCTGAGACGCCATGGGGACCAGTCTTACTTAGTTCGTCAAGCAATCTGCCGAGGCAACTATGAAGACAAACCCAACCTTCCTTTTTGCTAGCCCCTTTTCGTAGCTCTGGGTCCGACCTTTAGTGAGAGTGGAAGAAAATATTAGTGAGAGGCGGAAATCTGAATTTGAGCTGGCTTTATGTATTTATATGTCTAGGTAGGTAGGAGTGGCTTGCATCTCGTGTCTTTAAACTGCATACATTTTCTACGCGGGAGGTGCTGGACTGCCCTGGTCGTCCCGTCGGAGGGATATTCAGCCGAGGTCATACGATGGAGACCCGATCGGGAGTCAACACGTGGTTGACTTCAATTCTTTTCGCATAGTTTCCAGACTTTACAATATCGCGATACGTCTCCCTCCCACCTAATTTTCGCATCCAACTGGTCCTGATATTGACATCTTGAGTGAATATACGCAGGGAGCGGGATAGGATCAATCAATCGCAATGGACCTCGCACGGTCCATATCCCTCGCCCGTCTCCTTGGACCGACAGCGATTCTGCTCGCAATGACCGAGTTCAAAAACACCGAGATATTCCCAAGTCAAGATCCCGTAGTCATTTATCTGAACGGCAGCATTCTCTTCGTCTCGGGTCTGTCCATCATCCTTCACCACAACAAATGGCAGCCAAGGTGGCCCGTTCTCATCACCTCGCTGGGGTGGTGCGCCCTAGGACTTGGCTTTTCGAGAATGATGTGGCCCACGACATGGCTAGGCTTGGATACAGGAGGGAGTTCCGTGTATGCAACCGAGGGTTCATTGTTTACAGCGGGCTTGTTGCTCTGCTGGAAGGGGTACTGGGCTTGAGGCCGCCGTGGAAGTTGTGTTGTATTTGGGGTGTGCTAGGGCAACTGCCAGGCGTGCACAAGTGACTTGGGATGTGGTTTTCAGGGGCTAGTCTTCATTTTCTACTAGCCTGACAAGCTGAAGCATCAGGAAATGTAAATCGGATCCGGTCCTCAGGCGACTAAACATGCCAAATGGCCACTCCATTCCCCCTTGATTCTCCCTCCCGGTGAGCTCTAAAACCAAATCTAGGAGGAGTACGTTCTGATCCCAAAAAAACTTTCCAAGAGGCAGTGCGAAAGATGCTCGCCCACCCTGAGGCAACACACATAACCCCAAGCAAAAGATGCGCTAAACCTCCCAGAAACCTAGAACTGGTTGTCAAACTCTCCAGCCGTCTAGTATAGAAGAATTTTCCGAAACGCCAGGCATTAGAACAAGACGTTCTACAATACTAGACAAGAGATAACCATGCAAAGACCCACAGCAACCTTCAAAAAGATCTACTGAGATACCCTCTCACAGGAACAATGGTCCTTCTACGGAAAAGCGAAGCCAGACACCCAAAACAGCGAGAAGCTCTAGCGAACACTCAAGTTTGTACTCCTCAGCTGTTCCCCCACCGCGAAGAAAGGATGGGTCTCTAACTGTAAGCACACATAAAAAAGTGTAATGCCGGAGCGCTTTTCTAACACATAGAGGCACCAATCTCTAGACGAGAAGCATACGAGGTTCTTCGACTCTACCGTGCAGTGGTCCGGCAAGGTGCTAACCTCAGAGATCTGCCAAAAGAAGTCCTCCTTACGTTTAGTGTCGGAACGGCCGAGGAGGGCCAAGAGAGTCCGATAGCCTTCTAGGTTATGTATGAGATAATGAGCTATCACCGCTTTACTGCCGCTCCCCGGCGACATCCCGACTACTTGCGGGTGCTCTGTTGTTTTGATGTGGAGCATAAGACTGCCGAGCTGGGGTCTTCGACCACGGCCCCCTGCGTGCTCGATTCCACGACAGCCCGCTGCGGTAATATTTGCCATCGCCTGGAGTATCAACACATCATGCACAGCTTGTTATTTCTCGAGGCGACTGGCCGCGTACCTGATGAATTCCGGAGGATGGGAACCGGCGTAGTATTGACGATGCCAGACAAGAATAGTCACTTTTCGGGTGTGGAGCTTGAAGCGACGGAGCTTACTCTTGTTTAAACTGTCAGGCTTGGACCCACCAAAACCACAGAGTGTATGTCATGAAAATGACTCCTCGCTCTTTCAACCATCTGAGTATTGCTAGTTACAATATATCCGCGTTGCTTCTCATAATAACTATCCAAATTCTTCAAAGTCTTGCCAGACATATCCAGGAATCGAGCATGACATCAAACTAGGAATCTTGCTCGTCCGCCTTGTTTCGGAAAGAACTTGCGAAGTAGATGCCGCAGCACAATGTTTGTCTCTCCTCGCTCGTTTACCACGGCATCCAGGGGAAAGTATTTCTGGGATGTGATAGTGTACTCACGGAGTGCCCCCATACTGCTGAATACCTCCACAGTTTCTTCTCCCCCTCCCCCTCTGCCCCACTCGATCAAGTCAACGATATTGACATGGGTGTTTCGAATGACCTGGGTAATGGTAATGCGTTAGCTGCAGGGGATCACGGCGACAAATCGATTGAAAACATACCCCCACGCATGCATCAATAGTTTCAGGGGGCTGTTGAACCCCAATAGCCCGACACAAGGTATTCCATGCGGCGATATCGTTCTCGTTTCCAAACCAGACCCTCACTTCATCCACCAAGGCCTCCCTGTACCTCTCCCATGCTTCTTTTCCCTCTGGACTCTCCCTGGACCATGCCATGTGCCGACGCAACAAGCTGTAAGACTTGGCGGGTGACAATGAGGGATCATACTCAAAGGTCTGAAACGAGAGGAAGAACTCGTCAAGCGGCGTGTTGTTAGTGGTGGTGGCCTCCGCGGCAGCGGCAGCCACATTTTTGTGGGCTTTGGATTCCTGAAGATGCTGCTGCAAGCTATCGACTCGATTGAAGTAGCGATCGCAGACTTCGCAGTATTGATTGTGTTTGTGGCGCGGCGAGTCCTGCACGTGCCGTTGCAGGCTCTCGTCGGTCTTGAAAGTCTTCTTGCAGGGCTCGCAAGTGACAGCCATTGATGGTGGATTCGCGCTGTCAACAATGAAGAACGCGTGAGAAGAGCAGTTGACAAGATGCGGGGAGCGAAAACATGGTGCCCAACCTACACGGTTGGATGCACCCGCCATGCAGAACACTCGGATATTCAACCCCCGCTTCGGACTTTTGTCAGCCGCATCGTATGACCCCGCCGTCCTGCCCACATACAAAAGGAGAGCTGATTTCTGCGTTTTCACGGTTGGACCGCAGCCGACAATCCTGGGTATTATCGAAAATCCGCAAGAGCTGCACCATCGCAACCGTCGCCTCCCACAGCTGCTGTTCTCTTTGTTTCGCCGGACAGAGCAACCTCTTAATTATCAGCATGGCCAACAAGAAGCCATTTCGGGTGCTGATTGCTGGAGGGCGGGGTTGCCGGGTTGACACTCGCGCATGCCCTACAGGTGTGCCCGAGCCTAGTCGTGTGGATCGCTTCCATTTGGTCCTAACATTTCCCTGAACAGCGAGGCGGAGTAGACTTTGTCCTGTTGGAACGTGGAGAAAAAAGTGTCTATCACCAGGGTTAGGGTTATTTATAGGCGTTTAGTGGAGCTACAGTACAGGTGAGACGGATCCTATAGTACGGGGATGTGTTCTCTTTCTAAACTGCGAGGGTAAGTGTGGCTGGAGCTGACCACAAATGGTTGCCAAAAGCGGCTTAAAGAAAGCAGGGAAACTGCCCAACCTCCATTTTAAGTCAAGCTGGTCAGAGTCAGATGCGGTTATGTTTGTACATTACATCGTAACTGGAATCGTGCAAACAAGCTGACCATTGCCAGAATCTCAGTAGATCTCGTTGCTCGAGGATCACAGTCTCTAAAGCCAGCACCCAGCCCCGAATTCCAAACATTGACACCCTGCAACTCTTGAGCATGGTACCATTATCAAAGTGACCAGACAAGGAGTGCCCATGTTATCAAGCCCCTTGAGAATCCTTGTATACTTGGAACTCGCCGAATTCCCAGTACGCATTTGTAAACGCCTGGGGATTATTCGATACAAAGTCCGTACAGTTGTTCTTAGTCCAACCACCAACGCACTTATGCGAGCCAACGCAGGGGGTAGGGCCTGTAATTGTATAGCCCAAGTTAGCTTCTTCCTAGCTTCATCTCCATGCGCCACCTCTTCGAGATTTATCAAAGCAAAGAACAAGGGGTTTTTGTCCCAAGGGAAGGCAATTACTCACAGCCTGACGCACCCCACACTTTCTCAGGCATAGCGTCCCCGCACAAGTCAATATTGACCACAATGCTGGCATTCCTAAAGTGTCCGCCGATATCGCAGTTCGTGTTCGGGAAATCAGCCAGCGGCACGGGCCAGGCACTCGGGTCAGGTTCACCCGCCTTGATATCTGCGGGAATAGCCGTCCTTCCAAACTGCCATATCCGAATGCCCTCAGCACGCCACTCAACAGCCACGATGCCGCCGCCAGCCGCGTTGAAGGCTGCGCCGTATGTCTCGGGGCTGCCATTCACACCGCAGCCGGCGTTGTTATTGTTGTTTCCAGGACTGACATCACAGTCAGTCGCTAGGATGTCAGAGCCAAGCACCCTAGCGACCGAGCCCGTCATATTGCGTTTGACGTCCATGCGGCACGACGGACCGGTGTGCAACGTGGCCAAATTTCCCGTAGTAGGGCTTAACGGGGCCGCAGGGTTGATTGCCTCCATGACATCTATCTCGCCATGGGCTGGCCAGTGGTGCGGGTCAACGAGCCACAGAGCCGGCCAGGTGGCGCATCCGTAGGGACTATGCTTGACGTCGAAGAGGAAGAGGCCCTGGTTGTATTGCTTTTTGGACTCTAGGCGCACCGAGAAGCGGCCTGTTGAGGCGTCTGGACTTGAGGATGGACCGACGGAGTTGTCAACCTTTACCATGACCGAGTCGGCGAAGGTTGGGGTTAGGTTCTAAGTTATGTGGTGTTAATTACCTAGCGAGAGTACCTTTTTTGTCTGAAATAGGGGTACCGTGGGGATTCTTACATATGTTGCCGCATTGTCTGATCCGACATAGTGAACGTGCCCATGCGCTTGTCACCGAGTTAGAATTCACTTAGCTATCCACGAGAGGTCCGGAGAGAATGGAGGGACTGAGCAGGTACATGGATCATCGCCAGTGCGGTAGTTGAAGTTGTCAAAAAAGTGTTTTGTTCGGTCTGGATGCATTGAATGATATGATCAGCCGCCCTCGCCCCTGAAGGTTGAACATCGAGACTCCAGGCTTACACGTTTCATGTATCGAATAGTTCAGCTTCGCGTAGTTCGGAAAAGGGTCTGCGCTGCTGTTTCGCCTCGTAACTAATAGCACAGGAACAACGATAACGGCGACAACGACAATGACTGCCGTAACCGCTCCAGCCCATGCCAATAGCCCCCATCTGCGCAGATCGTACCAAGGTGCCCCCTTCGCGTAGGGCCGCCGGGCCATAATATGTTTCGGGAATTAAACTAGAAATGGTAGAAGATGGATGATAGATCGGAGACTTCAAAACCGCAGCAGCCGTGAGAGATATTTATATTGCCACCTAATAGTCTCCAATCTAGTCCATGATTCCCTTCTCGCCGCCGTAAGGCCGGTAACGCATGAACCGGCCCCGGCCGCCATCCTAGATAATCAAAGATGGCTTACCGTGTAGACAGGCAACCTATCGACAAAAAAAACCGGACTCGGTACCTGAAAATAGGTGCAGCCCTCTATTCGGTCTAGGTACCACTATGTATCGCCCTGTTAGAATGCAGTCATCCGACCATCGCCGGATAACACTGCCTTCATTCACTCTACCATGGAATCGACCATTTTGTTGACTCTTTGGTGGTGTGGCCGAGTGGAACTATTGTGAAATTGGGCCACATCACACCATTTACCTTACTATTCGAGTCCGTTTTTTCTGTCGACCGCTTGACATGTCATTTTCGGTTTGGAGGGACGCTATCCCTATCCTGGACATTGCAAAGCTTGGCATCACTCCTGATGCGGCTCAACTCGGGGAACTCCATGCAAGGTGCCTGCATGGACGGTGCGTAGTATTCAATTACGGCATACCGCAGATACGGGATAATTCCTATATTTTTAGTGCCGATGGCCGGGTAAGTTGGGCTGTGGCACAAGGAACTTCGCCTCGTCCTTTTCTCTGGCCAAGAAATGCGCCTTCCGAATGTGGCAAACTGAATAAATGTCCCATCTAACCCAACAGAATAATTGCAGAAGTTCACTCGTCGCAGTTCGGTTCAAATGGCTCATGCGCTGAAGACGGGCGGTATGGCGGCCGAAGCCCCTGTTGTAGATGCCTGCAAGCCTCCGGCTTCATCGGTCCCATCAAACCTGGCGGTCCGACCGACGAGTCAGTTCATCTTCTTGGAGAATGCAGATGGTACAGCTTCTATCGCTTCGCGAAAAATAGCCCGGTCGTATGCCGCGAGAGAATCCCATGCCCGAGCCAGGCGAGAGCGGATGGCCGAGTATCAAGACGCCAAGAGACGAGAAGCTAAGCACTTTGCTGATGCGTCCGTATATCCCTACTCTAATAAGGAGACCAGTCCTATGACTTCTGCAGCAACTACAGAACGCTAACGGTGGTTTAGGTCGGCGTTGGCGAGCCCGAAGACCCTGCTCTCCGCTGCCCCGACGGACCCCTTTGCATCAGCCGCAAGACCAATCTCGACGCTCGAGCATTACCTCCTTGACCACCGTGAGTCGTTACCCAATCCTGCTTCTTCACCGCTTCCGATGGCACCGGTCACCCCACAGTCACAGTCCCCAGTCCATGGCCTTCCCGCCCGAAAAGCCACCAGGTAAAGGTAATTACAATAAACGCGATGGCTGCTAACGGCCAGCAGTTGTGAATATCGTTGTCAGTCGTGGTAGTTTCTCTACCTGCACTTTCCCAACTCCCGAAGCATACATGCGGGGAGTAAAGACGGAGTGGGTATCGCTGGCATTGACGGACCCCGGCATGTTGAATGGCCTCCTCATCCCGGCCTGTCGTAGTCTGCACTCCCTGCATGGCGGCGACCCCCACAGGTACTTGGAGTATGCCCTCAGGTATAAGGTGGCTTGCATCGCGTCTCTGAACAAGGCCATCTTGGAGGAGGGGAGCAATCCTCGTGACTCAACGATAGCCAAAGCGGTCATACTGGCCGGAGATGAGGTAGTTCTGCGTTCTTTAGGATATAGTAGAGATCCTCAGTGCTGAAATCTTATTCTAGGTCTCCATTGGCGACATTCTGACTGCGATGCAACACACTGGAGCCGCGCTACGAATGGTAGTATCAAGAGGAGGCCTCGCAGCTCTTGGAACCAGTGGCTTTCTGGCCGGAATGATCGATGCCCTCTCGAGCGACCAAAAGAGAGAGTATGTTTTCGTTCTCGTACCCTGCTTTGTTCTGGCGGGCCACGAAGCTAACAGAGACCTCAGCGTCGCGGTCACCCTTATCTCGAGGGATTACAGCGACTTCAAGACTTTGGAACAGTGATGAAGAAGCAAATCCACCGCACAAGTTGGAGTCTAGATTGGATGCGGCAACCTCAACCAAAATAGGGAATATTACCCATTGTAATGTGGGCGTGGTTATCTATTGACGGCTACGAGAGCTCGTAAATAGCCGAGTTTGATGCCTCCTCTAACTTTGACCCGTGAACCTCCCACACGCCCCGGTAACATGATGCTAATGGTTTCGAAAGCCCTCACCCAGGCCCCCCTCACCCAGGCCCCCCTCACCCAGGCCCCCCTCCCCCCTTTATTGAACACCGCCCCATTCGCCCATGGTGGGTAATTATGTCGGTGGAGCAATTTCTGTCTTCGCACTGGTTCCGCGTCCTTCCCGCGTACCTCTCACTCTGTCAACAGCCGTAATCCTCGTTTTACCCCGAAATGCATACGGCAGATCTTGCTCTCCATGCACGGAGCTCCATACTGCTCAGAATTAAGTGCATACACGAGTCAGGGCACAGCATGCAAGCTCCGCATATGCCCGAAGGAGGAGGTTGCAAAGATTTGGCACAGGTGATGCTTGTACTACGTTGGCTCAATCCCTGCATATGCCAAAAACCGCAGTTGCAAAAAGGAGCGCAAGTTACACTGTACGACCTCAGCTTGATATTGGCCAACCCCAGACTTGAAAGTTGTCAACGGCAACCAACACACAGAACCGATGTGTGCCAAAGAGAGAGCTGCGGCGCACTGCAGCATCTAAACTGTTAGGGAGGGGGATTCGGCGTGAAGATGTGATATGAGAGAGCGATTCTGATCATCAGGTTCATTTTGTATAAAGCCGGCAACCTGCTCCATGTTTTTGACTTCTCGACTCCAGCCCAGTTTGGAAGTCACCGGACATCAACTCAAAAACTTTGCCCGGCCAAACTCTTTGTCCTATCCTATATCTTTACCTGTTCCCTTCCTCGCCAGACTCATCCGACCTCCAGAGCTATTTACTGGCTGTTCAACTATCCGTCATCATGAAGCCCAGCTCCCTCTTTGGTCTCCTCCTTGCGGGGCTCACGACCGGGTATACTCTGCATTCCCGCAGCGACGATCCCAGCCTCGAAGGTGGTATAATTGTCGGCGCAGACGAACCAGATGGCTTTTACCGCGCTACACTGGGTGCAGACGGCCAGATCACCAATAAAACCTTTGTGCCTCTGTCGGGGCTCACTCCCGAGCGACGCGCCCTTGCTCCTCGCGCCATTTCAATTCCGATCAACCATATCGAATGCAGTGGCGGGGGTATGAATGCGGGAGACTGGAATACCGCCTGGGGCCTCTTCACCAACCAATGCGACACGGGCTGGGGCGCATATATTCGCGAGGCGGCCTGGATCAAAATCGGGGCCGCCGTCGCCTGGGTTTGCAACAAGTCGGATCATTACGCCCCTTGTGCTCGGTGGGAATATGACCAGTTTGTGGATGCGATATCTGTCCACTGTGGTGGCCTCGGTTCGGGCTTCGCGGACCTGGACGAGTGGGGGAAATCATACGGCCGGAACAGGGTTGATCAAGCCTTCTGCAACACCCATGCCTGATTTTGTCGATGATAGCAACTGAGTTGGATGGGGCTTTCAAACGGGTTGGAGATCTTTCTGTGGCTTATAACTGTCGCTACTATATCTAGTTTTTCTTGCACTCGCATCCCGTCGTTAATTACTCCAATAGAGCAACACATTGAAGCTTCACTGTCAAAAAACACTCCGCTCCTCGGCTGATTCTACCGATTCCCTGTTGTCGGTTGTGTTAGTGCGTTGAGAGACTGGAACGTGTTCTACTCCTAAGCTCCGTTCTTGTGCTATTTTGTTTTCGCGGCCCCTAGGAATTGGAATCACTTGCCTTATTGTTGCCTCCCTTGTCCCCTTCGGGTTTTCTGCCGCTGCCGCTCTCGTCCTCCTTCCCTTTGAGTCGCGTCTCAAGGTCATCGAAGCAAGAGGCTGCCGCTCCCTTGATGCTGCTCCACTCGTTTGCCCATGCTCTGGAACTTCGCTTCCCAGTCGCTAACATGTTGATGGTCATGGCCGCCATGATGGTGGGGCGGCCCCCTCTCCAATCATGTAATCCACCGGGAGGAAATGCACGGTGCTGTGGGAGTGGTGGTAGTGATGATAGTGAACACGGCAGAAGTAGCAATGGTGGTGAATATGGCTGTGGCCATTGTGGTACTGGTGGTACAGGAGGCTCTGCACTAGGTCTGGAGACAAGGCAATGGGAGAATGCCGTATCAATTTCAGATCAGTTGTGGGGATGGGGATATTGGTAGTTTATCATTCCATGACCATGGGTGAGGCGCATGGTGAGGTCTCGCCACCGTCACGATATCCTGCCGCTGATTTGCCGATACATTCCTAGTCTGTGCAACACACCGAGAAGCTCCTCGGTGTCTAGCGCCACGGGAACATCAAATGTTACTTGCCAGCTTGCTTTTTCTGTTCAGGTGGGCTGGGAGGATGGGCTGAAATCGACAGACGATTCTAGTGGGGCGAACGTTAAATTCTAGCGAGATGAGTACTATAACTTAGCGAGCTGACGCTAAGCTATAGTAGGTATTTCTCTTTTGCTTTTTGATGTCAAATTCGCCCCCTATCGTGCGCCGCAACAGCGGCCCTCATCTCGCTAAGTTTTAGCGCACGATCTTTGGACGATATTCGTACAGGGGTGTCGAATATACTTCCGCCCACCGACACCACCGGCAACGCCTCGGAAAGTGACATCGACTGTTGTTTTTCACGAGTTGCACCACAGCGTGTCCAACAACGACATCAATCGTGTAGTTGCCCTTCTTGATCACAAACATGATCCCTTGGGACTTCCACACGACCCATACGGATCCCTGCCCAACGCCAAGAAGTCGTCACTTGCTCTTGTAGCGTACTCGGGCCGTGAGGAAATAATGCTCCTCTTTCTCCAGCGAGGCTTCGCTTGGGCCATCAACCAGCTTATCGGCACCGACCTCCCGCCATTGATCGCAGCTGCCTATGCTGGCCACATGAAAATACTCCATCTCCTCTCCTGGCGTGCCGATGCGCGGCTGCAGGCACTGCTCTTTTCTGGGCTTCTTCCCGCGGTCATGCCAACATCGTGCACCATCTCCTTCAGACCACAGCCGCCGCTCGAGACGACATCAACTCCCCAAACTCCAAAGGCCTCACCCCACTAATAGTGTCATCTCAACACGGCCACCCACACAGAAACCGTCCGAACCCTCCTCTCTTCCGGCGCAGACCCAACCCTCCTCAACACCAAACGTCAATCCGCCCTCCACCTCGCCGCGCTTGGCATGGAACCGCTCTCGCTGCATCTGTAACCATAGCGGCTAGTGCCGAGTTTATCTTTGCCGCAGTCACCTCCGCGCCGACCCTTCGGATCTTTGTAGATTTCATTGGTTCCCAGAACTTGGCAATCCTCTTTTGCGGAAGCATGATGCTGAAGTGCGACAGCTGCGCCGTCAATATGGTCTCTCCGCACGACGTCACGGTTGAGGCCCGCGGCCCGCGGTCACAAGGAGAAGGTGTGGGATTCGAGGGCACACGGTTGCGTCTGACGCCCAGACGTGACATGGGTCCAAGGTGGCGTTGATGAACTGGCGCCCCACGATGCGGCTGACAGCCCGGAATAGAAAGTGGAGATTTGGTGCGTCTGAAAACAGTTTGCATTTGTGAAAGTGTGGGAGAGCTGCAGGGTGATGCTCTATCCCCTGAACCGCTGATTCCCTCTCTCATTTATGAAGGCTGGCCTGACCCAAATCTGCCCCTCCGCCCGGGTTTGCTGAGCTCCTTTCGCCTTGACCTCTGACAACTTGAAGCTTTAGGGACACTGATACCATCAGGTTGCCAAGCATTCCCGACTTCACAATGCCGATCAGATCCGTCCAGAGGTCGGAGTCCAACGCCGCCGCACCGGCCACCATCTCATACGTTGCTCCTTCACCGACACCAGCACCCACACAGTCCCCTCATCAGCCGACAGTCCCCAACCTGGAGTCGAAGCCGCTCTCTTCACCTCAGGCAGTACATGGCCATCAGGGGCTGCCTGGTCTGAGTCTCGGGGCTTCGCCGCCTCATGTGGGCGTCAACCAGCCCCACCACCAGTATTCCCATCCACAGCAGCCTACACAGCAGCAGCAGCATCAACATCCACAGCCCCTAGCCCCGGTTCAACCGAGCCCTCAGGCGCACTACCAACCTGGCCCGGCCACCTGGCCCGCACAACAGCCACACCACCCATCACCGGCTCCGACTCCTACTCCTACTCCTCAGCATCCACAAGCTCCCCCTCCGCTCTACCAACCCCCAGGTCAGCCCGCGGGCGCATACCACCACCATTCAGGGCTCCAAAATACACTACAACATCCCCCTCAATGGGTAAGGCCCAACGGGCCTGTTCCAGGAGCAGCCCATGACCAGGCCTGGCAGGTCATCATGACACAACAATACCCAGTACAAGAAAAGATGCAAATGCAAATGCAGACACAACCACAAACGCAAACCCAACACTGGCACGGCACCCCCAACGCAAACCTGACTAGAGACGGGTACATTCGGATGCAGGATCCGAGGAAACCTGCTGCTAACGGGTCCGAGACAGGAAAACCAGACCAAGAAGTTGGAGCGTGCCGGTGGATGATGGGCGGCTGTTGTTTATGCGCAGGCAACAGCTTGATTCTGGTGGCAGGGATCATGAAGATGATGGGTTCGGTGTGCAGTTGTTTGCTTTGTATTACAAGGTGTGTTGCATAAGAGCGGCTGATAGTGTAAGGTGCTAAGGTGGTGGTGAAAGGGAGTGGAGGGGGTTTGGAGGACGGTGGTAAAGAGCAGGTAGAGGGGAGTGGAAGGAGGGCGATCAGCGGGCGGGCAGAAGGAGAAGACGTTGGATTTTCTTTTTGGCAACTGGAGCCTTCTTGGAGGGTGGGTTTTTTGGTAAGCGGACCCGGGGATGTGTGTGAAGAAGGTGTAAGAGGGAGTGGAATATAAAAATAATAGCAAAGGAAAATGTATCTGGATCAATAAAGAAGTGGAAAGCCTTTATTAAAATATCGTCCCAGTGCTAATGCCCCATCGCCGCAGATCCTTCGCCTCAGAACCGCGTACAGGCTCGCAGATTTAGGTTTCCAAAAGGCATAGATTCTAGTGGAATTAGCTCCTTTATTTTATAATATTCATGTAGGCAAGGTACGAGAATGGAAATTGTATGTGCTACGATATCTTGTTCTGCCAGGTTGCAGGATAGTTCGGGCTGAAGGTGTTCTTCGGAAGTATTAGTGAGTTTGCTAGCCGGGCCTCAGTTAAGAGTTTTGTTGTAGTTAAGTGGACAGAGAGGGTTAAGAACCGCATATGCTTGGTTCAGAGATGTACTGCCCGCTTACTGTACTTTATAAGCCACCGCAGAACGCCATAACCTTTCAAGTTAAACAGTACGAGTAACAATCTAATTTTTTTGCACCACTTATAAGAGCCTTCCTTATTGTTGTAAATGGTGGCAAGCCGTGTGGCAAAACCACGCAGCTGTCTGTGGTAATGGTTATAAATCTATAGTTCTGGTGGTTTCCAGTCTCTTCTCTCTGACATAATGGGCGTTTGCCTTACTACTACTGTGAATAGCACGCCTCTTAATATTCGTTTTTATCGCCTTGTCCGTTTAAACTCCTCAGTGACTTATAATTTACCTGTTAGTATACTGTTATCTAGGATAATAAGTTGAGTTATCCTCATATTGTTAGGATCTTACTCTACTACCTTACTATAAACCAAGTACAGGCAAACATAAAAGTGAGATATATATCCCTACGTCTCACTCCCTGGAGCTTTGATGCCTCTGTCGCACTACACAATTATCGTTTAAGTGCCGACTACCCCTCTTAGGAACCTTCTGCATCTTGGTAGCGAAAGGTAGAGGGGATCTTACCCATCACGGGCGCGAGGAGGACGCTACGCTGGGTGGTGTAGGACCGGTGTCGTTAAGATCTAGCCAGCTAAATACGTCACAAGAAGTCGATACGCCTGCTTAGAGGTGTTTCGAGCAGCTGTCGGATCAAGCGGGCACCCGACACCACAAGGATTTCGTCAAGCAGGATCCGGTCCCGGTTGATGGACGGTATTAGGGAGATCGTGAAGAGCGAAGCATTGAAGTCGACGCAACCGAACCACCCGAGATGACCATATCGGTCCGGGCACCCCTGACCACGAACCATCCCGGGCTATCTAAGAAGTTGAAGTACATCTTTGGTGGGTCCTTTGGTCCCGGAAAGGTCTTAGAGTACCTGCCGCGTCGTCTATGCGAGGACTTCTCCCGCCTGGCTACCGCTGCTAACGCCCTATACGTCTTTTGGTTTGTAGGCAAGGAAGATCCGAAAGCTGTCCGTCGCGCGAGAGAGGAAGACCGTTTCCTGGACGCTATTCCGATCAACCACTCTCCCTTCAACGCGCCTCTCATACATCCTACACTGGAAACGGCCGTACATGCATTGTCCCTCGCGGCGCTTTCTGTTTTGCTTGAAACGTAGGAGAGGTAGCTGCTCTTGTGGAAGAATCTCCGCTACCGATCCATCCTTGGACAGAGATAGAATCAATTCGAAGAGTTGCCGTCCCCTCCATTGTCCCCATGCATGTAATAACATTCAGCAGAGCCTCCGCTTCACCCTGGCCAGATGATCTGATGGTTCAAACACACCATGCTGCTATGCAACCTAATATCCCGGCAATTCAGATCTTCTATATCCCCCCCGCCTCTGCTCTCACTCTCCCGTCCAGCTCGACTCGCTGCCAGCGCTCACGGCCGTCGTGTTCCACCATAACCGGCTCTGCACCTAGTGCTTCTTCTGGCCTGGGAGCTTTGATCCTGGCACCACTGCCTGACCGTCGTTGTGCTCGTCGCAAAGAGGTAGTCTTCGCCGCCTTCGTGGACATGGCACCCGTACAACCCCGATGGCTGTCGGGCCGGTGAGTGTCTTGGTGCATCAGGGATTGCCGGGATCTATCGTGTATCCGATGAGACAGCAAAAGGCGCCAGTCTCGTCAATCGCCATGGTGCTGATAGGGTAGAGTTTTTCCAAATTAGACGATACGCCTGATTTAAAATCCGTGAGTTTCTTGGTTTGCGAGGAGAAAACGTAAAAACCCCGTCGTGGCTTGCCCGTCTCCAAAAACACGCCGGCTGTGGTGTGACCGGAGGGGCACAGTAGGTCTGGGGAGTAGAATTTGACGCCAATGCCAAACAGGACCTCGGCGTCGGAGTTTTGGGTTGGATAGCATGTCCGCGCGCAGTTTGGTTCCTGAGGGACGAGGAAGAACCGGCCGGGGCCCCATACTCCTGAGCGGATGGCCGCGTTGGTTCAGTCACTCGGCGGAGTGAAATGTGTGGTAAGCGGGTGAAGGATACTTAATTTGCGAGCCATCTCTTTGTCGTCCAAGGAAAACACCTCAATTACAAGCCAGAGATGAAACAATCCAAAACCCCCATAACCAATGGGAAGTTGATCACGGCGATCAAGATATTGTACAAGGTACTTCTGTATGTGTACTGTTAGTACCGCCCATGATTAATAGAGTCTGAATCTTAAGAACCTCAGTTCCTCTAGCCAAGAATGTGCTGCTCGTCTGTGAGCCAATGCGGTGTTGGACCTCTGGACCAGCGGCCTGCTTGACAGCGTTGGCACCAGTAGGTGTTGTGCTGGCCTGGTGCAATCATGTGGAGAACATCATCTGAGCCCTACGCTACCCTGAAGATTTGAGCACCGGATCGTCCAGTTTCTTCGGAATCTCAGTGATCTCTTTCACGGCCAGGGATTCATTGTCTTGCCTGAAAGGTTTCTAACCATATACGTAACTGGATCTCAGAAGTCAAGGGTGCCATCATCCATGCACATGGCATCGTCACCGCCGGCCCACCCCAGCCCATCCAGCGAACTCTGCTTCATTACAAAAATGAACGATTCGTGCTGACATACCTGATTTGCTGTACTTTCTGGACTTTCTGAACTTGCTAACTCACTAGATCACTTGCTGGCAATCATAGTCCCATTCGCATCTTGCCGCTTCGGTCGAAGGAATGCTCGCACGTGGAATCACGTATGTGGTTGTGAAAACAAGAGTGATTGCTTGACCTGCAAAGAGGGAGCCCGACCGCGCGAGCCGGCACGAAAACAACGCTACGTACAAAAATGGCCTCGTGCGAAAAGAGAGACACAGCACCCGCTCTGCATTTTGTTGGTGCTGTGATACCTTGGCTCGGTTTTCGATTATCACTCTGATTCCCTCCCTGGGTCACGACCCTCCAAAAGTTGCCTTCCGGAATAGATTGAGTCTTGGAAATGATCAAGGCGCTGCAACTAGTGCACATGGTGCTTCGGCTGCAGCGACTCAAGCGAGTTCTGGTAAGGGCCAGGCAGATCATCAAGTCCAGTCCCGTCATTGCCTGTATTCCCGACTTCGTTTCTCCCCTTCTTCCTCCACGTAAAAGATCGCCTCCGAACCACTAAATAAAAAGCGCCAGCGACAATGATGAAGAGGCATGCTATCCCTAGAACCAGGCCTGCAATGATCCCCGGTTGCGACAACGGGGAAGGTGCTGTAGAGCCAGCGAGGGTTGTCACCGTAGTGCTAGTCGCCATAGCGCTGGTCGTCGTGTCCGTGAAGATCGAGGAAATGGTACTGGAGGGCCTAGTGGGCCGAGGGGTAGGGTTCATGGCCACGGCACCCATCGACACGAGGTATTCGAACACCTCGGGAGGCAGATCCAGAATCCATTTAGGCGGCTCCCCATCTAGCGAGTCGAAAAGAAACGATGTCAACGCTGGGCCACCGCAGACGAATGCCGTTTGTAGCTCGCCCGGGACAGCGGTCGAAAGCACGCTGGCAATAGATAGCGGCGCATTAATAGAAATAACGGCGGTACAAGCCGAACTAGAGAGCTGTTAACGTGGAAAGTAGGTCACCGGAGAGCCACGTGTTCTCTGACCTCGCACCTGGGACCGAGGCCGGTGATGTTATGGTTGCCATTTGAACGTTTACTCGCAAGAGTCGCCGCGGAAATCGACTATCAAAGTTGAATTTCTCGCAGCGATAAGCTAAGCGAAGCCGGGAGGAGTTTAGGGCAAACGTGGATTCGATTGACCAAGACGAGCCACAGCCAGCAGCTGCCGCATGAGAATGGGAGGTCTTGCTGCATTTCTCGATGAGAGAACAGAACAGGCTGCTAGAGGAGAGGCGGGGGGAGGGGGTATGGGGGTGGAGGAACTGGGTCGTGCACCAAGTCGCGCAATTCCGGGCAATCGCTCGTGAACCTAGAATTTTTAGTGGTAGAACTTACCAGTCAAAACACAGTATTTTGA
>Ga0247770_1001342_pt1 | contig 19622 bp, 17 predicted proteins | sample UWRJL136409B6_FD_179943 | JGI IMG/M metagenome (GOLD analysis project Ga0247770, IMG submission 179943) | Plant litter microbial communities from Arlington Agricultural Research Station in Wisconsin, United States - UWRJ-L136-409B-6 | ecosystem: Environmental > Terrestrial > Plant litter >... | reverse complement strand
CACTCCCACTCCGACCCGCCCCTACCCACACTCCCCGCCCAGCGACCACGACTTATAAGCACAAGCACAGCAGGACGGTTGGAATGGTTGGACTTGGTGTAAAAGGTCCTCACTTGTGCTCCTCCCACCAGACTATGAGGGTTCCCTTTCGGAGGCAACGGGCCTGAATCTCCTTCCCGATTGTTGTTGTCGATCGGGACGCAGGGCTATAGTTCGTGATCCCGAGCGAGCAGCAACCGCAGTTCGGCCTCTCAAACCTTTATCAGTAGGGTGAATTCCTCGACCATAGTGTCGAATCAATACAACCGCAACTGGTGTGCAGGCAGAAAATGATCCCGCTGGCTCAGATGAACGGCATGCAAGGAGGGAAAAGCGGAAGAGATATCTCACTGATGCGGTAATATCATCTCTTGCGAGGAGGGTGACACTACAACGGGCGGACCGGGCAGCTGGACTATGGGTTTTTCTACAAATAGCTATGCACTTGAGATATCTGGGCATTTGTAGAGGACAAACTCGTATTGTACTGAATCGACCGCGCGGCGATTCTGCTCCGCATGGGGCCAACCCAAGCATAGGTGCCTACAGAATGCCTTGACCTATGACCCCAGCAATCAACGGGTTTGCGGCATCTTTGGGGTGCCTCGCTCGGACCGCCCCCAACCCCTCTCCCTGGGCGCTGGCCCCCAACAGGCAGGCAGACATCAAGCCACTTTTCTTCGGGAAGGCTAATTAGATTCCTAGCCATCTACGCATCCTTTGCTCTAAATCTGTTATCTAGCATCCTCCTAGCTCGAAGCCCACCCCGAGACTGTCTCTAAGAGATGAGGCTGTTGGCTACGAAAACAATCTCGCTCCACGAGTTCCATGACGGCGACATCCCGCCCTATGCCATTCTGTCGCATCGGTGGGGCCAAGAGGAGGTCACCTTTAATGATGTGGTCAACGGGCTCGCGCCGTCGCGCCGCGGGTTTGAGAAGGTGCGGGGATTCTGCGAGCAGGCCGCCACGGATGGATTTGAGTTCTGCGTACGGGATGACACCACATTGAGTTAATTCGCTGCATCGAACAATCCGCTGACCAGTCTGTCGTCACAAGTGGGCCGATACGTGCTGTATCGACAAGTCTAGCTCGGCCGAGCTCTCGGAAGCCATCAACTCCATGTTCGACTGGTACCAGAACGCCGACGTCTGCTTGGTCTATCTCCAGGACGTCGACAGCTCTCTCGATCCGGCCGCGCCCGCCATTACACCGGGCTCGCTGCGGGCCTCAGACTGGTTCACGCGCGGATGGACCCTCCAGGAGCTTGTGGCTCCGCTCGTCGTCTCCTTCCACGGCGGGGACTGGCGCAGCATCGGGTCCCGGGCGCAGCTGGGACCAATCCTGTCCGAGGTGACGGGCATCGATGCCGAATTTTTCGAGACGAGCTATCTCTCAAGGTACAGCGTCGCCCAGAAGATGTCGTGGGCTGCGGCCCGAAAGACCACACGGATCGAAGACCAGGCCTACTGCCTGATGGGCTTGTTCGACATCAAGATGCCGCTGCTGTACGGTGAGGGGAGCAAGGCCTTCCAGCGGCTCCAGGAGGAGATTCTCAGGCGATCTATTGACTACTCCATTTTCGTTACGCCCCTTCATGGAGATTACAACAGTGATTCTGTCTTGTCCCGCAGCCCAGCAGCCTTTTCCCGCACCAACAACGTCACACAAGTAGACTTCGATACCCAAAAAAGCCTGCTCGCTGAGTCGACCGTCGTGGACCATGGCGCCTCCATCACTAGTAGAGGCATCGTCGTGACCCTAGCTTTTCTCGAGAATCTGTCAACCATGCCGGGGAAGCCGTCAGCTCTCGGCTCGCTACACCTTGCATTCGAAAGCGACCGAGATCGCCAGAGAGATTACGCAGAGAGTCGGGGACTGCAGGTGGCGCTCTTGAACTGTTATATTGGGCCCGGCAACATGGCGGCTATGGTGCTCTTCGAATATTACGGACTCTACTACAAGCACTGCGTCGTCATAGTCGACAAGTCCATGATCAATAATGCTCAGCCAAGAACTATTGTACTCAGCACTAACCAGCCCGAAAGAAAATTCAACTCACCTTATCCTAGAGGGTTTCGGTGGACAAGCTACCCGGTCCGAGTTCAGTTTCCAGACCCGGTGGTATCTGGTTTCGCTCTTCATAAATCCGTGTTGAACACCTGGGAAACTCAGTCGTTGTCGACAACCGAAGTAACGCTGGTATCAACCGCGCAAACCTTTCAAACTTCTCATCGGCAGTGTCTATGTTTTGGACTGGAGAGACCGGAATTGGCTTCTCCTCACAATCTTCATGAGGAGGGGTCGGGCTTCGCTCTCGTGCTGGTACCTAATCTTCACTTGCTCTTAGCTGCTCTAATACCTCTCCCCTCGGATAACTTCAATGTCGAGTCTTTTCGCGAACCTATCGGGGAATACATCAAAACGACACAACCGCGTGGAGATGGCAACGTTTTGATCGAGGCTCTGGTGCGGAGAGGTCCCGGATGCTGGACTGTGAGCATATTTATAAGAGAGCTGCCGTATGTCGACAACATGCTCATTGAGGGATCAAAGTGCTGCCCCAGTGAGTCCGCCGCGCGGGGGTCAATGGTGGCTGTATCATTAGGCACAGCGGGCCGATGTTAGCCTGGGTCATGGGGAGGGATGGTGGGCTTCACCTGGGATGTCCCCCACTTGGGCTTTGCCTCCGCCTCCCAATCAGATGGCTAGGTTCTGGTGTCAACTCGTCTACTTGCCTACATATGTCCCTACCAATCAATCTCATATGCCACAGTGTCCAGTCGATCACACTGATTAGCACACGTGATTTTGCGCTTGATTTATTTGACACGTCGAGGGCCCCTTATCACCACCCCATGGGAGGCAGTGCAGGGAGATAAATTTGCCATTTCGTTGATTATCACTCTGCTTATCACGTTCTGCAGCCAAGTTAGGAGGGCTGCCACTTCTATATTTGAGTCGGTCGGGCCGTTGCTGGGAAATAGTTGCCATCGCAATTATGGCATGTGTGTAGTTATATTCCTTATGAATGCGACCCTATCAGAGGACAGGCCATCTAGAATCGTCCACTCGACAAATTCGACGTCGAACTTTGGCAACTAGCATGGCGAGGGTGATGGCGATCTCTTGTTTCGCGAAGAATCTGCCCGGACACATGGAAACGCCGCCACCATAAGGGAAGAAGCTGTTGGGGCCCCCGGCCATCACAAACTGCGGCGCTGCCGCCGCTTCGGTATGCTTGATGTGCCGTGCTGCCCAGAACTCGGATGCCGGGTGCCCCTCGATAGACCAGACGTCTTCATCGAGGTGCGCGATGTCGGTGGGCGCCTGGAGTAGCGCCCCTGTCTCCAGACGATGTCCCTGTACTACAATCGGTGCCATGATTTCGCGCGTGATATTTATCGAGACGTGGAGGCGCAGGATTTCGGTGCAGAGGGACTGCAGGAGGGGCAGGGAGGCAAGGGTCCGCGCATCGATGGTGGTCGACTTATGTGTCTTTGGGTCCGTCTGAAATGCTGTCATGACTTCCTGCCGCACCGCCTGGAGCAGGACCGGGTCCTTGGCCAGTTCCATGAAGGCCCAGGTCACTATCGGGGCCGTGTTTTCGTTTTGGCTGCGATGAAGAGTGAGTCAGGTAGGTGCAATGTGCCAACACAAAAGGGCACTGCATGCGAAGCCAAACACAATAAAAAAGAGTGACAAGGAAGGCGCGTACTTACCCTGCTATCACCATCACTGCCACAATCCCCGCGCTGGTTTCGGGGCTGAAATTGCTCTCCCTCATCCACTCGGCCAGCTTCCTCGCAAAGTGGGAGCCGAAATTGGGTTCCCAGTCCGAATCGGCCTCCGGGCCGGCAGGGTCGAAGCCCGCCCACGCCGCCTCCAGATACCGCGCACAAGCGGCACGATAACGGTCCCGCTTCTCCCACGCCTGTCGGTTCATCCACCGCGGCAAGCCCCAGACCAAGCTGAGCGAAACCTCGTCAAAGTCCCAGAGAAGCTAGCAGAAACCCGGGTTGAGCTCGAGGATGCGCGGTCCGACCAGTGAAATGATGGCGCACTCTACTATGTGCATGGGCCTTGATGATGCTTGTCAAGTTTGGATACTTCGTATATGAATGGATCAAGAGGCGGTAAAGTTTGACAAATTGGAGGATGAGGACCCGGAGAACCTAGGTCGAGACCTCTTCGCGGCACACTACCAGCAGCCCGAGTTCAGGAAGTGGCTTGCAGAGGTCTTTAGGATTTCTGAGGATTGTGCCAAGGAGTATGTTGAGAGAGTCGCCATAACTGAATTGAGGACATGTGAACGAGGAAACTCGCGCCCCGACTTAACTACATAGAGTTATAGTACTGAAGAGCTTATGTCTGCCTTTAACCAACTGCGTCGACCCCAGTGTCCAGTAGGCTCGAACGGAACAGCTACGGAACACCGGGTCTCTGTGTCCTTCTTGATTGGTTTTCGTAGGGGCTGAGGCCTTATGAGGTCTCTCGACAAAGAGTCGCGGTTTCTTGGCATGACATTGCGATTGGAGAGCCGCGAAAGCTATCGGCGGGGTCAACGTCGCATTCGCAGACACCCCCGACGGCTGGGGGTCGCGCAATCTGAGGAAAGATTGCACGCGTTTTCTCAGCCCCGATTCGGATGGCGATTGGAGGAGTCTTGACACGCGTTTCTCGATGCCCGATGGGCTGAACCACAGACAACACTTGCACAAAAACGCGGGCTTTACGGATATAATCTAGGTCACGGCGCCTGACGGGCCTATTGCCGAGCTTCCGCGGCCACACCAATGTACTTGGAGTGACCTGAGCCGCCCGCCCTAGGATGAAGCGCGTTCGGCGATGGTTGGGTCGAGGGAAGCGGCTTACAGCAGCAACAGGGACAGCAGAGGGCACCAGGGTTGAACCATCAACACAAACAAGTGATGCCATCAACGCCCATCAGGACACTTCTTTCCGATACAAACCCCTGCCGACAAAGTCCGCGATCCGGATCCTGCACTTGCAGCGACGAGCTGGGGACTGGAACGCGCCATGGGCATCGCTGCCCCTGCGCGGGTCGTTGATTGAGACCACCATCGACAGCGGCTTCCAGTATTTTGCGCTTTCGTACACATGGGGTGATCCCGAACCGTGCGAAAGCATTGAGATCGATGGAAAAACACTAGGCATTACAGTCAGTTGCGCCAGTGCGCTGCGTCGCATGTTGCGCGGGAAGATAGAGAGGTACATCTGGGTCGACTCAATTTGCATCAACCAAGCCAACACCCCCGACGCGCTGGAAGAACGCGGCAGCCAGGTTGCCATGATGGATCAGATTTATCGCGGCGCCTCCAAGGTGCTGGTTCATCTCGGCCAAGGCGATGCCGCCTCGGATGTCGCGTGCGAGGCGCTAAAAAGCCTGGTGCAGTATTACATGGCCGCGAAGCACGGAATTGGTGGCCCAATGGAGGAGAACCGGCGAAAGTACGAAGAGCTGGCCGATGATGTACTGGGTGAGATTTGTCTTGGTGACTGGCAGGGAAGATTTGACACTGATGATGTGTGCCACAGCAACGATACCGGAATACCCTTACGGGAAACTCCATGGTGTGTTCCGTTTGCCGTGGTTCAGGCGCACCTGGGTGAGCAACCCGTAAAACCTTTGCTTTGACTTCGCGCTAACATTGAAGCTGAAAGGTGGTCCAAGAGGTCGCCCTCGGGAGGAACGTGATGTTTTATTGCGGGGAGAAAATGATGCATCTGAAGACCATCCTTATCGGTGCCGACTTCACGAGGCTGCCGTACTCGAAGCTCGATGCAGTTAACATGCACTGGCGGTCGTATGTTGAATATCACGACTCAATCAACGAGTTCGTTCGAAGGCGCGAAGAGGGCGAGCCACTGTCAAACATCGTTGGCGGTCTGACACTCTCCTACATCCTCATGGCGCCAGCAATGATGCTGGAGGCTACGAGGCCCGAAGACAAAATCTACGGTCTGTACGGAGTGTGCAAACGCCTCGGCTTCGAGCTGCCAGAACCGGACTACAAGAAGTCGCTGGCCACCGTATACACGGAAGCAGCACAGGCGATACTCCGCTACGACTCGGATCTCGGGATGCTCGCGTTCGTCTGCGAGTCTCCTGGCTGGGAGCTGGGAATTCCGTCCTGGGTGCCCAACTTTTCTGGGTCAGCGCGTCAGTGGACCCCGACGAACCCGCCGCACATGACAACTGCCTTCCGAACAAAATCACTCGTCTCAGGGTTGAGCATTCGGCAGTTTGAATACGCTCTGGATAACCAAGCGCTGCAAGTCAAGGGACGGCGTTCCAGCGCCATCAGCGCCGCAGGCCTGCCGTGGATGACGGATGCTACAACGACCAGCTACGCCGGTGCGCCAATGAGCGACAATGTACAGGTTCTCCAAAGCCTGCTGGCCTCCCTACCCAGCTGGGTTGAGGTCGTGCGGGGACGGAGCGACCTCCCGGATGAGCAAACGGTCATGCAAATCTTAACTTCCGCGCTAATACAAGACGTAAGCCAGCCAGTCTCAGACCAGGACCTTGCGGCCTTTGCGCAGAACCTCGCCACGATGGCGCGTTGGGCGAGGATAGGAGGGCGGTCAGGAGAGACTGCAGACAACGGCTCGCCCAACGCGTCCGATGTAGCCGCCGAGTTGCTCGGTCTCCAGGCTCTCACGGTTACACAGAGCAGGCTGGCCGGCATGCAGTGGAAGACGGTCTTTCGGACAACCGACAGCCACATTGGCGTAGGAACGCATACCGTCCAGAATGGCGATATCATGGCCGTGTTGCATGGATTCTCTATGGTGGCGATACTGCGTCCCTGGGGAGAGTGGTACAGATATGTTGGTCCTGCATACGTAGATGGGATTATGAGCGGCGAGTTTTGGATCGCAACCTCGGAGGCGGACGATGAGTGGTTCACCTTAGTATAGGATAACTGGGTGTTTCGCGCTGCCCGCCAATCCAAAAATCGGCGGCTGGTTTAGTCGCAGAAGGAGCCAGACGAGCATTCCGGCGGAACGTCACGTTGAGCGGTTTCTAGTCTTGGGAAATTTCTTATCGCGGTGCCTGCTGGGCAATTTCAGGCTTGGCTTAGGACTTGAACATTCATTTTTCTGGCATTCTGTTACACATCAATACCTTCACAATTTGTTCCAAGCGCATGACTATCACCAGGACCACACTCAGCCCGCTGCTGTTCTCCTTGGACACAGAGTCAGTGGTACCGACAAACACAGCTCTCGACAGTTCGTCCAGCACCGATAGCCATTCCCCCGCAAGTCGTGCGAGCTATACCTCCCCCGCAAGGTCCTAGATTCCCTGATCGCCGATGGCACAGGGTGCAGCCACTTCTCCTCGTAATTCCGAAGGTTCAACCACCCGGACCGCGCAGCCGAAGCTAAGTGCCCTTGCGGTGCCAACCTCGAACCACACCACGACCTGGGGTGCTAGTGGGCGGTGAACAGCCGCAGAAGATTATATCATAAGCCTCTTCTTCTGAGCTGGATTCTTCAGTTTCTGAAAATTTAGAATCGCCAGAATTAAACCTTCTAGCCCCCATCTACGCCCTGTGGATGTTGTCAATGTAGGCGAATACGCTATTTGGATCTGGCACAACCTTCCTCCTCTTAAAGGGCTTTAACTGCTTAACCATTACTTCTAGCTCTTTGATCCTTTGTTATTAGAGGGCTAAAGGAAGTCCTTTTAGTCAAAGGCTTTCTCACGCAGATTGAAGTTCAAGAAGGTGATACGACCTGCTCTTAACGAGGACCCGAGGGGGGGGGGGGGGCAGACAAGATAAGACAGAGCGTATGGCAGGACGCTAACCTTAAGGGGTGATCCAAAGACGGCTTATTAAGCTAGCAGTCCTAGATAAGAGTACACTGTCACTGTAAGTCGCTGTCACTATAATACACAGAGGGAAGTCTGAACAGTAAGACATAAATGAATAATGTAATACTAGCGTGAGGAACCAGGAGTCTCTTATAACTATCGTACGCATAATAATAACTATCTATACTAACTGTCTAAATATCCTAATATTTATTTATTATATTTCCAAAACACTATCCTAATCTTTATTATCCTAAGGCTTAAAACGTTTTCCGCTAGGACACTTTTAATTAATTATAAGGGTTTTATATCCTTATACCCCTGGCTTAATACACAGCACTATACATATTATCCTTTAACACAATTCCTTCTATAAGGATATATTAAGCTGTACTGGCCTAAGTAACAGCTTATAAAGTCGTTATATAATTTCTCCTTTTTAATATTCTTTTTTTATAAAGAATTCTTAAGTTAGTCTCAGTTCTCTACCACTTCTTCTTAAAACTAACTATATCATTATAAGTAAAGAAAATGAAACCTTTTACTTACCTTTACAAGTAATAGAAGATTAAATTACTTCTTTATAATAAAATTGCTGGCGTCGCTTCGTTCGTCATTACGCTACGGGGCGCTCCATCCCTCACTTTCGCTCCTAGCAATTTTGGCGTGGGGTATTAAGCTTATTTTAATAAGCATAGCGAACAAGCGACAGAAACCTGTCCAGAGGTCGATATATCTGTTTAAAAACGTAAAATAAATATTAGAAAGAATAATAATTAAGGTTAAGAAAAGTAATGTTTATAAATAAATCTTAGTTTTTATTAATCTTATTTTATAAAGTTTATAAGCTTTAATTTTTAAGGTTTACATACTTTATTTTATAAGATTTAAAAGAAACAATAAAAAGAATAATAATTAAAAATAAATCTTACTTTTTAAAGACTTTATTTCATACGGCTTATAAGCTCTATTCTACAGGGTTTAGAGGCCTTATTCTACAGAGCTTACAGGCTTTGTTCTATAGAGTTTACAGTTTTTATTCTACAATTTACAATTTACAAGTTTTTTTTTTACTTTCACAAATGCAATTCGAACTGGAAACCTCTATAATTTATATTACGCTATTTACCACTATACTATTTCTATTTCTATCTGTGAAAACTAAAGGTTTTTTTTAACTTAACTGGGTGAGTTAGAGTAATAATTTATTAATTATTAATTATAAGCTTATATAATCAAATGATACGTTTTAATATGCATTATATGATGTAGAATTCGATTTTCACATTGTTTTCAGGGTTAGGGCTAAGTAAAGGGAGATATTCAAGTTTAAAGTAAAAAAACTATAACTTTCACAGTTATTATTTTAGTTTATAATATTAAATAAGGTAGTATTATACATAGATTTTAACTGTAATTCTTAATCTAAAGCTAGATTTAGAATATCTATTAAAACCAGAGATAATTAAGTTTATGTTAATATTATTATTATTATTAAGTTTAAACAGTAATGTCTTTATTATTATAAGCTATATAGTAAAAAGAGTTCCAATTCTGGATTTTACCTACTAAACTGTATAGGAAATGTAATTATTACGTCTTATTATACTACTTATTAACAGGTTATTATTATAATAACTGTTAGTATTTAACTTAAACCATTAATATCTTTCTCATTTTAAGCAGTATGATAAAACAGATTCCAGCTCTGGATTTTATATAATAAACAATATAATAAACGTAAATAATACCACTTATTACATTACTTATTAACTGGTTATTATTTAAATTATTATTATTATTAAACTTTAAACAGTAATATCTTTCTTTTTATAAGCATTGTAGTAAAACGAATCCCAGTTCTGAATTCTAGGTAAAAGTCTACATATAAAACCATCTTCTTTAATGAGATTTAGCCTTGTTTTTATTTTCAAATACTCATTTGTTAAATTTTTTCAAACGCTAATAACTCCTGAACCGTAACCCTAACCCTGAATCTGGCCTCAGATTTGGATTTCTGGTCACGTGACGTATCTGAAACCATATTATATCACGTGATTTAGAGCCCGAGTAGGGGCCCGAGCGGACCCACTTTTGATAATGAACCGACCAGTCCTAGGTCGAGTTGTGAGAAGCGCGGCACTCTGGATTCTGTGGAATTAAAGGGGTTGCAACTGCGTGATTATATTACTTGTCCTCCCTCTCTTTCGCTCTGGCTCTGCCTGGAAGCCAGAGGCTTCTTTATTAACTATTCTGCAGGATTCAGGCTTTGTCACTCCAGTGGCTGAGGCTCACTGGCGTACTAGCAGTGCCAGGTATCCAGTCAGCTCCGCTGACTAGATGCCCAGGGCCTCTGAACCTCCTTCTTTCTGACATCAGGAAAGGATGTCTGGTAAGGAAACCTTACATCTACTTAATATTAAGTGGCTGAGAGTCACTACGTTTAATGTAAATACAGCCAGCCAGCTCCCTGATTTATTAATAGGTAGGGGGAACTCCTAGGGTTTATTGAATGCGTACCTAGTCGGTTAGACCATTCTCCTACGTCACGGAGAGCCTTTAATCATTTTAGTAAGCCACTAAATAGGGAAGAGCACTATTAAGCTGACAGTGTAAGGAGGCGGGAGGAATAGCCTAGTTACGGGTAGCGGCACGGAGGTTATTAGTTCTGACGGCCACTGCGCAGGCGTGGCGCATGTCTTCTTCGGTGTACTCTTTGGCCATTGAAAGAGCTTTAAAATGAAGAAAAGATGGAGAGAAACGGAAAAGAATTGATGGAAGGAAGGATGTTTGATATTGGGGGTTGGTGTTTGTGACCCCTGGATGTGGCTTGTTCCGAAACAGGGGGTGTTCCGGAACCCCCCCCTTTGACTTAAGTCGAGCCTGGCTCGTTCTCATAAATTCTTGAATTTCTGAGACGTCTCTTTAGAACAATCGACAGCATCTCGTAGGAGCCACAAAGACATGGAAACAAACGGAAAAGGTCTCTTTGGTTTAAATTACAGACTTATTGGAGCCCCAGTCAGACCGGGAATTTATCCTTTCTCGCAGTGTAAAAAAAAAAAACCATTTATGCAACACTTATAATCTTACTATAGACCCTCTCAAACCATATCGGAGGTTCCCGCATGAAAATCATCATCCACCACAGGGGACCTCCGCCTCACCGGATTCCCCACGCTGTTCTCTCCACCCATTGAATGACTACCGCCTCCCACAGTAGCCATGCTACCCGCCTGTTGTCCACGCGCTTGCGTTGCCACCACACCCTCATTCCAGTCTTCACTGAGCTCCTGGAGCCCCAGCTTGATCCGAAATTTGTCCTTTAGTCCCTTGAAACTTAACTCAAGAAAGCCGTTTTCAGATAGCTCAGTGCCAACTCCTCCCGCTAGTCGTTCTTCTGCTGCCGCTCTGCGTTTAGACTGCCTCTCAGCCTCTTGGATGGCTTTCTTCGACTGGTTTAGCTTTCTTGCCTTCCTCACATCTGCTTTGAGCAGAAGAACCTTCTCTGCTGCGAGCCTCCTCAATACTGCCGCGCTGATTTGTCGGCCGCCGTAATCAAGCCATAGGTTGTAGAGTCCAGTTCTGACAACGAAGAGTGTCATCATGTATGTGTATACGGACCAAATAATGGCGCGGAGCAGGCCGAAAAAGGCAAAGAATAGAGATGCGACCGTGATGGCAATAGCAACTGGGACTGTCGTAAACAAGATTAGTATTGATCCTTCTCTATTACGGAGATTTGTGCCCCAACGTACACATTAGGTCAAGCTGGCCTCTTAAAGTCCAGGTGTTATTTTCGCCGTCGAGGTCGATGTTGTTCATGCCAAATACGCTGGAAACGAAGGAAAGCGGCAGCTGCGGCAGTTGGGTTAGCCTTGTACACGCACCCCACTAATACAAATTACTCACAAAGACGATGGTGAGGACTGTGAAAATCATGATAGCTCGACCCTGTCGAACAGCTTCCTCTGCTTGGTTTACTGACTCCCAAATGCTCCCTTGTTGATGTTTCAGGTTAATAAGGTCGTTAACCTGTCAAAGCGAACAGTCAGCGGTGACTCGGCCCCTAGAGATGGTGTCTTGAGTATCCGTGTTTTACTCACGCTCTGCGCAACACTCGTAGCGCACTTTCTCAGCCCTTCAAGTTCCTCGATTCGATCAGCAACCTTGCAGACCACCTCTTGTGACTGCATGCGAAACCAAGCAAGATCCTTCATCCTTCGGCTCTTGTCGCGACGCTTCTCGCTTTGCTTTTTGTGCTTGGCCTGTTCTTCCTCAATTGCCGCCTTCTTCCTCAGACCTGGGGCTTTCGAGGGTTCGCACTCGCCCTCCTCCCCATCTTGAAAGACAGAGCTGGAACCTCCGAGCTCCCAGGTAGAGGAGTTTGCAACCCCACTCTGCTCCTGGTTGCCATCGTCAGAGGATTCGTAGTCCTCCTCCTCAAGACCATGCGCCCGACATCCATCTGGATCCAAGACATTCTCAACATGTCTGCAAAACCGCCTGATCAGCTCGCTCTGGCGTCGGGTGATACTGAGCATCATGTCGAGCTCATCCACGATATCCGCGATCTCGCGCTGCAGCACGGTCTCGATTTGAATATCCAGCAACGCCTGCACGGGCAATTCTGATATTTCGCCATGCTTCGGTCTGGATCGATAGTCCACGATAGCCCTTTGCGTCCAATGCAACACATGTTGGACCGTGATTGTATGTTCGCCGGTCTAGAATCAGGATTAGCTCCGTCGCTGTACAGCATACCCACCAACAGCACTCACAACATCACCAATTGCCTCGGAGAAGATATCCAAAACTCGAGGGTCGCTATCCTGCATTACACATCAACCTAATGCACCGGGGCTGAAATCTCGAGGCCTACCTGGGTATTGGTGATGTTGAAGCATGGGTTGGTGCACTCGTCCAGAATTATCAGGGCAATGTCGAAGATCGATCGAATCTGGTTCTCCCGAGTGTCGGAGAGCCGGTTTTGAATTGACTTGTGGATTCCGTGCAGGTCAAATCCACGTCCGTATCTCGTCGGAAACGAGGTGATGATCGTTTGCTCGTCCAAAACCCACATCCACAGCTGGTCTACCATGATGAGCCTCGGGGTCTTTCTAATCTCGTTTGCGCAATGCTCGCAACCATACTGGTCTGTTTTGCTCCTTATGCAGGTGAGCTCAAGACTGTCCGGAATATGGGATAGTGGAGCAGGTAATAAGAGTGGTACTTACCAGTGTCCATCCCATTGCCAGTAATACCTGCTTTCATCTTCACCCTCTTCGTCTCGCCAATATCCCCTGTCTGTCAACATCTTCCACATCCTAACCATAGACGAAGCCTTGTCAGCTAGGAAAGTGGGCGTCCAACGCTTCCTGTCCTCGGCTTCCCTTGGGACTTCGTGCAGCTTGTGGCGGGCCTCGACGTTGATATTGGTGCCACGGTAGACGACTTGGTCTCTGTCCCGGGCTTTCGTGTTTTTGACAGGGCAATGGTGAGATTGGTCCAGGGTCCGGCGGGGATGTAGCGGAGAGTTGTGGTAGAGATACTTTTGGATCATTCGCTGATCCCGGAAGGTGGACATGGCCTCATAAAGCCGAGCAGCATCCAACAGATACTGCCCTAGCGGATGACCGCTGCTGACTCGCAAGTGTCCATCATGCTCAATGACTATCCTCCCAGGCGAATGCGTCGCAGCCTTCGTGACGACTCCCTCCAGCGTCAAGGTTCGCTTCAACTTCAGTTTTGCGGGCCTTGATTTGAACTGACTGTCCATGTCCACATAAGGGTCATCGTGCTTCAGCTGTTTGCCCGCGCCGCCCACTCCTCGCCGACGCTGCTTACGCTCCTCCTTTGCTGTTAGTTCTCGATCCTCTTGCTTCTGATTTTGTTTTTGAGACTCAGCATCGATCATCTTCGCAACTGCGTTTCTCATTCTATCCGTGTCCCAATGCATATATGGCATCTGCATGTCACGAATTCGGTCAGCATCCACATCGCAGCGCATAGAAAGGCCGACACACAAATAAGACGATGTTGTTAGGATTCTCTTCAACTACATGCACTGCTGTGTTGAGAGCGTCAGATCTTGTCAAATAAAACGGCCCTGGCTTGAGTGAACCTACAAGACGATATCCTCTCACAGAGGGGACGCATGTATCTCGTGTGAACCGCGCCGCTCTGCGCCCCGTGCAGTTGATCTCTCCAGTACTGGGGCTGGAGCAGCATCTGGGTTCTCGTCGCAGGGAATCTCCTTTGTCCGCGGCGTAGTGCTGGTTGCGTGTAGCGGTGCTTGTCACCGTAATACCCGGCAATGGTGCTCTGCACAAGTCAGCAGTTTGCTCTGGCTGATGAGCCGGATGGTTCGAGCGGCCGTACCTCTACCCACTACAGGTGATTACCAGTTCATGTCAGAGCGTGTCCTGATAAACGGGTTATTGTCATTCTTACCTCCATATTGTTAGCTGGAATGTGGAGGTAGCGCATCCTCGTGGGGTCCTTCTGGTCGCATTCGTCCTTGGAGAGGATGTTTCTGTGCGCGCCACTGGAAGCCGAGTCCTCCTGTGGGATGTCGCGGTTGTATTCTTTTGCCTTAGTATGGGCGCTCCGGAGAAGCAAGTCCACGGAAACACGCTGGTCGGGAAATTTGCCTTTGAAGCGAACGTCTTCAAGGTTTTCCTCGTACGGCCTTGCAGGAAGATGTCGCATCTTCAGATCCAATGGGAGGATAGACTTGCGTCCGGCACCAGTGGCAGCCATGAGCTTTGACTGCCGGGTGTACTGAATCAGGTGTGCATTGACATCTCGCTCAAGGACGTACTCTGAGATATTTTCCTTCGTAATAGACTCCTCGCCACGTAGCTCTCTGACAATCTCCTGGACCCTCCTCCGCCCAGGCTCCACTTCTGGTTCACCAGTGTCATCGAAGTTCACGGTGGCCGTGTCGGTCGGGAATCCGAGGTGCCTTCGCCACTCCCGAACCTTCTCAATTCCTGCCGTGTATTCCATTGATGACCTCCATTCACTTCGACTTTTGTTGATGTACCAAACCAAACTCCCCGGGTCAGGCTCATCCACAACTCGTATTCCTGGGGGTTGGCCTGGAGGATCCCTTGGTGCATCAAAGTGGTAGTCCTCCTCCGCGTCGCATCCGGGGGTAAAATTCTGCTTCGAGAAAGCCCGTCGAAGCACTGCGGTCCGTTTGTACTGGGCTTCGATGGATATGGCGAGAGCTTGGATGGTTTTTCTCACACGGTCTTCTGCTGCTTCTAGCAACTCCTGTTTGTCGATTCCTTGCTCCCTGGCCTTGGCCCTGGAGGCCTCAAAGTGGACTATTTCCTCGACTTGTGTCGTCCAATACTCCACCTGGTAATCCAAGAAGTGATCTCGCTGATGAAACTCGAGGCAGCCCAGAAAGTGGTGGAACAGGGAATCTGGATCGGGGTCTGGAACGTGGGGAAGGGCGGATAGGCAAGCCGGGTTGCTGTCATCGCTAACTCGGACGGTAGCCCTCCCGCTCCGGACCTTAGGCAAAGGTGACCTTACCCTTGAAAAGTCACCGGACGACCTTGCCGATGTAATTGACCGTGGCGGTGACCTGGGCTTGTTGGAGTGACGCCTCATTGTGTTTACTTGATGACGGGGTTCAATTGACTCCGCAAATGGGCCGCCGATGCTAGTCAAGTTCAAGAGCCAAAAGAATAAACAGGGAATGGATTGAGCTGAAAAACTAGTGTCTGAGGAGCCGCGCAGCGGAAGTTGCTTTTCTCCATCAGGAACGCCGACGGCAACCCTTCTTGACTGGGCCACACTGCTTATCGTGCTGGGGTGTGCGGGGATGTTGAGACCATTCTGCAGATTCTGCGCTGCGGGTGCCAGCCAATAGTGGGCTGAGATTCTGGTCTTGTCTTCAATTGGACATCGAGGATCGGTGGGCCAGGGCGCGGGGGTATTTGCGTTGGTTGCCTGCCCCACAGCCCGGTTTGTCTCTTGTTATCTGAAACGGGGCGATGTCTTCTGCGAATGAGATCGCTGAACAGCAACGCGGGAATCATTTTCGGTGGGTTCGTGACTGCGTAGCGATCGCCGCTGGTGAAGAGGCCGTGGAAATGGGCGCCGGAGGTTTGGGAAGCGGAAGCTGAAGTTGCCAAGCTGCAGTTAGGCTTCCCATGTATTGGATCGCGTGCCGCGCCACCACCTGCATGGCAATGCAATAGAGGGGAAAGAGGCAATTGAAGCCGCAGTTGCCGATGATCGATTTCCCCGCTTCAGAACGACGGTTCCTCTCGGCCTCTCGCTCTGCTGTTGAGCCGCATTTTTTCTGAAAGAGGGCGCGGTTGCAGCACTTCTGCATTTGGCCTGCCAATTGTTTTGCCCGAGGAATGCATGGGTGGAACCAACGCACCTGCCAGTTCTGCATCGCGCACTGCATTGCACAGAGCACTCAAGTGCTCTCATCAAAATTCCGCGGACACAATGGCAACAAGCTCTCTCAGCTGCACACGTATTGAGGCGCGATATGCCACGAAGCATCGCATCATCAATGATTGACAACTGGGAGCAGGCCCCCGCGCTCGAAGACGATGCTTAAACAGCTTTACTCGTACCTGTCATCGCGGGGGATGGTTGCATCCCCATCTGACGATACACCGCTCTTGCGATATCCCTGTGCCGTCGATCACCCGTGGCTGAAAATCGGACACTTGTGCTCAGGGCCCCGAGTTCCTTCCGTCCCAAGATCCTGCTATTCATCTCATTTTCTGCTAGTGAATTTTGTGCCGGCGTCGCCAGAGTAACGTAATAATTAAACGTGTTTGATAAGCGAGTGGCCCAGATAAGCGAATGGCCCCCTTTCACGCGAAGCAACCACTTCCACTATCAACAATACCTTTCTCAACAACCAAACATGCCCTCGCTATCAAAAGCGGCAAGGGAAATACTAGCCCTTCAGGCACTTCAAAGGGATCCACAAAATTCCCCGCAAAACCCTCGGTCGCCGACGCGATGGCCGGCCTGCACGACGCGATATTCCAGCCAATTCACAAAAGCTTACCGATTTATGTTAGAAGCACTGCACTCTGGATTTTGTGGAATTGTAGGGGTTGCAACTCCGTGATTGTATTGCTTGTTCGGCTCTGGCTCAACCAGAGAACCTTCCTTATAACTGTGAATAGTAGCAAGCCGTGTGGCAAAGCCGCGCGGCAACAATTGCGCGTCTGTGGCAATGGTTACAAATCTATTGTTCTGGTGGTTTCTAGACTCTTCTTTCTGACAGTTCTGGCCTCTGGCTAGAACTCTCTTCTTTCTGACAATTAAGGTTTTTCACATCTTACTTTTAAAACCTGCCCTAAAGGAAGTTCCCCTAAAAAAGAAGATTAAGATCGACACCGATAAGGATAAGTACGACGTTAAGGAAGTTATAGATTTATAAAAGGAAAAGAACACGTTTAAATATCTAGTTAAGTAATTAAATTATAACTTTAAAAGTGACTTATAAAAGCCTATTAAAAATCTCAAATACCCAGACCTAATTATAAAGTTCCACTAAAAGAATCTAAACTAATTAAAACTAATAATAAAAACTAGAAATAAGATAAAATTTAACATTTAAACTATTATATTAAAGAGTAAGACTATTATAGGATATAAAGCCTGAGAAGCAGCAGGAAACTCCTTAATAGGTATCGAAGGATATTTATCAGAACCTTTAGCCATGATTAAAAAGACCTCAGACCTAATAAGGAAGCTGGGCTTCCGGAGCAGGCAAGCTCCACACAAATCACATATATAGTAAAACGGAGAACTGGAATTACAAACCGATAGCTTACGGGATGACTTACTCCCTATGGCTAAAGGGCTTACGGTTTGTCGTAAGTTTAAAGAAGGAGTTAAAGGGTAAAGAGCGAATCGGTGTGCTCTAAAGTCTCCCGAACCAGTTATATAACAGTACGTGGCAGAAAAGCGTATCTACGTAACAAACGTTTGTTAAGAATAGAAGTTAGTATAAAAAAAAGAATAAAAAAAGAACAGCGTTTAATAAGGCTCTAATTGTAAGTAAAGGCTATAAGTAAAGGCCATATTAAAACGCTAGAAGAACTAGGTAGGAATTAAACTTATAACTTTTTATTACTAGCTGTAACCAATTTAAGTAAACTATTACAGTTAGTGATAATTTGACATAAGTACGCTATTATTACACTATTAATTTAAGTTATTATTAAAAGAAAGAAGTTATAAACTAAGTTAAATAACCGTTACAGGTTATAACAAGCCTCCAGAAAAGGAACTAGCAGGTATCCCTACTAAAAAACCTCCCTAATTAAAGAAAGGAACAGGCTTAACAACTAAACAGTCAAAGCACTTCTCCTCTTACATAATATTAATCTTATAACTAAATAACTCCTTAGCACACGCCTTTAAGGCCTACAATTAAGCCTCCAGACGGAGAAGCTTTAACAGGACGTCCTTCTCTACGTTAAAACACTTCTTCTTATTAAGCACTTTATAAAGTAAAGAAGGATTATTACTATAGACGTTACACCTAGGGTTATTTACACTAATACAGTGTCTATATAACTCACTTCAGCTTATAACTTTATAAGATAAGTTAAGTCCTAGGAGTTATAGTAGGAATAACTAACTAGTATAACGATCTTAAAAATAAAAATAAAAAACACATTCTTATAATAACAGTTAGTGGAAGAAAGGCAAGGTTTTAAATACTACTTCCAGACTCCATTAGCAGGCATAGTTGCAAAAGGGAAAAAGGCAACTTATGAAAAAGTTCTTTATGTAAAAAGAACGTTAAAAGAGGGGAATCGTATAATAACCTTACAGGCCGTCACCTAAGCCGATATAGCCTGACAGATTCCCTATATAAAGAACAGTATAGAAGAACGGTATATATAATACTACACATTAAGCTAGGGGTGTAAAGACTTAAAGCCCTTATAACTAATCGGAAAGATACTCTGTTGCTCTAAGTGCTTTATTACAGAGTAAGGAAGCGAATAGAGTAACTGCTTTAGTTACTCTATCACTAAACTAGAGAATAAACAGAGTAAGGTATAAAGGTACCTTTTAGGTAGTTAGTATAGATAGACATTATTATAACCACAATGGCCGTGAGGGACTCCTAGTTCCTCACACTAGTATTTAATTATTCATTTATATCCTACTGTTCAGACTTACCTCTATGCATTATAATGACAGTAACCTACAGTGACATTAAACCCCCGTCTAGGAGTGCTAGCTTAATAAGCTGTCTTCAGAACGCCCACTTAATCTTTAGCATCCTGCCATACGTTCTGTCTTAACCCGCACCAGTCCTTTCAAGGCCTGTATCGGGTGCAGGTCGTAATAGTGTGCTCCTAGAGCTATACAGTGACGACCTTGCAGGCCGCCACCTGGGCCGGCACGGCCCGACGAATTCCCTGCAAAAAGAACAGTGCAGAAGGACGGCACGCACGGTACCACGCACTGGGCCAGGGGTGCAAAGACCCGAAGCCCCTACGACCAATCAAGAGGTGCTCCGTCGCTCTGAGTGCTCTGTCACAAAGCAAGAGAGCAGACAGAGCAAACTGCTCTGGTTGCTCCGTCGCCAAGCCAGAGAGCAGACAGAGCAAGGTACAAAGTACCTCTTAGTTAGTTAGTATAGATAGTCATCATCGTGACCACGATGGCCGTGAGGGACTCCTGGTTCCTCACGCTAGTATTCAATTGTTCATTTGTGTCA
>Ga0247770_1001341_pt1 | contig 19641 bp, 15 predicted proteins | sample UWRJL136409B6_FD_179943 | JGI IMG/M metagenome (GOLD analysis project Ga0247770, IMG submission 179943) | Plant litter microbial communities from Arlington Agricultural Research Station in Wisconsin, United States - UWRJ-L136-409B-6 | ecosystem: Environmental > Terrestrial > Plant litter >... | reverse complement strand
TTAAATCGGATGGCAGCACCATGGTAGTCCAGCTGAAACGTTTGGCCGAGTTTGAGAAGCGTGAGACCGAGTCTAAGGCGCGTGAAGACGAGTAGTCTAAAAAATTAGACAAGAGGACAGTGGACGCGGCTGGGCTGGATCATCCCTGTGAGGGAGATGAGGGTGGTGAAAATGGGGGGCCTGAGACCAACAAGCGTCTTACGAAACATCCGAAGTTGATGTGAGATTATGTATGCTACTTCATTATCATTAATAAAACGCGTTGCCTTCGACATTATAGCCGTGTTTCCGTCCCCAGCGGTTGATCAAGGCTGCGAATATGCGCCTACAAATTCTGACTTGGGTATGGAGTGTAGTCTGAGTATTTCTGTTCAGCTTTCGGCCCTAGCCATATGTGATCTTCATTGATGGTCAATTGAAGGAAGCTGAGCGAAGGACTCGGGATCGGTGATGGCTCAGTCCAGGTCAGTGGATGCAAGCGCGAGCCGAATACGTGGGTGTGAAGCCGGCGATGAAAAGTACGCCTTAACATTCAGGACAGAGGCAGGTAAGGATTTCTCGGGTGCGTTTCTTCACTTCTGGGCGAGGCTTCTATTCCGTAACGAGTGCATATGGTGACGGGCTGAAGGCGTTTGCGGGTGTAAAATAGGCGTGGTGGAATGCAAGGTACGCCTTGACGTTCAGGGCAGAGGCAGGTACGGGCCTTTCGGGTGGGTTTCTTGCCCATCGGCCAGGCTTCTCTTCTGTAACGAATGCGGTTTGTCACTATTGGGTAAGGCTTCTTTTCTGTAACGAATGCGTGTGGCGATGGGGCGGAGGCCTCTGCGGGCGTAGAGTAGGCCTGTTTGGATGCAAAGTATGCCTTGCCGTTTGGTACCGAGGCATGTAAGAGTTTTTCGGATACCTTTTATCACCGCTGGGCAGGGCTTCTCTTCTGCAACAAATTCGTGTAGCAACGTGGTGAGGCGTCCACGGGTGTAAAGTAGGCCTTGCTGTCTAGAACAGAGATATGTAAAGAGGTCCTCACGCCGTACCGTAAGCCGCATCACTTTGTACCGTAGCCCACTGCAAATCCCATACATAACCCTAACCCTCGATTCACGGTCGCAACCACGTAATTTACCCACACTCGAAAATCTCTGCGCCATGCATCAACCATTGGAGTCGCGCAAACGCAGTATCACCACAACCACAACCAACCACCACTACGATCCTGCAAAGGCCTGCAGTAAGCCGCAAACACCTCCAATCAATTGCCCTGCTAATAGCGATAGATGGATACCGATTTTTTCGACGAGTACGGCGATTGGAGTGGCTGCGAAGACTCCGATTGCGAGGACGATCCAATCCCGGCTGTCGACAAGGATGTTCCACCGTTCTCGAGGAAGAGAGGCGGTGGAGTAGTAGGCACTCGAAAGAGCACTCGCAAGGCACCGGCACCGCAGAGATTCCGAGAGTAGGGGTAGGGGGTAAATACTGGCCAATCACGTGGCCGCAGGGGCTTAGTCAGCAGAGTAATTGTATGTAGTCAATTGAGTTTTATTGCGGAAATCGCGTAATTGCGTTATTTTCGCTCTGGGGGCTTACATCTATCAATGTGGTGGCAGTTTCGCTGTGGGCGAATGACTCGGATCAATTGGTTGCGACCGTGAATCGAGGGTTAGGGTTATGTATGGGATTTGCAGTGGGCTACGGTACAAAGTGATGCGGCTTACGGTACGGCGTGAGGACCTCTATGTAAATGTCTTTCGGATATGTAGTATTACGACCAGGCAGGGCTTCCCATCTCTGACAAATGTATGTCGCGATGGGGCGAAGGTGTCTGCGGATGTAATGTGGGCCTGTTGGAATGAAAATTAGGCCTTGGCGTTCGGGAAGGAGGTGTATCTACATTTCTCTGACCCCTTTCTTGAAATGGGCAAGGGGGTTGCGAAACAAGGAAGGCCTGTCACAATATGTGACCAGGCTTTTCCATTAAACATGCACGCAACGTGAATCCCTACCTGAGACGTTCCTCTCGGCCTCGGCAGGCCTTGTAGTGTGTTTCAAAGACGTCGCTCAGATTCCTCAAACCCTCCGAATGTCCCTCGGAGGTGTAACTGCCATTTTGTGATGCCTTCACGTCGTTCAGCAAAGCGTACCCGGCCTCAGTTTGCATCAAACCCGAGGGCTGCCTTCGTGGGTCTTACAACGCAGCTGGCCTACAATATTTAGGGGCCGCCTATTGTTGTCCACGACAAAGCATGACAAAAGCAAACCGACCCTTTTTACGATCCGAACAGCTGGGGACCACATGACCTATTGCCGCCCGGGTCAAAGAATAATAAAAGCTAACGGCGCCCTTTCTTGATTCAAGCCACTGGGGACCACCCATTGTTGTCCTCGTCAAAGAACGACAGAAGAAAAACGCCCCTTTTCTCCATCCGAGTCATTGGGGACAACCCCGTTGGCCTCGTCAGAGACTGTGTGGCGAGGTAGGTAGTTATCTTGATTTTGTTTCGGCGATTGTAGCTGAAATTCTCGCGGTCGCTGCCACGCTCCTGCCTGAAGTGAACGGTGTCTTGTCGAGCCATCCCATCCGGCCCTTGTCCCATTGCGTGGTCCAGTGGGTGCGTTTTCTTAGTGGAAATACTGCTCCCTGTGGGTTGACGTAGGGGGTATAGTCGATTGGCATGCGGTTGGGTGACGCGTCTCGGCGCTCACTGCGTTGAGCATATAGAACTAGTGCCCGGTCCTGGGGTCCAGTCTGAGCTTTGCTGGCAACTCCTCCGGCTGGGACCGCTTGGCCAGCCCATCCCTCTCGCTCGCGACCCTGTTAAGCCTGGATAGCAAGGTATCGTGTGCGGTCTAGAACCACCGCCTCTCACCTGCGTTGCTTTGAGCCTCCGTCTCGGAAGCTTCTGCGGTACAATTCTAAGATCGCTCTCGCCCCTGAGCTTTTCACCTTCTCAGCTGTGGACTTCCAAGAGTCCTTCTGGGCCGTGTGAACGCTTCAGCCTCCGCCTTCCAGGACCCCCCCACACGTATGATATCGTTCTGGTCGGCGTCAATTCGGTGTCTTATCATGGCGTTAATATCAATCCATTCTCGCAGTTCTACATTTCGGATTGCTGGGGTTGTGAGTATCTGCATTGTCGGGGAGCTCGACCTTTTGGTCCTGATAGGAGTTTTCGCGGGCCAGCTGCTCGGGCCTGCGACTTGGTTATCATGTCCGGCTGATTGAGTGGTTTTGTCCCTTGCCCTTAATGTCATTAGGGGCAGTCTGGCTGCTCTGGCCTACGACTGGGTTGTTTGCCTAGCTGACTGGATGCGCTTTCCCTTACTCTCGACGCTTGGGGGACGGCCTTGCTGCTCTGGCCCGTGACTTCGAATTGTGAAGCAGGTTGGGTACTCCGAGACCCAGTATCGACCCGATCCACCTCGAATGGACGAAGACCACAAGGAAAGGGTTTGAGCCCAAGCAGCATGTCCACACGGCTTGCGCTTTGCTGTTGTAGATACGCGCCATGGCTGTAGTGTTCTTATATCAGGTCCAAAACGGAGGGGTACGCTTGGCAGGGGATTGAATCATCCATTCAACGTCAAGAACTGTCCAACTGTGACAGAAGGGCAAACTCCCTGTCTGTTGGCCATTTCGCGAGTCAGCCGAACCTCGGTTTCGGTTCTCGACATAACGTCAGCATCGACGTGGCTAGGATGATCTCGTTCGATATCATACCTGGTGTCGGGTTGTTCGTCGTCCCATCTCTTGCGGGTTTTAGCCCAAGTGGCGAGATCGCGGACAATTCCCTGAGTCTTCTTCCACAGAACCTGTAGTTTATGCTCGAACTGGATGTTTTTGCCGATTTTCGTGAACAGACGGGACCTTTCTCCCCCCAGGACCTGAGAATGTGACCTAACACAATTGGAATGCGGGTTGTATCGAGAAACCCCCCTCGGGGTAGAAATATTCCTAAAATTGGCAAGCTTTCGTGATGTAAAGGTTAAAATCTCTCGCTGCGACAGGCCTGCGTCATTCGCTACTATCGGCTCATCGGTACCCGTTCGATGCGTCAAGTGGCTCGAACGGCCTTGTTTTCCCGCCTTCGTCCTGCCTAGAACGCCTTCCTTCCTTCCCGAGCTTGGACAACTCTTTCTCCCGCTAACCACCAACCACATCTCTGCTCACCAGAGCTACTAAGATTTTCCCAGATCTTTAATCCCCTCTTCAGCGAGATATTTCTTAACTAGAGGTAAGTAACCATCGCGAATCCATCCCCAAGTCTTCCTGTTTTTCCGTCACCGTAGGTGACTAGCTCCTCCCATACTTCTCCTCAGTCCACAAGCTCACATTCCTCCAACAGCGCCACAAGCTTCCGGGAAACAACAGACTCAAAAGTAGTACATTTGGCAACGGTCAGTAGCTCCAAATTAAACAGAAGTTTCAGCAGCAATTACTCACTTCCGTTGTGCAGAAAGCCTACCTAGTCGATATGGTCACGTCCCTGTCCACGGGTGCCCCGTCCCTCCCAACACCGACGAGAATGCTCCCGAGCTCGGCCTCACAGATGATGAGAAGCTCTTCCTGATAAAAGCTGTCAGTTGCATGATGGGCGAGCCACAGGCAAGTGTTTATTTCCCGGGCCCATTTCACACTCCCCGCCGTCGGCGCTTACCTCCGTCTGACGAAATCATCCCCTCTGTTTGTGAGATACCTAAGTGGTTGTATCTTGTCCTGCTCCCTCCGATTTTAACCTCCTTCCGCCTCACCGCATATTACTGACACACATCCCTTCAGGATCCACCTGATGGCACTTCCCCGGAAGGCTGACATAGCTAGGCCTCATGCTGCTTGGATCACCTGGCTCAACCTCAAGGAGAAGTTGGTTGGTCTCAAAAACGGTGCTAGCATCAGTATCGGTGGCGCTGCTTCCAACGACAACGTCACCCAAGCTGGTGGCAACAATGCTAGCGCCAAGGCCCTCGCTGTCATGGAGTTTTCGCTTCGACGCATGTTAGAGCATGATCTCCAGTGCGGATTCAGTTTGAAGCCGTCAGAAACTTTACCAGTTTACCTTCGGCACCTGGGGTTTCCACAAGTCAAACACAACCTCGAGACTGTGTTACGATGCCAGGCAGAGGGTGTCGTGAAGGAGCAGGATGTTGTACTCCCCAACCGAAAGATTTCAGGTTATCAGCCCTGTCCGAGCAAGACTTGATGCCCAAGAAAAAGGAAACGCTAAGAACTTTACCAGTTTCATCGAGAGGTAGAAAAGGTACGATGCTGACTTGAAGACGCATAATAGCGGAAGGTGTTTAATCCCCCTTTCCCTTTTTGGCCTGTACTGATGAATGCTGTAACTGCAATTACGTGGAGTGCGTGCTTGGGGAAGCCGCCTAAGGGGGCGGCGAGGTACAGGAGGGATGAGCGCTTAAGGAAACGGCCTGATATGTGATAAGATAGAGTAAGGTTAAATTATTAGCAGCGTGCTGTACCAGAGCTCTACAGTCCCTATTAAAAGTGATATAGCAGTTGCTAAGAGAAGGTGGTGCCGTTGTCGCTTGCCACGAGACCGCGCTGTGAGGTATTCCATTCGCGGAATCGGAGTGAAAGCATTGATTAGTCTGTGCGCACCGCTATGCCGATGAAAGTAACTTCGGCTAGCTTTCTTCTATCTAGGTGAAGTGGCCGTTTCCAACTTTGACACCGTACTACGAATATAACACGTCCACCCCGAAGCTCTCTACCTCTTTAGTGGTAGTGAGAAATTATTCGACTAACTCGACAGTCAGTCCCCCGGTCTGATCCGTTCGACCCAAGGCCTCCCGGTTTGCCAACCAGCTTCACAGCCACAGTTTCGGATTATGCCGTCGCGACCCCTTCAACCAGGGTGCGAGACATCATGTGCGGATCTCTCGTTTGCGCACTGTATTGATTTTAGCCGCGAGCACCTCATCACGCCCTGATGAACAACAAAGCGACTCGCGGGACCACAGTGCATTTGTGGTTTACTGAACGGCCTTAAACGCAAGCTCTTAGAGCACTGCAACGCAACCCACACACATACTTCGGTCAAAGTTGAGGCAGCCGGCCTCCTCTATAGTAGTGCACAGCCCTCGGGCTCAGACCGAAAGGCCTCCAGAACCCTCCACACAATCATTCACTGAATGTATAAAGATGCAAGTTGAGCAATCCCAATTCTATAGCAACAGCACGCATACTTTTAGCTACCAAAGCAATAGTTTGAATCCAGTCTCTCAGTTTAACAAAGGCAATGGCCTCTCCAGCATCGTTCTTTCTGGAACCCCGCGGTGATGGACGTGGACATCAATTTCGCTCCCTTGAGGCGTTGCGCATCCTCCTCGACATCACCCCGCCGTACAGAACTTGTCTTGCTCATGCCCCCTTCGCTCGAAATGCTCCCCACTGCTCACGGCCTGTCAACCAAAAAAAAGCAGCCACGGTTGCTGGTTTACTTGACACGCTATTGAGAACCAGGATTCCTTCCACCGCAGCAGACGTTTTGCTCAAGACTTTGTCCACTTGTGCTGTCTGCGGTATTACCGGCTGGCACCAAAATAAAGCAGCGGAGGTCCAGTCCCAGTGGCGTAACAGGCTCTGGGACGAATACCTCCGAATGCATGGGCTGGAGCCTCGATTGTGGAGGGGAAATTCCCCTCCTATAACAACACTTGGGTGGGAAACCAATCTTGAAATAGCCTGGCGGGAGCAGGGATACGACAGCGAGGACGGTGACGATGAATACAATTACGGCGACAGTGATGCCGATGACGATGGTTCTGATTCCGACGAGTCCGCTGAGTTAAATGATTCCGATGAGAGCGACGACGACGACGACGACGACGACGACGACCACAACGACGACGATAGCCAAGGCCTCTTCAATGAGGGCGTTCAAAGCTCAGATGCCACTACCTCTAGTTTGGACGTGTGGGAAGATGGATCGGCCTTTGATGGTACGGAAAGCTGGTCCAGTGAAGATGTCGCCACCCCGAACACAAGCAGTTCCGACCCGGACGAAAGCCCAGCCGAAGAAACTGACATGACTCCGGATACGACTACCGATTTTGACCAACGATCGTCCGACGGATTCTTCACTTGGTCTGAGGAGCAGAACGAAGGCGGTAACACGGACGAAGACAGTTTTGCCGATGACCTCCTTGCCATCGGAAGTGATATCTTCAGTGATTCCGACGAAATCAGCGCTTCCCCCCCATCAAGTGGCGGCTCCCCAGCACGAATTCCGAAGCGACACCTCGATTTCCGCCCGTACCCCCAGGCACCAAGCCCCGCCTCACAGCTCATGCAGTTCCTCAACCTCATGACACAGACAGTTTCACACCGACGGCGCTATGCAGGCTTCATCTACGGCTTTGCGCGTCCTTCGCAGCCCGGGTTCCTCAAGATAGGTGTGGTGAAAGGCACAGTCGTACCACAACGGTTGTTTCCAGACCCCGTGGATCACCGACTGGCTGCATGGAAGGTTCAATGCGGCCATCCAGTCGTCGAGGTGTTCCGTAAGCGGATCGTCTGCGATGCGGCGGAGAGGATTGAGAGCCTCGTGCATTTGGCGCTACGGGAGTATCGGCGAGTGGAGGATCCGCCATGCAGACGCTGCGAGAGGCGGAAGAACGACGCGAAAGCGAGGCACGCCGGCCCAAGAAGCGGCGGAAATCATGATGAGTGGTTCGAAGTTGAAACTCAGACCGCGATGCGCGTGGTGCATCTTTTAGCTGCATTTTCTGATCGACTGCCGTACGATAAATTTGGGAGGCTGGTTGACTTTTGGTCGAACAAAGCCGAGGAAAAGAAAGTGCGAGTTGGGCCGGGCGATACGGTTAAGGGGTGGTTAGAGATGATACCGCGGCTAGCAGAAGAACACACGAGAACGGAGCTTGACAACATTATTGGCCGATTTCGGACTTTAGGGTAGTTGTTAGACATAACAGCAATTACCACTTGTTAGAGTAATAAACGTTCTGTGCTTCTGAGTGCAGTGGTTGTTTGCGGCAGTTAGGAGTCTCATTCTGTTAGAAACACGACACACTGTATTCGGGTATTCGGTGGAGTTAATGGGATTTGCGTGATTGTGTTGCTTTTTGGCTCTCCAGCAACGCCAGAGAGCTTGCTCTTTTATGGTTGTGAATAGTGGCAAGCCCTGTGGCAACTGCGATGTGTCTGTAGCAATGATTACAAATCCACAGTTCTGGCCATCTCCAGACCTTTCGCATCTGACAGATCAGAACCACAAGCTTGGCATGTGTTCTGGCGCTGCGTGACCAGAACTCCTCTCCTTCCGACAAGTCCAAAGTCACCGTTTCATACCTAGTCAAGTCTTGGTCTCGCCTAGAAGTTTTTAACACGGTATAATGCCATAAAGAAAATTAGTATAACGACTAAGACACTCTCGTCTTTACCGCCACTCCTTCCCAGGCCCTCACAACGCTAAACTCGTCAGAAAGAAAGGGTTTCAAGGGGCTCTAGGCATCTAGTCAGTGGAACTGACTGGATACCTGGCACTGCCAGTCTAACTGTCAGGCTGAGCTATTACAAATAGTCTGAATCCTACAGACAGATCTATAAAAGAAGGAGGTTCTGGCTAGAAGCCAGAACCACATAAGCAATACAATCGCACAGTTTCCACCCCCATCACGTCCACCGAATCCAGTGTGCCATGTTTCTGACAGAGCGTGACCGATAGGGATTATTAAATGGCAGGTATAATAAATATCTTTTTGGCTGCATGGAACCCTAACTCTCTTTGTTGGGGTGTGCATACTTAAGTCAAAGGGGGGGGAACTGGCCACCCCCCGCACTGGCCACCCCCCGCACTGGCCACCCTCCGCACTGGCTACTTCTGTAAGCGAATAAGCGAGACCCTCACCCCCCTCTTGATTTCATGATCTACGGCTAGTTCTAACTACAATACACTCCTCTTCTGAAGAACTAGATTCTTCAGAAGAATCGCTATCTGATGATAACTCTTGCAGTGGATGCCCAGCTTGTTTTTTAGCTTCCACGATGTTCTGAATGTTGGAAAAGGTGGTGTTTGGATCCGGTACCACCTTCTTTCTTTTAAGGGGTTTGACGGCATCTAATTAAGCTTGCAGGGCCTCGATTGTGCGTTTCTGGTAGCGATAAGGGCATCTTTACTTCCAAAGGCTTTTTCTACCTTACTGAAAAGAAGCCTAGTAATCCTGTCAACTTTAATATTAGATTGTAATTACCAGCCAAGATCTTTAACCCCCTTAAGGGTAAAGATTTTAATATCCACTACCCTATAGTCGTTGTAGGTTGCTTTTGCTAGTGTTAGAGGGGGTTAAGGCTCTGTAAATGGCTTTCGGGGGGTAACAGGAGTCTTTTCTCTAACAATACTCCAGCTCATCAGCAGCTTCCTTATATTAACTGGCCACAACCTACTTACCTTCTACCCTACCTTGCAATTAAACTTTATGAAAGCTTTAAGTCTAGCCTTATAATGAACTGGTGCGATGGCGTAATAGGGAAGAAACCACAAAGAGAACCACACCCACAGAACGTTGTTGTCGGCCTGAAAGGCCGACTCCCAGACTACTGGTTCTCCGATCGGAGGGACACAAATGCAACTGACGTAGAAAAACAGATACGTACCTAATATGGAACAAAACCTAGTATGTGACGGTGCCTAGCATGGAACGGAGCCTAGCATGGAACAACAAAGGAAACGCGGCCGTGGATCAGGTCATCTTCCTTCGATCGAAGGGCCAGAATGTCACTGGGCTTTTAATGGGAGGCCTTCGTGATGAAAATCGTCGGATCGATCGTTGATTGAAAGAAGCACGGTTCAAAGAACCGCGCGGCGCGGCCCCTTTTTGACAGTGGCACGCGCCAGAGAACGCATCGCTATATACATAAACGGCTACAGTAATATTACACACAGAGCCCAAAAAGAACGACAGGGTCGGCCTGAACAAACGCCCCAAGTCAATAGGAGGCATTTATAAATAATATTTATATTATTTATTTACCTCCCTATACCTCTTACGTCCTTTAGCCTCTGGATTTAGCTATATTTAGCCCTCTGAAACTGTGACGACCCTGCAGGCCGTCACTTGGGCCGGGGCGGCCCGACGAATCCCCCGCAGAAGGAACAGTGCAGGAAGACAGTACGTACGGTACTGCGCACTGGGCCAGGGGTGCAAAGACCCGAAGCCCCTACGACCAATGGGACGGTGCTCGCAGCATGTCGAGTGCTCGCACCACGAGCAGGAGAAGTCTCGCGAGCAGAGCGCTCGCGCAATGCAAAGTGCTCGCTCTGCGAGCACTTGCAACACCACAAGCAAGGTACGAGGTACCTCTTAGTCGGTTCGTATAGATAGCTATGGTTGTGACCACAACCACCGTGAGGGACTCCTGGTTCCTCACGCTAGTATTCTATGTTCATTGTGTCCTACTGTTCAGACTCACCTCTGTGCATTATAGTGACAACGACCTACAGTGACATTGAACCCCTGTCTAGGAGTGCTAGCTCAACATGCCGTCTTCGGAACGGCCCCTACCTGTTGGCGTCCTGCCATACGTTCTGTCTTAACCCGCGCCAGTCCTCTCGAGGCCTGTGTCGGGTGCAGGTCGTAATAGAAACGCGCTTATCGTGAACAGCTCGAAGATCTTCTCACTAATACCTTTAACAACTTATCTATTGCTGGAAAACGTGCCTTTCTAAAGTGTTATTAGATTTCACGTACAGAAATAGTTACTTAAAGTAATGCTGGGTCTGGATAGTTAGCATCTGGCCTCTAGCCTTAAATGTAAGGAAGCCCCTAATAAGTCCACTCCTCCTTAAAAATTCTAACGCCTTATATGCTCCTAAGGCTATACAAGTTACTCTAGAGATTCACACGCTCTATACACTAATTAAAAGGATTATGGAGATAATTAGGTATAATAAAGGACTCTTAAAAAGGCGTGTGATTACGTAGCGCAGGTAAGGGAGTTTACACGTATCATTAAGGTAATGCTAAAGGACAGACTCTTCCTTAAGAAAGTTAGTAAGGCTTTGGATGAACAGGCCTTTGAACTGGCTATCAGCAAACGAAAGATCGAGAGTCTAGAGCACTTTCTTGAAGAGATGAGGGCCCGGAAGAGGAAGAAGGTCGAGAAAGATCTAAATACGACCTTTACGAATATCCAGACTATTCGTAAGGCTTAGAGGGCTGTGGGACGTCATACAGAGGAGTCGGAAGATACGGAAGAAGCAGAAGATTCAGGGAATATCGAAGATTGTATTGAAGTTTTGTAGAATAGAAGGATTTGCCGTCTTTTGTTTGGGGTGTTGGTTGTGGCCCCGGCTTATACAGAATGTTCTAGATCAGTGCCGTTCAGCTACCCCGCCACCTAACTTAGCTCATAGCAGACCTCTCCAGGTATTTCCTGGACACTGCCGCCATCAGGTTCGCGCATGCCGCCCAGGGTGTCGTCTTTTGTGAGGACCTCTTCATTCACGTATCGTGTTCGTGGTAATGGACCTGTCTCCCCATCCAGGGGTGACGGCCATTTCCCTTCCCTTGACTTTTCGTGATCTTGTTAACCAGCGTTCGTGCGGTTGAGAAGCGTTCGTGCCTGGGAGCGCCGTGGCAAGATTGTAGGCGGCTTCGCCACCATCAGACTTTATCCGGATGAAAACGTCCTTGGCGGATATATGAGGTAGGTGGCGACACATCTTCGCTGCGGCCTTACGTAAGTACTGAAGGCGATCCTCGGTAGACTGAAGGCAGTTGAGGAAAACCGCGGGATCGCCCAGGCCAAAAAATGGTGAAGGAATTATCTCAAACGGATTGCCATCGTCTGTTGGCGGTTGCGCGAGCATATCGCTGCGACGGTGGCCGAGTTTGACAAGCTTGAGGGCTTCGTCTCTGTCTTGGCCTTTGGAAAGGCTGACGTACCGTGCCGCCTCGGAGATCATATAGAACCAGTGTGGTGATCTCGACTTCTTTCGAGTCCACTTTTCGTGGTCAGCAGGCGGGCGTCTAGTTAGCCCGCGCTTTAGAGCATCTGACACAGCCATGATGATTTCTACCCCCGAGCGGATCCGAGAGAGAGGTAACCCCCACTGGGCAAATAACGCGCCAAGGGCGGCCTTGGAGAGTTGCTCAAACGTCACACGGCAGGAGTCGCTACTCAGCTCTCGAGTTTGGAGCACAGGTTGGCCATAGAAACGGAGGTGGGCGAGGGAAAGAGCCCAGTAGATACCGTGGTTCTTTTCTGCAGCGGCGAGGACGCTGGAGTATACCCTGAGGTCATTGTTCACATACAGGTCGAGGTTGTCCAAGATCAGCATCAGCTGTTTCTGCTGCTTCGTCTTGACAGCATCGGCCGTTCGCAGCCATGCGCGTGCACTGGCATCCCATTCAGCAAGCTGTGGGCGCGAGATCTCGGCCTGAGTTGCGGCTGTCAGCACCGAGAAGCGCAGCTCTTCGTTATTCTGGAAGCGCGTGCCGATCTCTGCGCGCCGGTCCTTGACGAGCTCAACCCACACCGAGGTGGCTTCCGAAGCATCGAACATGCGGGCGAGCATGCAGGCGAGTAGCTGGACCTGGATTGCCGACGACGAGGTGGCCGCGGCCCAGATGGATGTGCCATCGACACCGACGTATTGCGCAAAGGCCAAGCCTTCACTCCGCCCCCGGAACGTATCTTCTTTCGCAGCTCTGCAGATTTCCGACACACGCATGCCTTAGACCTTCTGTAGGTTAGCCGTTGGCGGACAGACACCGTCGAACAAGGCACCAAGCCGCCGTGCCGTGATTTGTGGCTGCCCCGACTCTGTATCGTCCCTCCGCTTCTTCGACAGAGACTCCCCGAGCGCATGGTACTCTCTCGGAGCCTCGTTCTTCACACGAGTAAAGTCGAAGTTGATGTTTGCTGCCGCAACTGTGACCTCATTGGTCACCATTCCCAACGCAGCCTGCAGCTTTGCCAAAGACATGGTGATGATGGGTACCGCATAAAAATGCCAAAGGGTCGGATGTTCTTGCTGCTCTGGCTACGTGACACAGCTCACCCCGGGTCAGGCTCGGCTCGGTCCCTGCTCAGGATTTTGCTCAGGCTTGCCTACCTTTGCTAACCCTAATTACCATTTTCAGCAGGCTACGCCACAGCATGCCGAATTACTTCCATTCTAGCCAAGCGGGCCCAGAGTTGGTCCCATATGAAAATGGACAAAATCAGTCTCCTGTCACGGCACGAAGAATGCATCGCATATACCGTTACACTACTATAAAAGTAGAACGTTTTGCAGTTAAGAGACCTGCACCGTATACATCCTTAAGGGCCTAGTACACTTGTACACAGTACCTACTATAGTGCCGTGACATCCCCACTCTTGAAAATGAACAGTTTCTCTAAGGCTAGCGAAGCCCAAGGGTGGATGTTCCGTGATAGTTTGGTCCCACCCTTTCTCAGAAAATGGCTGCGTGACAAGTTTGAGAGACCTGGTGAAATGGGAAAGTTGTCTTTCCAGTCTCTTGGCTACTTTTTCTCAACCCGTCAAAAAAACAAAACAACTTCGAGCCCCCTGCAGGAGAATCGGAAACCCATCCAAAATAAACTCCAGGATGCATCCATCCAAGATCGATTTGACAAAACCATCAAACCTCGACCAAAGCCAAAAAAAAAAAAACCAGACAACAGTAGAAACTCACAGAGAAATCTCACTCCCCTCGGGCCACTCCTGCAACGCCCATTTCACCGCCCGCCGCACCGCCTCAGCCATGGGCAGCACCGGCTCGTAGCCTAACCGCTCCCTCGCCTTCTGGATGCTATACGTGCGCGTGTACAACAGAAATTCGATCCGCTCCTTGATCAGCAACTTGGGCCGCAGCTTGCCCCACGAGAACGTCCAGGTCCACCACTCAGCAAACTCAGCCATGGCAAGTGTCACCGCGTTCGGAATGATCCACACCTTGGAAAGGGGTGTGGTATCGCCCATCTCGATCCAGAACAGCCGGAAGAAGGACCACGGCGGCAGCGGCGCGTCGTCGGTGATATTGAACGCCTCGCCGTCGACCTTTAGGCCGCTGTACGAAGCAGAGTGGGAGGCCATCAGCCGGCGCGCGGCGAGGACGTGCGCGCGCGCCACGCTGCCGACGTACACGCTGTCCATCAGCGCCGTGTTATCGCCCAGCCACACGGTCTGGTTGCCCTGGCGGTGCACATCCAACAAATTGGCAATCATCTGCCGGTCGCCCTCGCCGTACATGGCCGTGGGCCGGATGGTCGCCGTGCGCATGCCGCCCTCTGAGGGATCGTTGGAACCCAAGACAAGAGCGTCGCCGCGTGCTTTGGCAAGGTGGTACGGGTCGCCGCCGGAAGTGGCCGACTTGGACATCTGCGCGAGGGTTGGGTACGTTTCGTCGGCTTGGTCGTAGGCGCCGCCGGAGCTGGCGATGATGGGGCCCGAGGAGGTGTAGATGTACGCCTTGACGGTGCCGACGGCCTGGGACGCGCCGAGGAGGTTCTCGTTGCCGAGGACGTTGACGTGTTCGTACGATGGCGCGTGTTCGTGGTTGATGTAGGCGACGGGCGAGGCCGTGTTGATCACGACGTCGGGTTTGGCGCGCGAGACCAAGCCCTTGACGTCTGACGCGAGGGTGATGTCGCCGGTCGAGTAGGAGACGCGCGGGTCGACGTCGTCGAACCGGTTCTTGTGCGGGTTGCGCGACATCACCGACACCGAGGTCACGGTCGGGTCGGCGAGGAGTTCTTTGACGATGTGGTGGCCCAGGAAGCCGCAGCCGCCGATGACGACCACAGAGCCGAGCTGGGTGTTGTTTGAAGCCATACTCAAAATTTTGTTTTCTGAGGATGCAGGAGTAGATGGGTTCTCAACGAACAGCTGGTTGGATGTCGAGAAAGAGGAGACGAGGTGAACTTCAGGACTAGCAGTCCTTCACTGGGGTGCATCCAGGTCCAGCACCCGACTTTTACATGCCTCGTCTTCACGGGATGGTCGTCGTACCCCCCTGCTTCCCCCCCTTCTTCGTCGGGGAGCGACGAGAGAATGAAATCTAGTACAAAGACGACATGTACCATCCCTCGACGACGAGTCCGTCGAGCTAGGACCCCGTTGGATGTGAGGGGTGTAGTAGTGACCTTTCCCCTCCATCAAGATACTCGCGCACACTAGTCGTTGCCGTCCATATCAAAGAGGAAGTCAATGTAAGGCTGTTGGATAATCTTTGCCATGTGAGGGTATAATCCTCTTTCGCTTGGCAGTAAGGTTCTCGACCTGCATCAAAGGATCGTGCGGCCCGCCCCAATCCCCTCCCACCAGTGAGCATGCTTACCACCATGCTACTGCCCTATGGGACGCTGTGCTTCACCACCATACCGCTGTGCCGAACCGCTGTGCCGAACCTGAAAGGCGGGGTTACGAGCTCAATGAGGTCGAGAATGCGCATAACCTAAGGTACCTAGTTAGGTCAGAATGTTGGTGCAAGGCCCGAGCCAGGGTGGCATCGCCCCTCTACTGCGCCGCACCGCCGCAGGTACCTGAAATAACGGCAGCTGGAGAAGTTTAGCTGCTTCGCTGTCACACTTTGTTTGCGCTTGATAGTATCGGACAACCGGCGTGCTTCTCGACCAACAGCACGAACCCGTGACCACGGCGTTGGGAAGAGACAAGCCTTTGCGGGCGCGGCCTGTCCTGGCTGTAGACAGGAGATACATACTGATGCGCGTACCCGCCCGCTTTGAGAGCTCGGGCTCGGGACGATGGCCAGTTCCACTTGCGGGTATAGCTGCCTGCCCACCCGCGCTTGGATGCAGGGCGTCGGCGAATCTCATGCGATGTTGGACGCGAGGTGTATGCGGGCGCGCTTCACAGTAGTCTTATCAGCAGCAGCCGGCGCTTAGGTATCGGCTCCGACCTCAGCAAAGGTACCATGCCTGACGCCACGTCCATGGTCTAGTCTAGTTCGGTCTGGGGCAGAAAAAAGCCGGATGCAATGCTACATGGGGGCGGGGCAAGAACTTTTGATGTCTTGGAGGGTTGACGAGATGCAGGCGAGTGATTCGGGTTAGCTCAGCTGCGGCTGCGTTCCTTGGATTTTTTTTTTTTGGGGGGGTGCAACCCCTCCGACGGCATAGGCTTCCGTGTAAGTGGTGTGACATCGGCTGGACGGCTTGTTGGTATGTGGTATCATCGCTCCTGTTGGAGTAGGCCCTTATTCACTCGCCATAACACTTACCGTCGCCTGTCTCATGACACCCGCTACGCCAAAGCAAGGCGCCGTGTAACGATCGGAGTATGATTCCATTCTCGCGCATCCGGTCGGGCTGTCTTGTATCTGGTACTTCCCTCCTTGGCAAAGGTACACGCCGAATTCGGGAAGAAAGTCCATGACTCGAGACGAATGGAGAATGCTACTGTGTGAGCTAGGGCTCTCCTGGCATGGCGTAAGTACATCGGCATGGATAATGTACGCGGGACTCCTGTCTGTCTCGCGTTTTAACTTACCTACTTTTGATACTTTACAAGATCTGAATGGCTGCAATCTGCCATACCTGAAATCACTGACTATCATGACGATTTTCACCACCATGAACCTCGCCGACGGGCGATTGAGCGCATTGCTCACTCCCCTCAACATCCCCGCCATCGCCTTAGCGGTCCTCTGGATTCTTGGATCCCTCCGCTATGTCTGGTGGCGAGCTTTCTCCCACCAAGGCCTCCCCAAATCGCTCCCCTGGGTCGGTGCCTCTGATGGCGGTATCCGCTCCCGGGCCAAGGCCTCGCTCCGAAGCTTCCTCGGCCTCCGCCAGCTGCTCCTAGATGGATACGCAGAGTGCTCTCAAAACGGCAAATCATTTGTGCTCCCCAACCTGGTCAACGGGCACGAGGTGGTCCTTCCGGCCAACTGCATGGGCTGGGTGCTGGAGCAGCCCGAGTCGGTCATGAGCCAGTTCGAGACGAACCGCCAGTTCATGTGCGGCGACTACACCATGCTGGGTCTGCTTGAAGGCACCGTATGGAGCAAGATTGGCGACCGGGCCAAGCGCGAGCTGACCCAGGGGCTCGATGAGTTTGCCGCAGTCATGGTCGACGAGATCAACGACACCCTGCGCAGTCTGTGGGGTAGCGACCAGGACGAATGGCACGAGATGGTTCTCTACGACATCATGCTCGAGGCCATGGGCCGCATCGTCAACCGCGTGCTTGTTGGGCTCCCGCTGTGTCGGCACCCGGGCTACGTCCAGGCCTCAACCGGATTTTCCAAGTACATCCTGCTCCCCGCCATGGCTATCGAACTGCTCCCTGGGTTTATGAAGCCCGTGGTTGGGCCGGTGCTTACTTACTGGGACCGGCTGCAGTACAAGCGCATGAGGTCGTACGTGGTCCCCATGTTCCGGGAGCGCGTCGCCCGTGTACAGAGGGGCGAGAAATTGGGTGGCGAGCCAAACGACTACATCCAGTGGGCGCTCAAGGATGCCATCAAACACGGCGAGAACATCGACACGGGCGAGTTCGCCGAGCTTAATGCCAGGCGGCTGGCCATCACCACCTTTACTGCCGTCCAGTCTAGCGCCATCACCATCACCAACGCCATCATCGACATCGCGGCCTGCGGTGACAGTGTCAGAGTCCAAGACGAGTTACGGGCCGAGGTCGCATCCGCCAAGGGCGTGTGGACACGGTATTCGCTGGCCCGTCTACCACGACTTGATAGCGTGCTGACCGAGACGCTCCGGCTCTGGGGTATCCTGACGCACGGCGTGACCAAGGTCGTCGTCGCGCGTGAGGGTGTCGTGATTCCCACCGGAGAACGCATCCCACGCGGTGCCAAAGTCGGCATTGCCAGCTACGGACCGCACATGGACGAGGCTGTGTACGGCGAAGATCCGTTTGTCTTTGACCCGTTCCGCTTCACCAGGCCGGAGGTGGCCTCGATCCTGCAAAGACGAGAGGGGGCGCTTCCTGGTCTTGGGTTCGTTACTACGAGCGAGCATTATATGGGATTTAGTCACGGCCGGTTTGCTTGGTGAGAGTTTCTTGCCATCAGAATGAACAGGGGTAAAGCTGACACAACCAGTCCCGGCCGATTTTTTGCCAACTCGCTGCTCAAGATTCTTCTGGCGCATGTTCTGCTTCAGTATGACATTGAGCCGATCAAGGAACGGCCCACCAACCCCTGGCTCAACAATACCATTGGGCCACCGGTGGGGGCCAAGGTCCGGGTTCGCAGACGCAAGCCTGCGGCGAATGCCGAGGTCATGGCTTGATTACTGCTAGGTAGATTGGTAGAAAAATGGCAAGATACTAGCCGCGCTGGATATGTATTGTTTCGTGGAATTTTGCAGTTACCTATCGGCGCGCGTTTAGACTGATGCGAGTTCCGCCATGCCAAAATGTGCTCAAATTCTGATAAGAAAATCCTTCATATAACAATCATGAATAACCGCGAACGACTACCTACATACGCCCAGAAAGATGACATATGAAGCCGCCGCAGTCAGAACTCTCCACGAGTAACTCGGCCAAAATTTCCCACTCTGGTCTCCCAGTCCGCCACCTTCCAGTTCACATAGCCGTCCCACGGCAGATTCACATGCGGATACATGTACCCAGCCACTACAAGGAGAACGAATAAAACCAACCAAACCATGGAAACCCTAAAAGCTACACCGTCTTTCCGAGTCTTGGCCGGGACACTGCCGTCGAACATGAAGAACTCGGTCTCACGCGGCTCACCGTGAAACGTGCTCGGACAAAACCGCCACGCACCCGCGTACCGCCTCGAGACGATATAGTCGACGAGATACGGCGCCAACGAGAATGGCAGCTCAGGGAACTGGACCCGGTACCCGTCAACGAGCAGGGTGCTGTCCTGGCATCCCATGACCAGCGGTCCAATTCTACAACCCCCGTTATCAGCAACCAACTTCAAACTCCACACGAACGGGCAAATAAATACTCACTGATACGGATCCGTTGTCCCTTCGGCCTCGTCGTGCAGCGCTTTATAACAAGCCCTCATCGCCTCATCACCCATCCCCTTCCCCGCCTCCAGAATACTCGGGATCTCCGCGTCAAGATGGCGCTGCAACGGGCCCGCCAGCGTATCAATCAGCCCCCTCAGCATTTTGGCATCCAACCGTTCAGCCCCCGTCCTCACAGCGTCAACATACCTCTTCAGCGCGCCAAGGGGCGCGTCGAAGGCGCGATGCTCAGCGATGTTGGTCTCCATGGACCCGGGACTGTGCGCCTGCGCCTCGAGCATGGGGAAGAAGACGAGCTCCTCGCACTTGTGGTGGTTTTCAAGGAAGTCGACAGCGAAGCGCGCGAAGGTGGCTAGGTCCCGGGTGTCCTTGGGGGAGGTCACGGCGTCGGCCTGGGTGTACACCGCGTTGAGGGCCCGGAAGACGGTGTTGTGGGTTAGGGCCATCAGGCGGGCGACCCGCACCGCGTCTTGGGCTGGGGGGAGGAAGGGGTGGTGGCGGAGGTAGGAGGTTGTTCTGATCAGCGTGAAGGGGGTTTCCGGCCAGGTACGGGCCGTGTAGGGGATGGGTTTGGATGTCATTGTTGTTGGTGGTGGTTTCTGCTTTGGCGACGCGGGGATGCTACGTAGCTTGGCTTTGGCTTGGGGGGGGGGTTTCTTGGTTGG
>Ga0247770_1001338_pt1 | contig 19695 bp, 13 predicted proteins | sample UWRJL136409B6_FD_179943 | JGI IMG/M metagenome (GOLD analysis project Ga0247770, IMG submission 179943) | Plant litter microbial communities from Arlington Agricultural Research Station in Wisconsin, United States - UWRJ-L136-409B-6 | ecosystem: Environmental > Terrestrial > Plant litter >... | reverse complement strand
ACAAGTTGGGCGATTGTTGGATCTTCTGTCCTCCTTCCCGACACTATTCATCCTGCTGCTATATTTGGTTATGCCGAATTTCCGACGAGCGTGCTGACTAGGCTCCTTACTTAGACGTTACTGAGGAGACCATTGTGCCTAGGGGCATTTCGCTTCAGCTCGTGCGCCTGAAGGCTTTAGCCTGCTCATGCTGCCCAACCATGCGACTTATCGACGTCGAGACGCTTAGGTTGCGAACATTCGTTGGCGAAAATATCCCAAAGTACGCCATCCTGTCGCATACCTGGGGCCCCGAGGTAGAAGAGGTATCTTTCCAGGATATTTTGACGGGGAATCTCGAAGGCCTCGGCAATGGTACGCATAAGCTTAAGGGCTGTTGTCTGCAGGCGAAACGGGACGGTCTAGGGTACGTCTGGATCGACACCTGCTGTATCAATAAGGACAGCTCCACCGAGCTCGGCGAAGCTATTAATTCCATGTTTCGGTGGTACAAAAAGGCCGCCGTCTGCTACGCCTTCCTAGCGGACGTAGGCCCCGACGACGACTGCCGGGAAGCAGCTTCTGGTTTCTTTGCTAGCCGCTGGTTCCGGCGAGGGTGGACTCTGCAGGAGCTTCTCGCTCCTGAGTCATTGCATTTCTACAATTCTGGTTGGGGTTCCATAGGGCCGAAAGAGGATTATTCCCATGAAGTCGAGGTCATCACTGGGATTCCGCATCAGTTCCTCCTCGGCTGGGATGACTTCCGCCAAGCGAGCGTCGCTCAGCGTATGTCCTGGGCTGCCTGTCGAGAAACGACGAGGACCGAAGACATGGCATACTGTCTCCTAGGGATCTTCGATATCACAATGCCCATGATCTATGGCGAAGGCAGCCGATCGCTCCGCAGGCTACAGCACGAGATCATCCGGCATACTCGAGATCATTCCATCTTGGCGTGGGGACTGGGACTCGCAGGACCCGGTCCAAGCAAACCACCAACCGATATCCTTTCTGCGGGAGCCCTGGCCACGACGCCAGCTGAGTTTGCAAAGTGCGGCGCCGTTGTCCCGAGGAAGCTCAGTACCGGAGCAGCTATCGACTTCGAACTTGTGGCCGGCGGCTGTCTTTCCGTCCACCTTTCCCTCTACACGGCCCCGACTGGAAATCTATACGGCCTACTAAGCTGTGGTCCCGAGGACAGTCCGGGCCAAGTGGTGGGAATCCCCCTTCGCAAGGCCACCATTGCAGAGACGGCGCCGGACGAGTATGTTAGGCCGCAGAGTCACTGCCCGGTTCTCGTGGAAATACCAACCTCGGATCGCGAGTGGCGACCTATCCGATTACAGATGGGGCGCCAGAGTCAGATGCGCCAGGCGGCCAGCCGCCGATGCTGGCTTTATGTAGATGGCCACAAAAAAATTAATCTCAAGCTCGAAAACGTCTGGCCTCCGGTCCGCTGGGAGAAAGGGCGCGCTATGATCGCTGAGGCCACCGACATGGACGGAGCAGTCCCTCAACGCTGCCTGGTAAGATTCCGCGCTGGAGGCGAAGAGGTCCGGGACCTTATTGTGATGCTCGGGTTCACAGCGGGGCAGCCTCAAGCACAGGCACGGCAAAATCAATACCACGTCATGTCATTCTCAAGAGGCATATCGCTGCAGGACATATTGGACAAGATTGTTTATTTGGACCAGCGGACGCTCGGGAAACGAGTGGCTAGTATTGGTAAACTTCACGTGCAGGTAGCACTGGAGACGCGACTGGTGGCGCAGGAGCCGGTTTTTGTGATGCGGCTGGCCCAGGTTTTCAGCCCGCCCGAGATCGCTATGGACGCGGACAAGGAGCTGCAGCGTGTCCACAACAAGATTCGTCTAGTGCGGATCCTACAAGAGACAGACGAAGCTCTTCGCGCTGGCAAGCAGCTTCTTGAGGAGAGCAGCGAGAAGAGGGCCGCCTTAACACAGATGACGAGCCAGCTCAGAGACGTGCAACAGCAGCTAGAGCAACTCCAGAAGGAGCAAAAAAAACTCTCCGATGAGCGCGACAGACTTTATACGGAATCGGAAAAAGCTCACCGCGCGCTGCAGCAAGCAGAGGGACGAGTAGCCGCGCTGTCAAGCGAAAAAAGGAACCTGCAACTCGGTATTGAAGAGATGGAATCGAAGGAAAATCGCAGCAGCTGGCTCGACAAGCTCATTAGAATACAGCTAGCTACTGGAGACCTCGATCTCGGACCTGGAAATGAAGAGCTTTTCAGTCAAAGTTCAAAGGACGGCGGCAAGATAGAGGCCATGTCGCCGCTATCCTGGGCGGCGATAACTGGGCGTGAAGCTATCACAGAGATGCTGCTCAATGAGGGCACCGACCTTGAGGCGAAGATTGCCGGCGGCTGGACACCGCTTCTTCTCGCCGCTTCTTCAGGCCATTATGGGATCGTTGAGCGGCTGCTTGAGAAGGGCGCCGATCCCAGGGTAAAGAACGATAACGGGGCAACGGCGCTACAGTGCGCGGTGGACAAGAAACATGAGAATATCGTCAAGTTACTAATCGCCAGCCATAATGTGCAGCAGCCCAGCCTTATGGTAACCCGACCCACAAAAACGGCTGTCACCACTTTGCACGCCCCCGAGATAACATCTGAGCACATCGCCCATGTGACTTTGGAAGGTGCTGACGCCGCTACTCTGAAGGAGACTGATGAGGGCTACGCACATCCAATGTGCTGCCCGGACGACTCAGATCACAGCGATAGCGATGATAGATCCCAGAAGGCCTCCAAGGGGAACATAGGCCCGGCTTACAGGGATGACTCTGGGACGGACAGCGGAGAAGGCTTCGGTATAAGTGAAGATGAATCCTCCGAGCTCGACGAGGGTGGATTCTCCGAGCCTGACGACATTAAAGATAATCCTGAGTACGTGATGTGTTTTCTGCTCTTCTTGTTTCCTTCTCTCTCTCTTTTCCAAGCCACTAACACTTGTGAACCGAAGGCCCGACGACTTGGTGATTGCTGTCATGGGCGTCATTGGCGCTGGAAAGAGCCAGTTCATTTCGTACTTCAACAAAAAGGCCAAGGTCGGACGCAGGCTAATATCAAGTACGTTGTTTCTTTTCATTTATTTATCTATTTGGGACCTTGAACATTTTGTGACGCCATTACTATGTCAAGTCTGGGGGACTAACGGCATTTCAAAACAGAAACCTCCTCAGTGGATGTCTTCCGGGCTGACATTGACGGCCGCAAGATTTACCTGTTGGATACACCTGGGTTTGACGACACTAACATGAGCGACATTACCGTGCTTCGGATGCTAGCGGCGTGGCTAACGGAGGCCGACCATAAGCGCCTTCACCTTGCCGGTATCGTGTATCTGCATCGGATCTGCGACCACCGTATGAGCGGTACAGCTATGAAGAACTTACGTATGTTCCGCAAGCTGTGCGGCGAAGAGGCCCTCTCTCACGTTGTCCTTGCCACCACCATGTGGGATATGGTGCCACAGCGGCTTGGCAACAGGAGGCTCAGAGAGCTAAAAACCAATCCAAACTACTGGGCCAACATGATCAAGGAAGACAGCACAGTATTCCGGCAGGATAAGGGAGCCGATTCGGCGAGGGATATCATCCGGCACATCTGCGCCCGCTCGTCAGCGACTCGTCTTAGGATCCATATCCAGAAGGAAATGGCCGACGGCATAAAGCTAGATGGGACCGCCGCAGGCAGGGAGGCTGAGGCCGAAATGAAGGGGATGTAAGCCAAGTATAAGGAGGAGATAAAGGTACTGCACAAGGAGTTGCGCTAGGCTGGGGAGTAGCGCGATGCAAAAACCCAAGAGGAGATTTCCCTGATACGAAAAGAGCTAGAGCTTAATATTTAGCAGGAAGGGGGGACAGAGAGAGGATATGTCAACTTTGAGGAGCTGCAACAGCAGCGGACTCAGCAGTTGCGGGACGAGCGCGAGCGGCACGGGAAGAGCGGGAGCAAGAAAGGGAAGAGCGCAGGAGGGTACACGGGAGCCTGGAAGACGAGATAGAAACGCTAAGGAGGCGGGAAGAAACGCTCGAGAAAGATATCAACAAATTGCGCAATGAGGTGGAGATGGAACGGGAAATGCACGACAAGACACAGAAAAGTTTTGCAAGACAGCGTAAAAAGCAGGAATCAGGGCCTAAAAAGGGCGGGAGCACAGGCGAGAAAAACACAGGAAGGTGCGCAGGGACATAAAATATCTCCTAGAAAGGTTAAGGAGGCAGGAAGGGGAGCCGAAGAGAGATCTCGGCAATACGGACATAAATACAGAAAAGTTACAGTGAGATAAAGAGGGAGCGGGAAATACACCGCAAGATAAAGATTAATTATTAAATTAAAGGTGTAGTTAACGATTTACAAAGCTTTATATAACTAATTATAACAGTTCCAAGTTAGGAAAGCTCCGGGACCTGTCCTAAAAGTAGTGTCGCCTGGAACAGTCCCTGTATCTTAAGTGTAGTAAGGACTGAAAAGTTCCGAGGCATTCCAGACTCCCGACTCCGGGGTCTGAGGAGGGCGTGTATCCCCCATTGGTATACCTACTAGAGCTACGGATACAACAGCTGCTCTATAATGCACAGGCAAACTAAGTAGTAGAGCACAAATGAACAGGGTATTACTTGCGTGAGGAACCAGGATTCTCAGACAATTTAAGGGTAACTTATTCCTGCCCGTTATGTACAGTGTGCTTGTTACCTAAGCGCTCTGTATCCCACGAGTGCTCTGCTCATTAGTGTTCGAAGTGCTCGCGCTGCGATCACTTCGCATGCCGCGAGTGCCTTGTGATTGGCTGCAGTACCGATCTAATCGCATACTGCTAAGGGAGCGTGGGTAATCGTCAGGCCGCCCTGAACCCTGTGATATGGCCCGCAGGGCCGTCACAGTAACAGGATTAGAGATGGTTTTAAAATAGTAGGTTTTTAATCTATCGTTTGAATAAATGAAAGCGTAGCTGGGTAGTGGAGGAGGTAGTAGTAGTGGTATTACAGATTAGTGGTAGTGGTAGTGGTGAGAGGACCCAAAACTGGGTCCTTGCAACTCCACGGCCATTTTAGACCGTAGCAATTATAGCCGAGGCAGCCCAGAATAGCAACCCCCTCGCTCAGCCTAAGGCGGCAACTGCTCAGTTACGAAGAAGGAAAGGGAAACTCATGGTGTCGATTTTCGGGTGGTGAAATTGGTGTTCCAATGAATCTCGCAGAGTGACACGTGTGGTTCTGCCCCTTGGCTTAGCAGCCACATCATGAGCCGTTACTTTTTGTTCCAAACTTGTTGAATGGCCTTGGCACCAAAATCAAACCACCGTTCAGAAGGAACTGAACAGTCATGCAGGAGCTCGTCTTTCTCTTGCTGTGACATGGGCGGCGAGCTAGAAAGCCGAAGACAACATAGTCGTACAACCCGTGGCGGTTGGCCAAACAGAGAAAGTTGAAAGACAGGCCATCTGGATGATATTGGAATTTGACTGGAGCTATCTCAGTTGCCCATATTCGTTCGCACAGCGTCAGTAGCTGGATACCAACTGTGGAGTCGATTTCGGGCTCTAAGCCATCGATGTAGGATAATATTTGACGGTAACGATAGTACTGAGGCCACATGAGAGTCGCCATTTTGCTCGATAATTTCTGCTCCTCGCTTGGTTGGTTGATAGAGCGAGTCCACAAGACAAGTTGTGCAAGCGCGGACCGCAGAAACTTGGTGGCTCTCTCGCCCTGGGTGCTGGGATCTTTCCCCAGGATATTGCGCCCGGAATCTGTAGTTTTGAGAAAGTCGACAGCCGTCCGGTGGATGAAGCCAATGCTCGTGTTAGTAAACAGTAGGACACTGGCTGTTTCCCACGCAGCATCCTGCGGGTTTATCTTGTTGGCCATCTCCCCACTCGGCCCGAGCTCAAGGAAACCACCACACGAGGATTCGATCTTGTTTATCATCGATGTGCAACGCTCCATGAAGTAGTTTGGGCTGGCAGCTAACTCCCCTTCCAAACTACCCAGGATGTGGTTTTTCACAGCGGCATCCGATGCAATCATGAGTTCATCCAAAGAGTCCGAGTTTGAATGGCCTCGCTGGATGGATTTTATGGCAAGATGAACCCACAGAAAGACGCCATCAGCCTTTTTTGTTAACTCGCTCACTAGAGCGGACTTCCCATCCAGAGACACACAATTATCTTTGAAGAGAGTTTCCAGTGAATCTATGCACACTTTCCGGATATTTTTATTATTCAAGTCCTAAAGTCGCAGCATGGGATGACTGGAGAGTCGGCTCTTGAAAGCTGGCTCTGGTCAACTTGAAACACAGACTTTGACGTTGGCAATGCCGGATAACTCTTTGACCAGATCTATAACCTCAATAGGGCCATAGGAGGGCGAAATTTCATCAAGACCATCTAAGAATATGCAAACGGGGCGTTTGCATGCGGAAAGAGTTCTTGCTGTCCAGAGTCCCAGTTCGTGAGAAGACCAGTCATCGTCGTCGTCTTTTCTTTCCGATCCTGGTAAGCCGTCTAGAATTTTGTCCGCAAGGCTTGGCTCACAACAGAGCAGCTGGCGCAAAAGACCCAACTGCGCTCCTTTGATTGAATTTTGCATGAAGTTCCCAGCCTCCCACAAGAAGTGTGAGATGACGACTGTGCAAGGTTTTAGATAGGTTGCCTCCAACAAACTGCTGTCGTCTCTGGATTTTTCGGAGGTTCCTTCCTCATTCTGTTGCTGATTCTGCTCTTTGCTATTGCCCCTGTTGTGGCAATTGGCGCGGGTCTCGACGAGGATGTTTACAAGAAACTTCATCAACGCGCTCTTCCCAGAGCCCGGCTTTCCACTGATCCAATAGAGCTTCTCCTTGTCCGACTTCAGCCAATCCGTGAACGAGCTCCAGAAAGGAAGCTTGGAAGAGAATATCCATTCTAATGTGTTCTCGTGCGTGATCTTGACAGCATTGGTCCGTTGGTTCATGGTGCTGAAATTGAGTCTCTGGATAAGCTTGGACCTCTACCCGGACCGCTTGTGACAATCCTGATAGTTCTCAATACCCCGGAGTCCTTGGGTGGGCTGGTCTATGTTTTCATTCGTCATCGCTGCGATTTGGTCGGATATTATCCGCTGGGACCGGTTCATAACGTATGCTGTGTGAGATTGGATAGACTGAACAGCTTTGTCACTGCCTTGGACCAGCTGTGAGATGAAGGCCTGAAGGGCGACATCTAATTTGCTGAAATTTGCTGAAGTCTGGAGGCGTTGACCTTCGCTCATCGAGCTGGTAGATACCGGTCAGCACAGGACCGTCAAGAGGTAGTTGAGTTGGTAACAGCGACCCACCATATTCGAAGCAGCAGGCCGGAGTTCACTGCGGCTTGGTATCTCGACAGAGCTCGCTCGAGCTTCGATATTTGATTCTTCCTCATGATAGCGTTGAAAGAACTCTTTATTGCTCTCGAAACACTGCCCTTGGGGGCCGAGCCAGACAGAGCCTTGATCTTGGCTTCTAGTTCGAGCTCGCTCTTGCAACATTCTTGCGCTATTCTCACAAGATCCTTCTCAGCTTGACTCAAGACAGGTGTGACGTTCCCCAATGATCGTTGGACGTCTTGGCAGAGTATTGAGAGCCGCGTAGCGTGGCCGGCAAGGTCGCCGTCGACAGAGCCTGACTGGTACGCTGCTTTTGCCATGCGGGCAATCTCGGCGCTGAAACTGACCAGCTGAATCATACCGCAGGCAAGACCAAGGGCTGCAAGCGGCTCCATTGCAAGTTGTTTCGGCGCTTGGGCTGGTTTCCAGAATGATAGCCCGGGCGCTCGATAATGATGGTGAATCAGTTGGTGACGAACTGACGGATGAGTGACAGGCTAAAAAGATGGCTTGGGCACCTGATGCGGGGGAAGGGGCAGTGCAGCCAACCAGTCATGATCAGGGCATGATCAACCATTTGTTGATCCGGCCGAGTCCCGTCGTGGAAATCGCGATACAAGCTAGAGCTTTTTGCCTAACACACACAGTAACAAGGAGTGATGTCAACTTAATGGGAACCCCCAGGGGCTATGACCCGTAGCTCGGTTTATTTATTCCTATTTTTTTGGGATTCCACAGAAATCGTGTCCGCGCGATCAACGGGTATCTCAGGGTTGGGGTTATTTGTGAAGGAAGAACACCTCTTCTCCGTCTGGGAAAGCGTGGTGGGAAAGGCCTCAATCCCATTTGGAAAAGAATATTTGAAGAATACAAGCATGGCTTTTCAGAATGCAAGATGTCTTGCATCAACAAAAACCATGCGCTTCAAGTTCAACACGAGAAGGCATCTTTCACACTGCTCAGGGAACCTCTCTTTTTTCAGAGCCCTCAAACGTCCCTCGCTCCTCCCAAGACAACGTCTCCCCCCAACCACCACCGCCCCTAAACCCCCAGCCCCAAATCAACCCCATGCGCCCCCCTCTCCCTCAAAAACCGCGCCCACTTCTCCACCGAATGCCCCTGCTCAGCATCATACACAACCGGCTCCCCCTTCCTCCCCGCAGGATACAGCTTAATGGTCGGAAACCCCCTAATATCACTATCCGGCGCATCATTCGCATCCAAATCCATCTTGACCACCGTGACCAACTTCCCACCCCTTTCATCCCCCGCCACCACCTCCGCAAACTTCTGCAGCTGCGGCACGAGCGTGAGACAAGGCGCGCAGTCTGGGTCGTAGTACTCTACGAAGACGTCCTTGTCGGTGTTGAGGACGATGTCTTTGAACGAGAGGCCGACGACCTCGATGAGTGGGTGGAGGGGTTGGGTGGAGGGGATGGGTGAGGATTTTATGACTGGATTGAGGGTATTGGCGTGGTATTGGGTGATGAAGGGGGCGATGTCGGATGGGTTGATGGAGCGGAGGTGGTATTTGAGGTTGGTGGCGGTGTTGTGGAGGACGAAGAGGGGGAGTTGGTTGGAGGGGACTAGCATGCTTTCGATGAGTCGGGGGTTCGAGGGGGCGATGACGGTGCCGAAGCGGATTTGGGAGCGGTGCTTTCTTGCTAGGGGCAGGATGGCCGCGTGTGCTGCGGGGGTGTCGGCGAGGGAGGGGAGGAAGATGTAACCGAAGAGTTTCATGGGGCCCTGGGAGGGTGTTAGTGGGAGTGAATGCGCGTGGGGAAGGGTGCTTACTGCCAGGAAACTTTCGTAGAGCTCGGGGAGGAACTCAACCACGCCGGGAATTGTGGCTTTCTTGACGAAGTCACGGAGGGTTTGTTCGCTTTCCCAGCCGCTGAGGACGGTGCGCTCTTCGGCTGCCTTTTTAAACACAACGACGCTAGGGGTTAAAACGCCCTCGGCCTGGATTGCTGCGCTGTCCGTGGTTATGGCAAAGACAAAGTCATCTTTCAGCTCCTCGGCGACCGTCGCAAACTGTTTTTTCAAGACCGAGTCCTTGGTGCCGTCAAGAAAGGCTGCAACCACGACAGAGTTCCCCTCACGCAAGGATTTCAACGAGGCCGAATCGACATCACTGACTGCCGGGAGTTTCTGTCTGCCAAGGTACTCCAGAATTCTGAGCAACACAATGTCCGTCAGGTTTTGTTCCATTCAGGGTCACAGGAGAAGGACTAGGACCTACTCTTTCTCCCTCAGTATTCCGTGGTATACCTTGAAGCTGTCGGACCCATTGAGTAACACAAGTGTGGGGAGGCGAGGAATGCGGAGTTTCCGGACCAATTCAACCACCTCATCCCCGTTCGTGATGTCAAGACTAGCAGTCTTGATACCTGCACTAGATATCTTCTCCGACAGCTATTTGTGCCACTCGTCAGTCCTTGATCGTTTACAAGCTACTCACAGATAGAAGAGCTTACGTTGTCGTAGACAGGAGCGAACCGCACCCAGTGAGGGGCTATGGGGTGGTAAACGCAGAGCAGGACTGTCTCATGAGCGCGGAAGAACTCGATGGCACGATCGCCGTTGGTGAAATCATACATCTGAGTACCAGACAAAAGTGTGGACCCAGTTTGAGCCATTTTTTCCGATTTGTCGTTGCTTTCAGGGGATAGAAAACCACAAAACAGCGCTGTTGATGATGCAGCAGTTTGACTGTTCAGTCGTTGCGCACATCCCAAGATTTATACTAATTACGGCCGTAGAATGTGATGGTGTATATCCCCTGCCGCGCTTACATTTGAGTTATCGTGCGGCGCAGCTCTAACCGGATATCTGCCACTGGCCGTATGACTCCGGTTGAGCGCCGAACCGGTATCTCAATATATGCCCGAGGACGGCGTACAATCCTGCAATCGACTAGCCGAGGGGCTCATCGGCATGTCTCCAGAACCATTAATAAGTATGGGGGTGCGCGAGTCCCTGTACTTGGGATAGGTACTTTCGCTGTTCAAAGCTACTACCTACCAGCACTATATGTTGTCGGCCGCCTGCCGTTTTGCCAGGTCAGCGGATATAGGGCCGTCTTTCGCTGCATATTACTTCTGCAATGCACCTGCAGGATCTGTGAGGGGCCTGCATTTGGGGGCTCAGGAAAATGTGAAAGGCACATCACTCAGTAACATATGCAGGTAACTGAAGTCTCTAAAGGCCAAGCTCAAGCCAGTCTCTCATTCAGCATGCGGCCACACCCAAGTCCATTCTGGGTTGATGTACACGTCCCCTGGCATGGCGCGGAACGCCAAGAATATTTCCACCAAGATGAACAATCGCGCAATGATATAAAGAACATATGCAATGTCGACCACAGTGCTGAAAAGCTGCTTCCTCACAAATGTTTGCTTCTCCGCCTCGCGAACCCATATCCAAAGCATGCTGAACGAGAAGTCAAACCACGGCTGCGTCGAAATGACCGGCACGACCCCTCCGACCGCCATGACTATCAGCAGTGTCAAGCTGCTGACGCGCCAGATGATGGCCTCAGCCAGTGTCGCGAACGGAAACCACCAGCCCAGAACATGGATCAACGCATGGACAACTGATACGACCCATACAATAGTTGCTTCAGTGCCGGTTGGCGGTGGAGGCGAGTAGTCGTTCGGGATTCTTTCCAGGGGCCGCTTCGTAAGTCCTCCAAAGTGTAAGAGCGAGGGCAGCCGTCTCCAGCCGTCCCAGACCGGCTTTTCAACAAAGTCCATCGGTGAATCCACATAAGGTTCGCTTGCGACGTCCCCTGCGCTTATGAGAAGATCCGCAATCGTCCAGTCAACCTTGATGATGGTAGGTTCCGCAACGTTCTGTGGCTTGCTGGCCCAGAAGTACGCCGTCGCTAGCGAAGGGATGATGAACGCTGCGGTGAAGAGCTCGAGCGGGGTGATGGTGAGGCGCTGGGCTGCCCTGGCGCAAATTTGGAGAATAACCCATCCTGCCTGGGCGAATGCGAACCCCTTGGCGAGAAAATCCGCCTTGCTTCGATCCCAGATGCTGTCTTTGGTGATGGTCGGAGGATCAATCCGCTTTTTGGAGCAGAGGTAGTGGATGGAGGTCGCGTTGATAGGGAATTTCGGAAAGTCGGGCGTTTCGAGTACAAAGCCTCCAGCATTGGCGTAGAATGCATGAACCTTGGTCCAAGACTCGATGTTGATGCTGTGCATCTCCTTCACCGAAATGTTGGCGGCGTTCCATTGCATGACGGCAAACAAGGTCAGCATCTCGGGTGCCGTGACGGCGAGTACCGCCCAGCGAAATTTGCGCCAGAACACAGTCCGAAATCCTTCATGTTTCGCTTGAAGGTTGTGGTGTAAGACGGTCCAGACACAAACGAAAAGGGCGAGGAAATTCTCAAACAGGATATCGTTCGTTGCTCTCCCAGTTGGTGACGAAACCCAGCCAACTGTCCCGTTTGATGCCATTGAATGGCGTGATTTTGACGAGACCCAGCAACTAACAGGAATGGGGGAGCCCATGTATTTGTTTTGAATTTCCCGGTTTAAGCGCCAGAGGGAGTAGCCTGCACAACCTGCAGTTTGTTTCCGGAACCGCTGTGGCGCCAAATCAGACGGCCGCACAGGGTCTAGCAAACTTTTCTACCGATTGGTGACTAGTTCTCAGCGCCTCAGCTCATCAACCAACGGCCCCCAAATGATGCGGATGGCCGCTGCCAAGACATTCGCAGCTTGAAAGAATGCAGCCGCCAGGCCCCAGTAACTCACTTCCTGGAGGTGTAGCCTCACGCTGTACAGGGCAACCGCAATGAAATGGTGGAACAGCCGCCAAGGTTGTAAAGAGAGCCCCCCCATAATCCATGCAGCTTCAGCAAAGTTGTTTTCTCCATCCTGCACGTATCGAATGAAACCACGTTGCATGATCTGAAGACCCGGATCCTCGGAGACGAACAGCAGGTAGAGCGCCTGGGCGAGGATGTTGAGCGATGCGCTGTACCTCTTTCGCTTCCAGTGGAAGTTTCCCATTCTTTTAGATACCTCGCTGGTATCTCCGAGGTCCGGGACATCAACAGGATTGAGAGTATTGGATAACAAAATAACATCCTTGAAGGCGACTGTCATGCCGGCCCCGGTGACTGGATGGCGCATGTTTGAAGCATCGCCAAGAACGATGAGACCCGGTGTGGTGTTCCGGGCTGAGGGCATCCATGCGTTGGGCATGCTGCGGAGACGGCCATCCTCAATTGCTTTGTTAAGCTCGGGTTGGACACGTTCAGGAACGGTGGGAAGAACGCGCTCTCGAAGATACGCCCTCACTGCTGCGGAGTCACGCAGCTCGCTGAAGATGTCATCGGGGATGTCAATGAGAATCCTGGTTTCGCTGGAGCTGATGGGGTACATCAAAATGGGCGGGCCGCGCCCGAGAATTGCGTGCGCGTAGCGTGGGATAGATAGCTTTGCGTCTACCATCTCGAGACCCCAGAACCTTGACTGCGCCTTAGGCCGATGGGGTGTGAACTGGGACCGAAAGTTTGAGCTGGATCCATCGGCCAAGATTGTAAGAGGCGCAAAGAACTGCAACACATGATATTAGAGGTCTTTCAATCAGAAATGTATGGGGTACAGACCTTGTCTTGCTGGCCATCCATTTCGGCGCATGAGACCCCAGCAACATGCCCCGAATCGCCATCTCTGAGAACTTCAACTACTGTGGCCTCCAACAGGGTGATGTTCTTACGGCTTGCAGTAGCGCCCCGAAGTTTGGTGACAAGTTTTCCGTGGTGGAAGCTCCGTCCCTCCGGTTTCCTCCCGTCTATGGCGCAAAACCAAAACGAAGCTTCCTGGTCCTTCCAGTGGAGATGGTAGCCCTCGATTGGAGTCGCGTCAATGCCATTTAGGCAGTCGTCCAGCCCCAGTTCAGAGAGCGCATCCACTCCTCCTGGCTGAAGCAGCTCTCCGACGATGCGATCGGGCTCTCTGAGATTTCTCTCAAGCAACAGCACCTGCCGTCCCTGGCGAGCAAAAGCAACTGCGGCTGCGCTTCCAGCAATTCCAGCGCCGACGATGATGATGTCATACTTCGGAGGGTCTGTATCCATTTCCTAATTGGTACCAGCAATGCTGAGAATTTGGCGCAGGAATCCGTAGAAACAGCCTGAACAAAGTCGGATTTTGAACTGCGGAAATGCTTCAGCTCATGCAGGCGCCAACGGCGCAGCATGCCAGGAAAGGATTATCACGTGATCCACCCGCTGGCCGGCGCTTAACGTCAGGGGCTGCTAGGGGCAAGTCTCGGGAATGCACTTTTTACATACAGGTAGGTCAGCGGTCGAGGCAGGCTTGCAGAACTGCTATCTGGCCGCGTTGTATTTTGAGAATGGCATCGAGTGGCATCCGTTCCATGGATACTTGAGGGCTTGAGGAATGCGTGGAGGGGCTGTGATAATGCACCTGTCTACTTTGAGTGGATTCAAGTTTCTCTACGTTGGACCCAAGCGATGCTATTTTTGCTGCATGTCAGGTTGTTGTGCACCACAAAGCGGTGTCTTGCGTTGAGACTGTATTTTGTGGCTGAGATGCCGATCTGTTTCTTCCGTCGTTGCGTAGTGTTACTGTGGTTGCGAGCAAAAGTAAAATACCCTGTCAGGTATCTCGGGCTTGCCCCACAAGAGGTTTTTCCGGCCTCACGGGCGCTCTTCTGTCACCTGTCTCTAACTGGCCTGGACTGTTTTATTTACCCATCATACCACAGTATATGAGACGAATCTGGGCACCTGACATTTCCTGTTTTGTACTTCGGCCATGACACTGTGTGACGACCCTGCAGGCCGTCACTTGGGCCGGAGCGGCCCGACGGATCCCCCGCAGAAGGAACAGTGCAGGAAAACAGTACGCACGGTACTGCGCACTGGGCCAGGGGTGCAAAGACCCGAAGCCCCTACGACCAACCAGCAGTTGCTCAGTCTTGGCAAGGGTGCTCACCTACTGAGCACCCGTGGGACCTCTGAGCAGAAGGTGCTCAGTAGCAGGTTGCTCAGTTCCTCACTGAGCAACAAGCCACTGAGCAAGGTACGAGGTACTTCTGGCTGGTTAGTATAGATAGTCATGGTTGTGCCCACAACCACCGTGAGGGACTCTGGTTCCTCACGCTAGTATTCAATTGTTCATTTGTGTCCTACTGTTCAGACTCACCTCTGCGCATTATAGTGACAGCGACCTACAGTGACATTGAACCCCCCGTCTAGGAGTGCTAGCCCAACAAGCCGTCTTCGGAACGCCCCTTACCTGTTGGCGTCCTGCCATACGTTCTGTCTTAACCCGCGCCAGTCCTCTCGAGGCCTGTGTCGGGTGCAGGTCGTAATACATAGTCGTAAGTAACAAAAGTAATTGTGGGCCAATCAGAGGCCGCGGAAGCCGAGGAAGGCGCTTAGTCAGCATAATAGTTAGTAATTATTTGTAGGATTATTGCAGAAATGGAAGAATTAGCCTTATTTGCGCAGATTCCGTTATGTGAGCCTTGTTTGCGGTGTGGTCAATTAAGGGGGTTGAATGCGGTCGCAGTCTGGCAGCTGGCACGGCATTGCCGGGGGAGGGCAGTGTCTGGGGGTTAGGGTTATGTATGGCAGTTTTAGTGGGGCTACAGTACACGGGGACGTTGCCTACAGTACACAGATATTTTCTCTTTTAAAATTGCCCAGGGGTAAGACTGGATGAGGATCAATGAAAGGCCATCGGTTGTGCGAACAACCATTCAGCTTTAACCAGCCGATTGGACGTAACCCGCTCCCTGTTCCCCCTGTCAGCATCGCTACTCTGTCTCTTTAAACAGCAAGCCAAAAGGGTGCATCACGTCCGGCCCACGGTGTGACTCCGCCTCGTTGTTGCACATCGAAAGATTTCCGCGCGGTGAGTCCTGTCAGCTTATTTACCACTTGTCGAAGTTTGGCCGTGAGCGCCAGGAAGTGACACCCGTTACAAGGGAGATATCCTTTAACTATATCTACCCTGATCAACGGTGCCTTCTACTCTGCGACTCGAAGATTGTGGGCTGAGGATCCTGAACATAAGTGGCGGTTTAAAGCTTGACACCACATTCTACTGAACTAGGTAACATGGACTTGAAGTCAGTATGGGATACCCCCAAGATTGACAAAGAAAACCCCTGATTGATTAACCACCACCTTCTTTGCTATTTTTCCCCATCACACCCAAGGTATTAACTAAGATCAGACAATCTCATCATAAAGCAAAGTGCAGTTCCAAACGCGAAACGAAAACACGGTAAAAGCGAGATTGTCAGCCGTCACGCCCTCAGCCCGCATCGGCTTGCCCTGCTCCTGGATGCAACCATCCGAGTCAAAAAGATCCAGGGCGCACCCGTCCTTGGGTTTGCCGTTTAGGTCCTCGTTGGTGTCGTATCCAAAGTAGAAGCCGAAACCCTTGGGCAGCGCATTGCTCAACCCGCCCAGGGGCGCCGGGTTGTCCACTTGCTGGCTGGCCGTGTCGATGATGTTGACACACTTAGTGTTGACTGTTTTCTCGCGGTCGCTGGACCTCAAGAGGAGTTTCGTGGGTTCAAGGTTATCGAGCAGCACCGGGTTCTCATTATACACAAGCTCGCCGGCGTCATTGTTAACGTGAAAGATCCACGGCTTCTTGGTCGTCTGGGCGTTGCATGACTGAGATGCCAGTAAGGCAAAGACAAAAGATGTGGTATGGAGTTTCATGGTGAATTTATAGACAGTCACGTGTGATGACCGCTGGAGACAGCTGAAGACAACTGAAGTTGTCCCGGATTTTTGTGAGAGGGTTCGGATGAGCACTCAGTTTGTTCCTAGGGGAGGCTTTTAGAGCTTCCAAGCTGGCAACGAAGCTTAGCATCCTCTACTGGAGCTTTATAGGCTGAGCAGTGGACTGTCCAGCTTAGGATGATATTAAACCAGGCAAGCCAGAATCAGGGACGCCACAAGCTCCACAGAGGCAGCTTTGTCTCACACATCCTACTGCTTCTGGTGCTGAAGCTGCAGACAATATCGAACAACAATCACGCCAAGAATCATGAGGAACCTAAGTGCAGAGAGGAAGTCTCAAGTAAGAGCTGAAATTATCGCATGATGAGAATCATGAAGCTCCTGATGAGACTGGTGGTGAATACCTGACATGAAGTGCTCTGCCGACTTGGGCCTTAGCCATGATGCTGATGTGCTGCAGCATGCAGAACGGATTGCGCGAGCAAGCAGGGTGACAGCTGAGAAAGAGGTACCTATTTGCAAGTGTTGGCTGAGATATTCATGACCACCTCAGCTGTTTAGTGCTGAGCATTTTTTGATTGGCGTGCCACTGACTCGCTACGGTCGTAGGCTTTCAGCTCTCGAATTTATTGGTGGATTTGCGCGCCGTGGCTGAATACTGTCGAACCACGGGAATACATGATGGGCAGGAGCAGGTCATACGTTTTTGTCCCACCTCCCCTTCTGTTAATCACGGTCACTGAGCGAATTGTGTGAGCTTCTGTTGTATAGGTCAGACGGTGTTCGTTTGCACAGTTTTAGTGGTCCAGGCGGAAAACCTTGATGTGGGCCACAAGCAACAGTGAGTATTTTATGCGATGTCTACCTGAGGCATGAGTTCTCACTGTACATTTGTTCACGTCATTTTCACTTAAAAAACTCGCGTGGGAAATCGTGTAGCTGAAGCAGAAACGCAAGGTTAATTAGGGATTGGAGAAACTCTCTCATGATTTGCAATGCTAGCTGAGAACTCTCTCATGATGGCAGCTGATGACGTATTCACAACAGGCTAGCTGAATGCAGAGCTTTTCTTTGAGGGTATTGGACAGCTGAGAGTTGTGGCGTCCACGCCCAACCCAACTCTCAGCGACTCACCTGATCATCATCCGTTCACTAATGCATGAGCCAAAAGTCACAGATAGTCTGATTTTTGTAAAATGTTACAAAACTTAATTGATTAATTCACTACCTACCGAGACTCGCCTGTCCTTGAAATAGATCAGAGAGGGTTAAGGCACTTTCGTGACAAGATCTATTTCCACCATACATTATAATTACAGCTTCTCAGCCGAGGGATAGGTTGCGGCGCCCGTCTTGCTTGCTACTAATTCTGATTGGGGCTGTGCAGCTACACTAAACAGCAGCTTCAACTCCAGTCGTCGCTTACGTCTCTGTCCAATATGTTCACGGAAAGACGCTGTAGTAAATTGCGCATGATAGCCGCTGCTCAGTGCAATCAGAACCCTAGTGTTCCGAGTACAGCCTGATATCTCACTAGGCTGACTGCAACATTGGGATCCTGTCTTTTTGTGTGCTTGACTGTCAGAGAGGCGGCATGAAAGACAGGCCGTGAGCCGCCAAAGCATAAATGTCTTCAACCCTTGAGCGGCACAGCCCAGCCGAGACGCGGCTATTTGGAGATGAGGATGGCAGGCATATTTTGACCGACAGTTCCCGGAAGCGAAAATTGTCGCAAGTACATACAAAAAGGGTGAAAGGTCGAATGTTTTTTTTTCTTTTTTTCTCAAGCTTCAGCCTCACCATTTCCCACCTTAATTGCCAACATCACCCCAACTTGGTAAAAACTTTCCCTGGCGAGCCCACCAACAACAGAGTACTTCCTCCTCTCTTCTTTAAAAAAAAAAAAAAGACAACATGAGAGCAATCACCTTCACCCTCCTCACCCTCTTCACAACAGTACAATCTGCCCCATCGCTCCTCTCCAAACGCATGAACGAGTGCGGCCAATCAACCTTCACCAGCGAATCCACCGACGCCTCCCCCGCCCTCGCAGACTGCCAACTGCTCCAAACCGTTTTGGGGCAGCCTGCCATTGCCTCCTTTGGATGGGACGTCGGGCCCGAGTCGAAGGAACTCATCGCGTACGGCACGTGTGCGTTCACCGCGCGTGCCGTGGGAGGAAAGGCGGGGACGGTTGGGAACGAGGATGTCTTTGACCTGCTTCGGGACTCGATTGCCAAGGAGGCGAGAAATCAGCATTTGGGTGTGAGGGGATCTATGTTTTGTGGTGCGGTTGAGGTGGAGTGGAGGATTCAGAAGAAGGGGGTTTGATGCAGTGGGTGGGGGTGGACAATGGTAGCATCCTAGAAGGCTCGATGTTTTAAAGCTGGCGGCTGGGTTTCTGCTACTCTGTTGGGGATCAGGGGGTGTTTTCTTGTAAGGTAGACTCCTGCTAGGACATGGTCCGCCAGGAATAGCTCGGAATGGAACCCTTTCGGTCGTACTGAGTTGGGCAGCGACTAGGAGTTTGACAATACCAGGGGGAGGGAATCTATAAATGTACAGTCCTGCCCCAAACATGCTCTCACCATTCCAACACACTCTCAACATGCTCAGTCTCAAGACTCAATTCCTTCTTCCACTCCATCCTATCTCATACTTCCGCTCCTTATCCATCCTTCTCCAAGCACCAAACAACATCCGTCCCCGCTGCCAGTCACCAAATGCCGTGATGCATCTACGTTCCGAAGATCAAACCTAAGATGTCAATACAAAAGAAGATGCGGGATTGTGAAGTTGCGCAAATACCCCGCAACCACACTCAGCGCCACCGTCGCATCCGTGCTGAGCCTGGTGAGCTGCAAGACGTAGCCATCTTTAACCTTACCTTAGAACTGACATTGAACAACAGGGGAGTCTATAAGCTCTAAATCTTGTCCTAATCTGAAATAACAATCAGATCGCCATCCAAGCCCGCCTTGAGATCGCGGAACAGATCAAGCAGCTCGCCCTGATTGTACACGCCGTCCTCGATTGATGACGTCTTCTTCGCATATGCAAAGTCTAGTGACTTTAGCAATTTGGGCCAACTATGTCCCCTCTGCAGCCAGAAGCGGTCGCTGTAGGTGTCGTATGCTCTCTGCCGTCTTTCCGCCAAAACGTCCGCCATGGTCCGGAGACTATCCAGTTGGACGGCGTGGCGGTCAGAGAGCAGACGATGATCGATGCGAATGACTCGGAATTGCCTCGATTTGTCAGCCGTCGTTATCGCCAGCTCAATATGTTCGGCCGTGGCGCTGACATAACAGAACTTACGGCCAGGACCCATCAAGGAGCGATAAAACATCTCGCTGCACGTTTCAGCAAGAGAATGTCTATTTGTACTATGACCCTTTGACCTGTCATACTATGACCCATTTTTTTCGGCCCGCCACCACCTGCCACGCATCTCTGGGGTCATAATTGTCAGAAAGAAGGGGGTTCAGAGGCCCTGGGCATCTAGTCAGCGGAGCTGACTGGATACCTGGCACTGCCAGTACGCCAGTGAGCCTCAGCCACCAGAGTGACGAAGCCTGAATCCTGCAGAA
>Ga0247770_1001336_pt1 | contig 19739 bp, 21 predicted proteins | sample UWRJL136409B6_FD_179943 | JGI IMG/M metagenome (GOLD analysis project Ga0247770, IMG submission 179943) | Plant litter microbial communities from Arlington Agricultural Research Station in Wisconsin, United States - UWRJ-L136-409B-6 | ecosystem: Environmental > Terrestrial > Plant litter >... | reverse complement strand
TTCCCCCCGCCCGAGGCCCACGACGTCACCATTGGGCATGATGACCAAGCGCACTGGCACCCGTTTGTGCTGAGGTGGGAGGAGCTGGAGCTTTTTTCGAAGGCTGTGGGGAGGACTTTTCTGGAGGGGGAGGGGGAAAAGGGTGATGACTCAGAAATGGAGGCGGAGATTGATGAATTGTACCAGCATCCGGGGCTGCCGCTGTTGTTTTTGTATCGGTTTGCGCCGATTTGTGCCGGGGATGATGCCGAGAAGATTGTTGGGATGTTAGTGAAGGCGTATCGGAGGGTAGTGGGGGAGGAGTTGAAGGATAAGGATCTGCAGAGGCTTGTGGAGAAGATGGATTTCAGGGCTAGGGGGTTTCGCTGGTTCAGGGAGGGCTGCAGTTGGTGGATTGGGAAGGGGGAGGATAAGGAGACGGCGGAGGGGGTGTATACGTACCGGAGTCGGACGGCGGTAGAGAGTGGGGAGTGGTTGAATGCGGCGTGGAGTTCGTTGCTAGAGGAAGCGAGGGATGTTGTGCAGGGGGTTGTTGTTGACGGTGTTGTTGCGGAGGGTAATGTTGATGCTGATGCGGAGAAGAAAGCAGATGATGAATACCGCGAACTGGGCAGAATGTTCGCCCCTCGTGAACGGCACGGTCTGAACCTCAGGCTGCTACTTGGAGAGAAGGATCGGCCGCTGCCTGAGAGAGCAGGGCGGTACTTCAGTTTGACTCTCGACGGTGTGCTGCGGATTCTTGACATCGGGAAGGCAATTGTTTCTGGCGGGACCAGTCGCATCATCGATGGACGGAGTGTCCCTGTCTCGGACAGCATCTCGATCACCGTCTACGGCAACTTGGCGCATGGCAAGGCGGTCGTCAAGCAGATGCTTTGGTGGTTGCGTGCGTCGTTGGCGACCACAATCTGGGATAGTTCGACGTACAAGAACTTGCCTTTCGATTTGGCTGATGAGACGGAAGAAAAAACGGATGAGATCTATCTGGGGATAACGGTGCCTGATATACTCCCAAACTGCAGCTGGCTGGTTGGTCACACGCTTCCTGACTCCCTCGGCACGACGCTCAAGTCAAAGGAGGTGCTGGGAGAGACAGGGGAAGTGACCGGACCCACGGCCGACGGCTGGCTGACAGCCACGACGGCAGATGGCGGGGAGATCGGCTTCAACTTCATTCGTTTCGACGACGAGAGGATCCAGGGAACCGGGGCTATTGCTTTGCGCCGAGTCACAACCCAAGCTTCAGCCCTTTTGCACCAACTGATGGAGACTTCAGGGGCGGTGCTGACACCCGTCAGACTCGCAGCGAAGCCGTTGAGCGAGGAAGTTATAGAGATCGAATGGCCACCGCACCGTATTGTGGACGCTGAAACGTTCCATGCCATTCTTTCCGCAGGTGCGTTCGACTTGTGGAACAAGGCCGAGAGAAAGTCCGATATGGATGATGACATGGACTCGGACTAAGAGCTGTCTACGGCGTGGTGGACTTCGTCCCACTCTCTAGGTAGATGCTAGACAACAGATGTGTTCCGTCGCAACCCCTTATTCTTAATGGCAACAGTACGGCATTTTGGTATGTGAAATGAATTCAACACCGACTCACACTCCGCTCAGGGTAGGGATATTTCTACGTTAGAAGGATATTCGGTAAGGCAAAGTGCGACAACCTATATAGGGTGATGTGGCCTTTAAAGGATTCCGTTTGCTACCGTGTGACACAAAGGGAAAGGTTGGCAAATGAAACAACTCGCGGAAGAATGAAAAGTGACACAGGCTCTAGGACAGGCCATTTCCACAGGGGTGCCTGGTGGAAGAGTAAGGAAGAAACAGACTAATGTTCACGATGGAAGAGGCCGCAGTCACGGCATTTGATGTACTTAGAGGCTTGTAACTTCTATCATCGCGTTCGTTGCTTCCCAGTCTTTTTCCGTGCCTTGCGCCGCGACTTTCCCTCGTCATGCAGTGAACCTCCAAGTTCTTTACCTGGGCCTCAAGTTCTTTGAGAGTCCCAATCTGGTCGCTGGAGCGTCGTCGCCACATACGTGCTTGAACCGGCGCTCGTTTCAAGTTGTGGGTGAGCTTGGGAACAAGATCTTTCGAAAATATGAGGTGCTTATACCAGAAGAATTGCAAGATGCCCAGGAAAGACACCTCTACAATCGCGTTGGTGAGTCCTGCCACGGGAGAACTGCCCGAAATCACCTCGCAGATAATGAAGCAGCCCCGAAAGCTTGAAAGTAGATCCACGTCGGTTGGAGCCTTGAATGATCCCGGAACCGCTCAGAAGAGCCAGAGTTCAGGGGACGTTGGAATAGTAGGCCCAAAGCAAGCCATTCGTTCGCCGGAACCCCCCCGAGAAACCCCGAAGGAGGGGATAGACTCAATGTCAATCTCGGCTGCTAGCCGCATCGTGTTGTGAGTGTCTTGGAGGCAACCTCGTTGCATCGCATCGTTGAGGATGGGAATCTCTGGGTCGAACCTGGACGGGGAAACAGATGAATAGCTCCTCCAGTCAGGTACCCACGGTAGCGAAGACGAGATTGAATGGCGGCATACAGCGCGGGCCAGTAAGGCCATGATACCGCAGCTAGCTGCAATCAGTTTGGCGGTTCTTAGGTACACTCGCTCAAGGCTGACATTCTAGTCTGGTAGAAAGCCGTATCCTATAGCACCAGTATCGAGACCGAGTAGCGCATACACCTTATCCCTGGGGTCTGTCGCATCGCAAAAACTGGAGTGGCCCAGCAACCGAGGCAGCTGTCCTATGTGTGTGATTTCGGGGCCACGAAGCTGAGTGCCACCGGGATCTTGCTCAACTGGATCTTGGCTACATAACGAGGAATACTGCTATGCAACATAACCATCGTAACCACCAATTCCTCCACTGTTTCTAAGGAATTAGGATACCATTTTGAAGCCAAAGCCACTATAATGGGCTATCAACACTATAAAACGCCGAAGAAAGCCAGGGTCTAAGGAGCTTACAATTTCGCCCTCTTCTAAAAACGCACATACAGGGTTTCCTTCTTCAGAGAGGATATCTTCCGTACTAATAGAGTTAGTCACACTTGTAGCTAGAAGATCCTAAAAGATTATAGCTGTTCCTTCCATAATAACTCCTTTGTTAATGAAACACGTAGCTGGAAGGAGATCTTAATAGAGGAAGATTGTGATAAAATGGAGAAAACCCTTTAGGACTATGAAATTAAGGGTAGAATACTCTTATACCAAGGGCTTCTCTAGGAATCTAGCATTAAAAGGAAGTATTAACCTGTATAATTTAACGAGCTTTAGGATAAAGAGATTATTTCTAGTATAATGCTTACTAGAGGCCTTTTATTAATAAAAAATTAGCTAAACAGAAGGTTAAGGAGGTAAGGAAATCTCTGGAGTTTTAACCCTATTTAGAAGATTAGTAAGATATTTATTTCTCTAACAAATTCTATATATCCTCTAGGGTATCTGGGTGTATTTAGATATTGAAAAAACCCAGCGAATGGTATTTCCCTAAATGTATTATGAAAAGGCCCGAGAAAGAAGAAGATAAACGCACAGCCCATATCTAGGGAGCGGTTAGATAAGATTTTAAGATGAAAATCTGTTCGAATATCAGATACCGATTAATTTTAACGGGAAGATAACTTAATAATTCTATTATGATAATATCCTTTAGAGAATCGTTAAGCTGTAGATGGAAGAAATATCTGATGGATTAAGAGATTTATTTATTTTAAAGAAAGATGGAGATTCCGGCTATAGATTAAAGAGTTAGAATATTATAAAGACATAGAAGGAGAAAACGAGCTTAAAACACTATTTTAACTGCCTTGGAAGTCCAGATTAGCCTCCGATTAAGAAGTGTTAGCGAAAACCAAAGTTAATGGTAAAAAGCTACATGTGTTTAACCTATGAAGATTTGGTAGAGGCTGTGCAAGATGGCTGGCACGAACCGGATCAAAAATCCATTAATAATTGGGTTGATGAAATCCCAGAGATCTTGAAGAGTACGATTGAGCTAGAAGGAAAGATGTCAGAGGCCTGAGGGTTGTTTTTTGTGTGTATTTGCTATAGAAATCTTGATCCAGAGCCCGTGATAGTTTTTGGTGGTGTTGGAATATTTTGTAGGATCTGGCTGTGTGGACCTCTTTTTTTGTCACCCACTTGAGTGGTTTAGGGAGAAGCAAAACCGAGGGACGCGATGGTATTTACCTCTTACGTGCCTCCGAGATAAGGATATCCATGATGCAGGAGGCGCATCTCATTTCTTGGCATGATTGGACGCCTCATCAGCCCCATTGGCACTAACACTGCAAAGAGTCAAGCATAATCTCCACAAATTGGTCATTGAACAGGGGTTCCAACAACCAAGCTTTACCAAGCTTTTGCCAAAATCGCGGGGAAAGAGATGGGAAAGCCAATGGCTTGCACCAAGGAATACAAAGGTGCGATGTGAGGCAACAACGAACGCACAACCCCTGAGCTTCCACACAACCATCAACCCCATTCAACCCCCCTCCAGCCAAAGAACGGGCAACCCCCCCAAACAAGCCAACCCCGCCAACCCCGCCCACGGAACGGAACCAGCACCGGCCCCATCCCCATCGAGTTCAAGAGACACACGCGCAGACTGTGGACGTCAGCCGAGTATACGTCAACTGGGTACATCAAATGACTAGCAGTAAACGGTGCCGGGGCAGAGTCTTCTCGGCGGTTATCAGTACGGATTACCGCTTTTATTTTCCTCCTTCCTTTCTCGTCACGTTGGAAACCCCGCTCCCAGCTCTGGGGGAGGCACAGGGCATTCTTTGCAGGCAGCATCCATAAGTCTCGTGCCAGCCTTACATTGAGCCGTATCACACTCGGAGCTAGCACTTCTGCGCCATTGGGGGAGTTCTGGCTTGGCCTTACTCAGGCTGACTTCCGCTCAACGGTCGCATTACGTGCCGTTGTGCCACGGTATGTTGACCAAAGTATAGCTGAATTTTTACATGCAATGCTATCTTTGGCGTGGAGCCTGAACTAACAGACCCAAACAAACAGTGCCGCCCAAGTTTGTGGCTCGGCTGGGTGTGCATTCTCATACTCGCGCGAAGTTGGCCCTCTTCCAATTTGACATGTCTTGTACAAACATATCCAAACGGAAAGTTCATCTCCCCACCTGAACACCTCCTTTTATCTTACCACCCGATTCAAGTTAATAATCACCGCCGTCAACTTGCACAAACTGGTGGCAAATTAATCATCCAAGAATAGCTAACGATGCACTCAATACGTACTCCTAAAATCCAATAGCCGCTTGTTAGAATACCTGCCCGGTTTCAGAACTTATGCGTCACAGGAAAGGATTAAATAGCCTACGATATCTGGGCCACTATCTGGGCCCGACCCAGTTGGCTTCGCCGATGCTAGACCAAGTGCGAGCAGGAATGTACATAGCATGCGTATGGTCATCGTCGTTGGTGTTTCGTCGAGCATTTTCGACATTTTGAGCATGCTGAATATTGGCAGAAAGGGGTAGTCGTATGAAGTAGCTGCCTGGAAAGGGTCAAAAGTCATGCCGTCAGGAACTTATGAATTGCAACAACAGGTTGGTTCGTTCATGGCGTACTATATACATTTAATAGAGCGATCATGTAACATGCTTGTACTGGGGTGCTGGGATCGCAATCCCGCCACGGATCATGGGACCAACAGACTCTGTAGGGATCAACGGATCAGGCCCCTGACTGTCCACTGGATGTCCGGAGGTGGCTTGGCGCACACATGCAAAACACTCTCGGATCACAATCCCGCCGACGCCACAATGTGAGCGTTATAAATACCTAGGTGAAGGTAAGCTCGTGGTGGTGAGACCACAGACGCACAACACGTATTGACGAAAAGAATCCACCCTTAAAGCCATACATACCCTTCCGACTTACTTACCCGTTTTACCCCTGGCTCCCAAGTCCCCCACGCCTCAAAATGACTCAAAACGACTCAAAACGACCGGGAAGTTATCCGCCCATCGCGGTCCATGAGCCACACACAAACGGAACTTTCCGCAAAGAAGCCTACGTGATGACAACTTGCAAAGAAATCACAACAACAACCAACAACCACGCAACAACAACCTCAACACTCGCAGAGGCCGAGCCAAAGCACAAGTATCCACCCTCTCCGGTGCCGTGAGTACCATCCTGCAGGCCGTAGAAGAAAACCCATCCAAAGAAGGGCTGCTGCAGACCCCTGAGCGATTCGCCAAGGCCCTGCTATTCTTCACCAAGGGGTATGGCGAGGATCCGGCGCAGATCCTCAGGAGCGCCCTCTTTCACGCGCACCACAGGGAGCTGGTGCTCGTTAAGAGCATTGAGTTTCCTAGCCTTTGTGAGCGCCACCTCGTGCCATTTATTGGGAAGGTTGGTCGCCCAAAATAAAAAAAGCATTGTGTGTATTCCTCCTCTATTCTGACAAGAACCAGGTCCGTATTAGCTACATCTCCAACGGTCTTGTCGTCGGCCTGTCCAAAATGGCGCGACTGGCCGACATATTTGCGCGGCAGCTGCAGGTACATGAGCGGATGACACAAGAGATCGCACGTTGCATGCTCGGTGTGCTCCAGGCACGCGGGGTGGCGGTTGTGATCGAGGCGACGCATCTGTACATGGTGATGCAAGGTGTGCAGAAGCAGGGAGCCACAACCACCACCACCTGTATGTTAGGAGAGATAGAGAAGGACAACGTGCAGATGGATACATTCTGGAAAACTTTGAACCTCAATCAATAACCCCTCACATGTACCTAGAACTTTCAAGGTGCCTAACGCCAGTCGTTACCCCGTTCCCAGACCGTTACCTATCACATGACCTCATGGTACTTCATCAAGACCCCAATCTTATCTAGTATCCTCGCGTCTTCCCTCAAAGCCGTATCTAAAAACGCCGGATCCTCACCCAACTCCGCCGCCAAAGCCGCCCCAATCGCCAGCCTCAGCACCGCAAAGTCCCCTAGATCCACCGGCTGTCCAATAAAGTAACTCGCCCTCGCCGTCCCCCTCTCCTCCTCGCTCGCCTCCTCTGGCAACAGCCCCGCCACATCAGCCGTCAACCACCGATGAATCTGCTTCAGCGCCGGCGTCTTCAGCGGCACCCTGTCCTCTCCCTGCAGCAACTTGAACGCGATAATCGAATTCACCCCGCCCAGCTGCGAGGCGTGCCCCCCCTCCCCGCTGACCTCGGACATGAGCTCCAACCACCCATACTCCCGTGTGATCAACTCCCTCACGCCCAGAACCCACTTCCTGATCCCTTCCCTCGCTGCCCCTCCCGCTCGCGCAACTCGCTCCATCTCTACCACGCCGCATGCCCATCGCAGTAGCAACCCCACGTTCACCGGTTTCGCAGGCAACGCCGCCCGCAACCCGCCTAATCCCTTTGGGACCTGCGGCCTTGTCAGGTAATCACCCAGTCCCTCCGGGATAGTGACTTGAACAACTCCCAGTCCCTGCCTCTTCCCCCCTTCACCACTACCACTCCCAGCACCCTGCTTCAACCCCCCCGCCACACAATCCGGGACAACAGCCATCCCGCAGAACCCCGGCGCGCTATAGAACTTACTCGCCGTACTGAGTACCACCGCTCCCCGCTCGAGGTACCAATCCAGCTCGTCGGATTCCGTGCGCCCTTGGCATGCGTCAAGGACAATTAGGACGCGGTTGCCCAGACGGGCCTGGATGTCCGTCACCAGCTTGCGGGAGGTTATGCGCGAGCCGAGCTTGGAGCCATCCACAGCGTGGAGGATGAAGAATGGCTTTGCGCCATTCGCGGTAGGGTTGGAGGAGGGCTGGTCCGCTGCGGTGATTGCGTCGAGGACGAGGGCGTCGAAGTCGGGGAGGAGGGAACCATCCGGCAGACGGGCTTTGAGTTCTAGCACGGTAGTTCCATCCGGGAGGGCGGAGTCGTCGCGCACGAGGGTGGATGGGGTGGGTGTTCGGACATTCAGAGGGCCGCTGACGGGGACGAACTCGCTGAAGTGGTTGCCTCCCGCGGCGTGCGGGGTGTTGGAGCCGACCTCGCCGACGCCAACGACGACGTTGATGACAGAGGAGCAGGACAGGGATTCGGCGGCGAGAGTGGCGATTAGCAGCGGGGTGTACTCGGCGTCGGTGCCAGAGGGGTGGAGGATGATGTGGTGGCGGGTGCGGAGGCCGAGGGCGGCCGAGATGCGGCGGCGGACGTCGTCGAAGGCGTCGTCGAGGGATTCGACGCCGTTCCATATGTCGTTAAGGCGCGCGCACGCGGCGTTGAAGGAGTTGCGGGAAGGGGGTGAGCACGTGCAGGTGCCGCGGATGACGGCGTCGGGGACGGGGTACGGCGGGCAGTAGTATTTGTTGCCGGAGGAGGAGACGTGGAGGCGCTCATCGCCACCTTCTGTGAGATGGCGCGCGACAGATTCTTGGAGGGCCTCGGCGGCGAGGGAGGAGAGTGCGTTGCGGAGGGAGGGCTCGTCGCAGGTGCTCAGGGCGAGGTCAAGGGTGAAGATTCCCTTGGATTCGGAGTAGGTCAGGGTGGAGAGGGCAAGGTCGGTGCCGCACTCGCTGGAGAGCGAGCTGGTCTGTTTTTTCCGCCATTCTGTGAACACGGCGAGGCCAAAAGTCGCGTCGATGTCCTCGCCGACGAGGCTTGGCGGCCGCAGGGCGAAAGAGACGGAGTTATTGGGGGATCGGATGCTTCCGGGGAGAACACGAAAGATAGGGCCTCCGTTGCGAATGCAGTTTTCAGCCTCAGGGGCTGACAGGCGGTGAGGGCCCGTCTGGGGAGCTGTGGTGGGTGCTGTGGCCGTGGTAGCCATTGGTGGTTCGCTTGCTGGACTAGACCCCTGGTTGGTAAGCTGTGAGCACGCAATGAGCTAGATGTATCCCCTCATCATCCGAGCCGGCGCGGCCCCGGCCAACTTATATGGACGCTTTCCCCACGCCCAGTTTCTCCCTCGCTCCATTTCATTGACCACCGTCTGCATCTTCGCCAACCCCGAGCCATCTCGCCCGGTGAGACACCGCGACCCGCTTCGCCGTCCTCCGTCGGCCCCCCGTGGAGCGGCCGTCCCCCCATTGGCCTTCCCCCCGGCCAGACCGTGGGGGCTGGTCGAATCCGGGGAAGCTACCCGCACGGCCGCACAGCCTCCCCGCAGGAGAATTTTTCATCCTCCCACGCACGTTCTCAAAGATGACGTACCCGTGGAACGTGCCTTGGTGCCGTTACGTGAGAGATGCAGCATCTTTGGCTCCCCCATTCGGAAACGGGGTCACATGCTCGGTCTGGACGTCGCCACGTCGATCTCAATGCCGGTGCGGCAGCTCCGCAACGCGGGCGATGATACGAGAAAAAGGTGAGACGGCCTTCGCCGGCCGGCCTGCCCCTTCGTTAGCTCGGCAGCTGAAGCTCTGTTTGTCTCGTGTCGCGTGCCCAGTCGCCGCATTCAAACACTTGCACAACTCGTGATGAGATCGATCGGGACCAACGTGCATACCATTAATAATGGTGGCAAACCGACAGGGCCGAGACTGTATTCTGGTCGAAGGAACATGCGGCTAAGGTTGAGAACCCGCTATTTTGCGCTAGTATCGGGCAAGCTCCAGCCGACTCATCATATTTCCATCGCAAACCTTCCATCTCCCGGTCATCGCTCGGCACGCGCCGAGGAAAGCACCGGAGATGCTTTTCATCTTCTGCCCTCCCCCTCCTGGTGGCATTCTGGCCATTGATCGTGTATTCCAGACGTGGGATATGAGCTTCGCACATCAATATCTGAAGGACACCGGTGCAAGCCGTCGATGATCCTAGACGAAAATGGCAACGGCGAAGGAACGTGGGAGACTTGGTTCTCGTTGTGGGCTCTCTCGAGGCTCAGGATTACTGACGCTTGTGGTCATACTAGTTCGGTCTAGCCACTTGAACGGTTGGGTCCGGTATTTGTGACAGACGTAGCGTCGCTTGGAACTGACCCCCACTGCTCCGGGGCATCAAAGAACTCCTCTTCTTCCTCCTTCAAGCTCTCATCCCGTACAGTGCTGCTGTGTTGGCCGATGGCGATGCTGTGCCCGTTTGAAGTGTCCTCGTTTTCTACTTCCGCATCACAGTTCCGAGTGCTAGCAGCAGGCAGTTCTCGGTATATCTTCTCCTTAACATCGGTTTCATCGCTCGATGCCGCATTCGTGCCGTCTTGGTGTTCGTGCCATTTCAGCATTGGGGGATCACACTTGACCCGCTGAGTTTGTTCTTCCAGCTCGAACAGTTGCCGCTGTTCTCGAACCCATCTCCACAAGCGGTAGTGACTACCATCGCCTTCAAGTCTCTCTTTGCTATCCAGGAAAAGCCCCTCCTTCCAGTTCAGCTCTCTCAATTTCAGGATGACCTCAACAAAGCTCACGGCTTCCCCAAGCGACGGACGAAAAAGGTTAGGCACGCTACCTTTGTCTGCAATAGACTGTTCCAACATATCCAAGGCCGTCTCGCCGTAGCTGCTGACAACATCGGGGTCGAGCCCCCTGAGAAGAGCCACCGGCATCTTTCTGACAAGGTGGATCCCTTTCGGATTCCACGGTAAAATATGTAGCAAGGATTGCCCATTCTCACAGAGCGCGCCGGGCTTGGCTCCAAGTTCAAGGAGTGGTTGGACGAGTTCAGCAGCGCAGCAGGTGGCGGAAATGAGGGATGGCCACCCGTCGAAAACTTCACCGATATCAACCCCAGCCTCGGCGTATACCTTCAGCGTCTCCACCCGCTGAGGGTTTGGTAATGACCAGCTCTTTACCAGGCCTCGGAATGGCGTCGTACCCTTGTATGTACGTTGAGCAGGGTCGACTCCGAGGCGCAAAAGCCGCCTTGCCATGCCCGGCGCCGCATTGCATGCATGTAGTGTAGTGCGTCCATTTTTGTCCAGGGCATGAATTGAAGCGCCAAGATCCAGTAAAGCCATGCCTATCATTTCATGATTATGAAAGCATGCCAGGTGCAGCGGCGTCTCCCCGTATTGCCCAGTCGGTTGATTCAAATCCGCGCCCAGGCTTGCGAGGGTGTGCACAGCGTCCAGGTTATTGGTCAGAACAGCCAAGTGCAGCGGTGCGAATCCAAGGTCATCCAGGGTGCTGATATAGTGGGGTAAGAGGGAGATACAGTCTTTCAGCGAAACGTCGCTCCTCCCCAAGACCGCGTCGTGAATGGCACTGATTGACGTTCGCTTCTCGTTTTCGGCGTCTGAAGCGATCAGTTGCTGGAGTATGCGGTGCCTCGTGAGGCCAGTCTCATCATTCAAGTTGCTCGGGATGTAAGAAAGCTCCCGTGCCAAATCCGCGGGGCTCCTGCCATAAGTACATGGTTAGAATGGTTATCACTGTGTACGCTGCTATACACAGGTGGTGTCATGAGTGAAATATCTCACCTCCCGGTCATCAGGCTTGGTGTTGTTGCGTCAGCCCCAAAGCGAAGAAGGGCAGTGACAGAAGACCATATCTCACACGACACAGCGTACTAATCACATTAGTAGAGTGAATCTTCCGTCTGGAAACTTGAGTCCTACCGCGAGTGGTGAGCCGCCGACTTCGTCAACATCTGTCGGAAGAACCCCCAAGATTGAAAGATTTCCCTCTACGTCATCTGATTCTAGGGCCAGACGTAAGAACGGCATGTGCAAAATTCTGGGAACCCGGATCCACAAGGAAGCACCCGTGCCTGTCAGGGTGTTCCAGGTGAGGGAGGCAAGCAGACCCCGGGCTGCCAGCCACTGGGGAGGATAATACTGCATTGCGATCGATGTTGCAGATTTTGAGCGGCATGCTGGGCTATCGCATCCGTACCCAGGCAAATTGTTGTACCTGAGACAAGCGACGCCGCACATCACCCGTAGCCACGGCGGAGTCCGTGAAATTCTGAGCCGGTGGCATGAACATTTGCAAAATCGTGGGCACTTCAGGCTTGCCGATCTTCTCGTAACGGTACCAGAGGATGCTAGGATCTTTCCAGATCCCTGTGGCGCGGGTATCCCAGTGTTGGTGGCCCCTTCCTTTGACCCACTAGAATGACGGATCACTTGCATGTTGCGCTCGCCCGGTGTGGTAACTGGGGGATCTAGATGTCTTTGCTTGGTCAGTGTCTTTGCCGGTTGTAACCATTGTCTCCAACAACAGACCTTGATATTCGACCCAGCAACACTTGAATATCGTCCAAGTTGGCGGCATTCCGATCGGTCATCTCGACACTCTCGACGGTTCGATGCATGATGTGCCCCAGGCCTGATTCCGCCGTTTGCAGGACGGATTCTCTTGGCGGAAGGAGCATGTGGCGACGATCTGGACAGGATCTTGAAATGTCATCGCAAAATTGAAGTTGTTGCAGTTTGTAGGAAAATTCAGTCAAGCTGGCATTCGACATTTCGATGATGCTCTTAACATCGGACACCAGAAGTGTTTGTTGAACTCTGTAAATATGTAAGAATACCATCCGAATATGTCTGGGAAGGCGATGTTCCTCACGCCTGTGCGGTGTTGACAGCAGCAAAGCAAGTCGAGAGACCGAGATGCAGCCGCTGAACCCTGGCGCGGAGGTCGGCAACAGTGTCTTTCTCGCGCAACCACCGAGTTCTCGAGACACGAGGTTGTCCTTTTTTGTCAACACCTTTGCTACCAGCCAAGAGACGTTGCGCTAGCTGTTCGATCTTATCTGTGCAATGGCGGAGCTCCCGGTGGAGAGTCTGAAGAGCGGCAACGCTTCGGGCAGGAAGTTGGGAGCCCAGCGTTTGCAATGCCTCGATGCTGGCGCGAGTGAGCTCGAGGATGCCTTCGAGGGACGTCAAGTCTTCGAGAAGCTCCGCGAATTCCGTGGGTCCATTGGCGAGAGACCTCAAGGTGCGAATCCCCAGGGCAACCATAGAGGCCGCCTGGGTGATTGCGATGGCGCCGGCGGCGATCGAGAGGGGGTCCATGAAGCGCGCGAAAGAGGGCAATGTATGGTGAAAGTCGCATGGGCAGAAGTTTCGATCAGAGGTGCAGCGACGTCGGGATGATGCTGCCAGTGAGAGGGGGATGCACACTGTCAGAGGTTTAACCGTTTGGAAGGCAGTGCAGGTCAGGTGAAGGGCCAATCGTTGGCACCCGTCCAATCGGGCAGAACCTGGAAAGAGCAGCGGCGCAGCGCAGAAGTCGCAACCGTATTGGGCAGCTGCGTGAAGATAATGAGCCGGCGCGGCCCCCACAATTAAAATACCGCCTTCGCCGCACCAAAAGTTTCTGTCCGTCAACAAGCGGCGTCTGCCAAATCTTGAAAGCTCGTGAGGGACTCGACCCGTCAACCGTTCTGCGCTTCGAAGAACCATGCATCAAAACCCCACTCCCGACCCCGACCTAGCAGGTCCAGATAATGAGGAGAATATACGCCACGGCTATCAGAAGAGCGGGAGGCTTTGCATATGTTTCTTCGATAATGAATACTTCCAGAGGCTGTGGATATAATAAGGCACAGTGTACGGCGGCACAGCACACGTGATCCAGAGGGGAGATTTAGCCAAATTAAAGGCCATGCGTTATGTTTTCCTGATACCGTACCTTTTATCTTTAATTATGAAAATTCACCAAGTTCCATTCCCATCTCCTCCACCATCCGCAGCGGCGAATTAACTTAACCTATTCCCCGAGTCTGATGCGTCACACATTTGCTGCCGCCCTGTCGGTTTTTGCCATCGTCCGGGTTGCAGCGCAGGTATTCCCTGACCCCAAACCGCCAGGGCAAAGTAGGGTGGTAAATGTCACCATGGTAATCCCTGAGTTCAACCATGTCAAAAACGTCTATGCGTGGGTTTACACGGTTGAAGCTGGCCTCATCACCATTGGGCCGTACTGCATCACCTCCAGCACATTGGTATGGCATGACCCATGCACTGATGTCCCCCATCCGCGACCATCGTCGTGGCTACGCCGGCGTCAAGCACCGTGGGGGCAATGGCGACCCGTTACTTGTTTGACAACGATTAAAGATGGGGTGGAGAAGCTAGGACCCGAGCCGACTGAGCCGGTTGGGAAAAGTACGGCCAATCCAGGAGCGCCGGTGGTAGCAGCACGAGCGGTTCTAGCAGGTGTTGTTGCCGTAGTAGCGGCCCTGTAATAGCGTTGCGAAATGGGATATTTCATGCTGGAAAACACGCTGATGAAAGGGGACAACAATGTAACTTCCATTACGTGCCTGCAACCTGCTTGAAAGTTGGGGTGGTCCGGGCCCTACACAGCACTTTGGTTCAATGATTGACGAGCAACTCCTTCAAAGCTCTTGCCACAGCTTCCTCCAAACAATTTCTCACCCTTCATCCGGTGCATCCCCAAGATCTCGAAATGGCTTCCAACTACCCACAAGAACTTTATTCCGCGCAGCACGCATACACCCGACAGGGAAAGCGCAACGCGCTGTCCTCAATTCTGCAAACCTGGACCTCCCGCCAGGCAAACACGACTCCCGATGCGGACTACCGCGCCGTCACCGAGGTGCTATACCACGCCATCCCGCGCGGCCACACCAATGATGTCCAAGCAATTTTCGACGCTGGCGTACCTCCCACGCTGCGCTCCGACACAGAAGACTACGAAGGGCCCAGACACACACATCACTCTTGACCGCGGCCGAGTCTGGACAGCGTGATGTGGTGCGATTGATTTGGGGGTCGTAGGTCCGGAGGGGCGACTTTATCCTTCTAATGAGGGGCGCCCGGCGAGCGGCTGGTCGTGTATTGGGATCGCGGCGAAGGCGGGCCACGCTGCCACGGTCGCGTACCTTCTGGAGCTGTGCGACGGCTGGACCGCTATCGAAATGCGCAAGGCGCTGATCGCTGCAGCGGCGGAGTGGCAGAGCGACGTGGTCGGCCTGCTGCTCGCCACGTCAATCGCAAACTACACAGCAGATGGCATCCAGGATGCGCTGGCCGCAAGTATTACGCCTTCCAGCAACTTTGAAGACGACAGTGTGCTAGCGCGGCAGCGCGATGTGGTGCGCCGGCTCGTCGATGCCGGAGCGGACCCGAACGGGTACACTCCCCGCCAGGAGTGGCGTGCCGGGCCAATGCTTATCGTCGCGGCCTGCTCGGCGGGGTCGCTAGGCTTGCTCACGGCACTGCTGGAGAAGGGGGCGGACCCCAACGCGCAGGATTCGAAGAATGGACAAACAGCTTTGCAGCAGTATCGACTACACGGCAGGACACCGTCCTCCATCGCAACCCCCAAGGCATTGTTGGAAGGAGGCGCATCACCCGAAGTAGCGGATCACGAGGGCGAGACTCCAGTGCATGCTATCGCACTCGCAGGGAGGCCGGAGGAACTCAAGCTATATCTCTATCACTGCGTCGACGCAGACGCCGCGCTTCGCCAGCAGAACTCACACGGAGATACCGTGTTGCACTACGCTGCTGTTGGCAAACACATGGACGTTGTTGAGTTTCTGGTAGCCCGCGGCCTGGACGTCAACGCCGCCAACAATAACGGCTGGACACCGTTGGTTTGCGCGCTAACGCCTACAAGCAGAACCCACATCTCCGCCGCTGAGGATGTCGCCAACTTGCTCCTCCAGCATGGGGCCCGCACAGACACGATCACGGCTGAGAACTGGACACCCATGCATGCACTTGCCTCATGGGCGTATCCATCCCGGCACAAAGAGGATGAGAAGGTGGATGTGCGTCTTGCGAAGAAGCTCATCTCGCAAGGCGCATCTCTCGATACGGAGACGAGTGTCCTGCGCGGAAGACGTGTCACAAGCTCCCAAGTGTGTGGAAAGTGGGGGTTTAGAATGCAGAGATTTGCAGAGACACGGAACAGCAATGAGGAGACGGTGCCGAACGAAGAGACCACGGCGCACATGTGGGCGTACCGGGCAGGGGCGAAGGCCTTATTCCAGGCCATATTAGACCACCGGGCCGGTATCTAGCATCCAAACCAGCTTCTACACCACCCCCACGCAACAAGACGTATCCAGCCATAACGACTGACAGTTATTCCCCACCGCCAAGCACAACATTCAATTATCTCAAGATCTTCAGATTATGTCATACGTCTAGATCCAAGATCTTGGAGTTATGGAGGGTATTCCCATCTGGGTACTGAAGTGGAACGAGGTTTCACCGTTAAATGGGTGCCCCAAGTCCCTCGGAAGGTGGGGGAATTTGATTGCCTCTAGGATCCGGGCAGCCACGTACAGGAATCTCCCACCTAGCCCTTGAAGGTTTTGCCATAGACACAATCGAAGCCCTAGGCCAGTCCTGGACGCAGAAACAGTGAGCAACCACGATGACTGGACGACGGCCGTTGCTGAGGCATTTCGTCGCATGCGCTATCAATGATGCCAATATGTTTCGTCTGTGGGACTTGAAGCCCAAAGAGCCGGCTTCGTCAGTCGGTTGGAGGCAAGCGTACTCGGTCGGAGATACCTTATGACAAAGAAAGGAAACTTGGGAATCGGACCAACATGTCTTGAGGAGAATGATATTGTCTGTGGTATCAGCTGCCTGAGGTACAAGTAATGGGCATCGTGCCTACGGCAGATCTATATTGCAAACTATTAGTGATCGGGTGGCGTCCAGTCCCTGCTGCCACTAACCTGATCGGGCTCTACGAGACACCAAAGAAGCCCCTGAGCTCAGCCGTACCTCCTGAGAAAGAAAGACCACCACAAGCCCTTCACCGGGCTGCGACAACATTTGGACATCCATGGGCAACTGAACGAAGTAATCCACCAAAGAAACCGCCATGGCCAACCAACAAAATTCTTCGTTTTTCGACTTACTCCTCGGCAAAACACGACCCCGGGGGAGAGATCCCCTCCCAGCCCCTGCCGCCCAAACTCCCAGCAAGCCTGCCGACTCCGGCGTCAAATGCCTGCGACTCCAGATCGAGAACGGCGCCGCGGCCGTTTTCACCCCTCTCGACTTATCACGTCGCCACCCTGAGGAAGCCCTCGAGGAGCCCCAGCGTTATGATCTGATTTACATCGTGGAGGGGCACAGCGGTCTCGTCCCCGCGCGCCTCACGGAGATGGGCCTTCAGTTACCTCCGGCATTTTTCGCCGCCCATTTGGAAAGGGGCTCAGGATATAGGACCATTGTCGAGCCGGAACTTGAAATGGGAAGATCCGCAGGAAGCCTCTTTGCCAGCTGGTCCGTCCCAGCGACGCAGCAGTCTGAAAGTTGGAGAATGGAAAAGAGCATCCGCGCTGAGAGGCCATGGGATAAAGACCAAGCCGCTGACCCGGGGTCATTGTACGAAAGTCATTCCCGGTGGGGTAAATTTCCAGAGAGCCTTTACCGGTCGTACCACCCGCTTCATCCGTCCGGGGACAATCAAGAAGGGAGTGTTGTGCTTCACCACGCAAAGACATGCATGTCGTTCTATTACTCAAGAAAGAATGGCGGACAGCTTGTTGGGTGCTTGCTGGTCGACCCGCGGAGGATGCATACTGTCCGGGAAGTCAACCTCGATTTGTGGCGCGGGAACATAAGTCGTAAATCATTGCCAAATCGGCACTGCTTCTCAAATGAGACGGCGGGCCTGGATCGTATCAAAGAGGCGTTGCAAGGTCCAAGTGTCTTTCGAGGCAGACAGGCGGAAATGGCGGTCATACAGATCATAGTGGGTTTTGTTCTGGAGGATATGCCAACGGTTCTGTTCGAGCTCGGTCGGGGGCTGGACGAAGTGGAGTTGTGTTTGGGCAAAGACCAGGAGCTACGGTCTTCGGTGCCACAGTGGAGGGACTACCTCGGCCGATGGCGCAACACACTCGCCCATCTCGGAAGTTCGGTCTCTTACATGATGGAAACCTTTGAGCAGCAGCACACTGGGCAGAGACAAGGCCGATAGCTGATACACGGGAGGCTCGACAACGCATCGGCCCAGATGATGCTGTGGCGTATTGGACAAGTCAACTCTGAGCTCAAGGCTGCCCGCAGCAGAATCGAGACAGCCTTTCAAGCGCTGATGTCGACGCTCAGCATCCTCGAAAGCCAGCGAGCCATTGCACAGGCCCAATCGATATCTAAGCTCACGCAGCTGGCCTTTTTCTTCATCCCTCTCAGCTTCATTGCGACAGTTTTCGGGATGAACGTAATCGTCCGTCACTCGTTCCCTGCGCTTCACAGTCAGCAGCTAATATAAGTGTGTACAGGAGTTCCAGGACCAATACAGCTGGCCGCGGTGGCTAGGTGCTTCCGCGGGCGTAACAGGCGTGACGTACCTTGCGCTGTATTACTCTACTGTTTACACCATCGTCACTAGCACTATCCCAGCCGCCACTTCACATATCATCAACTGGCGATCTGTTGGATGGATTGGCCGTCACCTCATATCGCTCTTTACCATCCTTACCGCCTCTACAAGCCTCTACATACTCTTGATGTTGACCGTTCTCTCCGGTATCCTCGCCGGTCTCGCATTTGTGGGTTCTCGGGTTCAGATGCCACTTGGTGGAGCGGTAGCCGTGGCGCTGGGAATGTCTATTGCTGTTGTGGGGATGATTGTTATGTTATTTATCTGGATGGATATGCTGCGGAAGGCAAGAGAGGGGTATGTCCCAGCACCGACTGCGATATATGACAGGGATCGCAGTGTTTCTGTTGAGAGTCTGAATTGGGATTCTAAGGATGGCAGGTTGGAGTCAGATGCCTCTCTGAAGAGACGTCTGACAACGGATTCCTGACCACCCGGGCAGGTATGAGGTTTGGGAAATGAATGAACAACAACAGGGGCACTCGGCATCATCGCCCCATGTCACAACGTCACTCGACGGCCAAAATATACCACACCTCTCGCTTTAAATAATATCATCTGTCTTTGAGCTGGAATACGGGATCGCCATCGAAACGGGCCCATTACCCAATGTCGTTTTTTTAGTGCGAGCTCTGACGGTCTCCGATTCCGGGACGATAAAGGTGGGCCTAGGTTGCATCTGCGAGGCCAAGTCTGCGATTACACATCGCCCAAGACGCCCGTCACACCCCAACTGCAGTCCCATCTATCTTGCGGCCGTTATTAGCCGACCAAGGAGAGGGGAAGCCCCTCAACGCCGTAGTCATAGCACCTTGTGGCGTGGGGGCACCCATCATGATGATCTCATTCCTCGGCTATTGGAGGTCCGGAGGCGGAGGGGTTGTCGAGCAATGCATGTGAGCAAGGTGCATAAAGGTAAGCGCCCGCAAGCCAACCATCACCAACTGGTTTCTTCCCCAAACTTCCTCGGCCAACCCGACTCGAAGATTTTCCAAACGTGCGCAGCGTTACCCCCAACATTTCCCCCTTCCCTCAACGTCCAGAACTAACACCTCCCCACCACAGACAACGTACAACGTACGGTACCCTCACAATGCTTCCCCATTTCTCGCCGGCTCCGGCTCGCCAGGGGGTGTGGTCCACGTCGCGGTATTCCGAGCCTCTCGGGTGATCAAAGTCAATGAATGTATCAGGTAACTATCTGAACGCATGAGCCGGTGCCAATTCCCCCTCAACCAGGGGGAAGCGGCTGAGATTATACGGCCTTGAACTTGATCTGGATAATACCAGCGAAAGGATCATGCTTCATCATCCCCCCATTTCCTTGTCCGTCGTGCGGAATGCCTAACACTCGCAGGCAGCATTCCATCTCTTCTCAAACCTGAACCACCTCCTACGTCACCATGGCCCCCATCGCGACCCCGGCTCCCGTCCCCACCGGCACCATCGATAACCTGGCCGTCAAGACCAA
>Ga0247770_1001335_pt1 | contig 19743 bp, 18 predicted proteins | sample UWRJL136409B6_FD_179943 | JGI IMG/M metagenome (GOLD analysis project Ga0247770, IMG submission 179943) | Plant litter microbial communities from Arlington Agricultural Research Station in Wisconsin, United States - UWRJ-L136-409B-6 | ecosystem: Environmental > Terrestrial > Plant litter >... | reverse complement strand
TATTCTGCTGTTCTTCTGAGAGCATATACACTTGGGTTATGGTAATTTATCTGCTTTCTATTATGCCATCAACTTGGCAAGGCAATTACTTTAGTATTTATACTCATTGCAAAACTGGGATGCTCCCGGGAGTGAGTCTGTATTTTCCCCTCTTGAGATTATAGAAACTTTAACACAAGCGAAAGAAATTACACAGCCTCAAGATGACGTGCAGCTTTATTTGAGGATTTTAGAAGAGTTGAGAAGTCTCTATTTTGAGCAAAGCGAATATTTAAAAGCATTTCACATTAAACTCGAACAACAAGCAGTTAAAAGCAAATATCGACTGCAAGCTTTTATCGGTGCCAGCCGCTTGCAGTCGCCGCAAAAAATAATTGACATCGGTTTAGAATCCGGTAAGTCAAAAGCTGAAATTATTGAGGAAATTGAAGCAGCTTCCGGGCGATCGCGCGATATTAAAGAGATCAGTACACGGATACGTACACCTGCTTGCAAGCTGACGATCGTTCACGGACAATCAGGGGTAGGAAAAAGTTCGATAATTCAGGCATGGTTAGTTCCGGCACTGCAACTGACAACTTTTGAAGCGCGGGACATATTGCCTATTTTATTGCAATCATATCATGATTGGGTGAGGGATTGCGGTGAGTCTTTGAAAGCAGGAATTGAACAATTAAAAGCTGTGAAGTTGTCAGAGGCGATCGACACGCCAACAGCTATTTTAAAACAGTTGCGACTGAATCAAGACCGTAATTTATTAACTGTATTAATCTTTGACCAGTTTGAGGAATTTTTCTTTGCTTATCGAGATCCAATTGGTAGGCAAAAGTTATATGATTTTCTGGCTGAATGTTTAAATCAGATTAGCGACCTAAAAATTATCCTGTCGCTGCGGGAAGATTATCTTTTCTACTTGTTAGAGTTCAATCGCGCTACCAATTTATCAATTATTGATAACGACATTCTCACGAAAAAAATCTGCTATTACTTGGGAAATTTCTCAATTTCAGAGGCGAAAGCTATTGTTCAAACATTAACAAAAGGATCTCAATTTTACTTGGACGATGATTTGGCAAACGCACTGGTAGCAGATTTAGCAGGTGAAGTGGGAGAAGTGCGGCCGATCGAACTTCAAGTCGTGGGAATGCAACTGGAAAAAAGGCAGATTACTCGACTGAGTGAATATCAGCAACTTGGCGATCGGGCTAAGGTCAAACTCGTTAAGGAGTTTTTAGATGAAGTTATCGCAGATTGTGGTAAGGAGAATAAAGATATTGCCAAAGTTGTCTTGTATTTACTGACGGATGAAAAGGAAACTCGTCCTCAGAAAACTTTTGCTGAATTAGCAGCAAGTTTACGAATAGAGTTAGTAGAATTAGAGTTAGTTTTAGAGATAATCGTTAAATCGGGATTGGTATTAGAAGTGCCGGGAACTCCGAAACGCTACCAACTTGTTCACGATTATTTAGTGCCTTTTGTCCGCCAATGGGACAAGGCTAAATTACCAGAAATAAGGGAAAAATTTGAGGAGGTTAAAGCTTTATATCAGAGCGCAAAAGAAATCCAAAAAAATTGCGAGCAACAACAAGAGCAATTAGAAGAGCAATTAGAAGAGTCGTTAGCAAGAATAAATAGAAGTTTCAAAATACAAGAGGAATCAGAAGAGTTGTTAGCAATACTAAAGAGAGATCACAAAATTCTGGCTATTTTTCTTATTATTATTAGTATAATTATGTTTAGCATTACAGTGGTCGATATCATTATAAGAAGAGTAGCGTAACAACAACTAAACCAAGCATAGAAATTGATAAAATTAGAGCGATCGGCAAGTGATGCTTTGAGACTGTTTGAGTTAGGAAATAATCAAATAGAGCGATCTAACAGGCAAGCTGATACAAGAATGTGAACTACCCGCCACTAACCGCAAGCGGCTTGATGGGGGCTTCTGTACTCACAGGCGAATGCCTCAAAACAGACTGACGCCCGCTATGAGGTCTTACTTCCCCTCCTACAGCAGAAACGGCTGTTCCATCCGTCTGTAGCATTCTGATTCCTTCTGTTCTAATATTTGCAGCAGCGTTTCCATCTCGATCGTGATGAGTGCCACAATGGGGACAAGTCCAGTCCCTTACATCGATCGGCATTTCATCTATTTGATAGAAACAATTAGAACAGAGTTTGGAACTAGGGAACCATCTATTTATCTCTACTAACTTTCCACCCTTACGTTCTAATTTATAGGCTAGAAAATTAGTGAATATTCCCCATCCACAATCAGATATTGCTTTAGCTAAGCTATGATTTCGCACCATGCCTTTGACATTAAGATTCTCTACTACGACAACTTGGTTTTCGTTGACTAGCTGATGCGAAAGCTTGTGTAGAAAATCTTGACGTGCGTTTGATACTCGCTCGTATACCCTAGCGGCTATTTTTTTTGCTTTGAACCTTGAGTTACTACCATCTTCTTTTCTGGCTAATTTTTGCTGTTTCCTCTTGAGATTTTTTTCATGTACAGCTAAATGTTTTGGATTGCTATATTTAGATACTTTCTCTCCATCGTGAGTTACTGCAAAGTCCTTAACGCCTAAGTCAATACCTATTACATTGCCCTCAGTTGAACTCCGTGGCTTTTCTCCCTCTGTCTCAACTAATATCGAGGCAAAATATTTTCCAGCAGGTGTTTTGCTCACGGTAACAGTTTTCACTTTTCCATCAATCTGTCGATGAATCTTAGCTCTCACTTCCCCGACTTCACCAGGAATCTTAATAGTGTTATTGGCTAATATTTTGACGTTTTGAGGGTATTGAATAGATTGCTTACTTTTCTTTGACTTGAATCTCGGAAATCGGCTTCGACCCTCAAAGAAATTTTTATAAGCTGTAATTAATTTGAGAGTAGTAGCCTGCAATACCTGACTGTAGCAATCAGCTAACCAAGATGTTTCTTCTTGTTTCTTGAGTTTGGGCAATATGGCATTTAGCGCTACTTGTCCTATTCCTTTACCTGTTTCTTTGTAAGTTTCGATCGACTTATTTAGGGCAAAATTCCACCACCAACGCGAACAACCAAACGCTTGAGCCAATTTTTGTTCTTGGCTTTGCGTTGGATAGATTCTAACTTTGATAGCTTGGTGTTGCACGAGATATTTCGACGACTTCTCTATGTTGAATATAAAATTACTGTGTAGCCTTGTCAAGCACAGGGTTGTTTTTCATTTTTTGGTCGCTCCATACCTTCGTACTACGACTTCAAACAAGGAAAATTATTTGGGGGATCTTGGGTTCAAAGTCAAAACGCTGAAATTTGGTCAACCGATGCGCAGTGCACACCCTACAAACTCAATCGGTGCGTAGTTTTTGTAGACGCGGTTTCAACCGCCGTCTGCATCTATAGTCTCGGGGATTGCAACACTTGCGATCTCGCAATGACACGCTTAGCTAGCCCAAGCTTATTGGCCTATCTTCCGGAATTCCCCTGTAGCAGCCGCCAAATGTGCTAACGTACAATCAAAAATCCCCAAATTTCAACTATCGGGAGATAGATAACCGTGTCCGCTCAAGCACCTCCAACTCCCCATTACAAATGGTTTAGCTGCATTTCTAGCACTGTTTTCACCGCATTGTGCCTGTTGCCCATTTTCAGCGCTGCGGCATACGCCCAAACTCCCCAAAATAGACCGATCAAAATCGGCGTGGTGCAGCGGTTTGGCACGAAAGCAACCGACAAACTGACGCTGAAAGCATTACCGGGCGACAGCTTAACTTTGCGTTACAAAACTCCTCAAGGCATAGAAACCAAAACTGCTGCTAGCGTCAAGTTAGAAATAGCCCCCAAACCGCTGGAATCGCCCTTAGTAGAAGAACGAGTGGTACTAAGTTCTCACCGCAGTTTCGAGAGTGCGGAAGATAGCGCCAATCAGTGGCGCGCTAAGGGAATTGATGTAGAAATTGCTCAACCTTTTCGCTGGCAAGTTTGGGCAAAAAGAGATACTTACAACTCTCCTTTGGTGCGGCGCTGGCTGTTGCAAAGTTTGCAAGCTCAAGGGAACACAACAGCTTTTTTGGATTCCAAAGTTTTAAAACAAATACCCCAGGCATTTTGGGTTTTAAACGGGTTTCGTTTCAACCGCAATGAGTTGGATGTGACTGCTGGGAAAAATGTGATTGAGGTATTGGAACAAACCACCCAAGAGGCGACAGCTACTGAACCAGAAAAAGCAATTCAACAAACTCACCGTTATGGCGGCAGTTTGCACCTGCAAAAAAATGCTTACGGCACTTATACTTTGGTGAATAAAGTGCTGACCGAAACTTATTTGCGGGGTGTTGTTCCTCACGAAATTGGGGCTTTTTCGCCTTACGCTGCGATTGTCGCTCAAACGATTTTAGCCAGAACCTACGCCCTGAGAAATTTGCGCCGGTTTGCTGTGGATAATTATGAGTTGTGCGCTGATGTTAACTGTCAAGTTTATAAGGGTTTGACTGAGGTTTACCCGCAAAGTGATAAGGCGATCGCCCAAACGAGCGGTTTGGTGCTAACTTATCAAAATCAGCTAGTTGACGCCCTCTATTCCGCCTCTAGCGGCGGCGTGACAGCCTCTTTTAGCGATGTGTGGGAGGGCGCCGAACGTCCATATTTGCGATCGATCGTCGATTCGCCTAATAATATTTGGGATTTGTCCAAGCAGAGTTTGTCTGACGAAAACAATTTCCGCCGCTTTATCAGTTTGGAAAAAGGGTTTAATGAGGAAAAAGAAGATACGTTTCGGTGGCGCGAACCAGCTTCTTTGACGGCGATTGGTGGATTTCTCAAACAGTATCTTCAGAAGAAACAGCACCCCCTGGCTAATTTTAAAACTCTCACTCAGGTGGAAGTAGTGGAAAGGTCGCCTGCAGGTCGAGTTTTGCAAATGAAAGTTCAAACTGACTTAGGCCCCATCGATATCGACAAAGACGAGATTCGCAATGCTTTTTACCCGCCGATTAGCACGCTTTTTTACCTAGAACCAATTTACAATCCAGACAAAACTCTCAACGGTTATGCTTTTGTCGGAGGCGGTTTCGGGCACGGGGTAGGAATGAGTCAGACTGGTTCTTACAATTTAGCTAATTTGGGCTGGAATGGATCTCGAATTCTGGGCTTTTATTTTCCCGGCGCTCAAGTTGTGCCGCTCAGCGATGCCATTACATTTTGGCAACCATAAAATTAAACTCTCAAAATAGAGTGAGGACTTGCGTAAAAACTATCGACTGCAAGCAAGAGCAAAGCAATCTCAATCCCGGATTTTTCCGAATCTTTAGCGCAAGTCGTAAAATTTTTAGATTTTAGATTCTAGACTGGATTTTACGAGTTAACTAAAATCTGCTATCTAAAATCTAAAATTATTCGGTCAGCTATCGCCTCAAACTGCTATTAATCAATAGCTTGGAGTTAGAGCAGATTGCTGACGGTTCCCATTTTAGTACAGCTCTTCTTCTGTGTGAGTTTCTATGGTGCAGTCAGACAGGGGATAGGCGATGCAGGTGAGGACATATCCGGCCTCGATTTGGTCGTCATCCAAGAAAGATTGGTCGGATTGGTCAATTGTGCCTGCTGTGATTTTGCCGGCGCAGGTGGAGCAAGCACCAGCGCGACAAGAGTAGGGGAGGTCGAGTCCTTTGTCTTCAGCAGCATCAAGAATGTAAGTATCGTCATCAACGTCAATGGTCTGGTTAAGCCCTTCGGCTTCGTTGATGAGGGTAACTTTGTAAGTTGCCATGCACTAATCCTCTCAAAAATTCCACAATATTTATAAGTTTTCCTAATGCAACCTTCAAGGCTCTATTAGCTTTGAGGTTAGGTCTTAGGTTTGTTCCCTCTATGATAGTAGGGGAAAGAAGCAAGGTTGCTACACTTATTTACAAAAAATTTGAATGGGATTAGTTATAACTTTTTCTAATTTCATCTTGATTACTTATACCTATATTGGGTTCAGCCGTGTGATACTGTTGCCACAAGACTTGCGCAAAACAACCCGGTTTCTGGGAAAAATCCTGTTTTGAGTCGCTAAATACAGCCCAAAAACCTGCTTTTTGGTTTGCGGTACGTTGCTCGAGTTTCCGCAAGACTTGCTGCAAGGCAACTCCCTGCCGACGGTGAAATGGGCGTGGCATAATTGAGGGATGATTCAAAAAGAGAGAGGCACAGTCTTGTGTTTTAGATAGTAAATAACCAGCCAAAGGGAAATTTCTAACATTTATAATGATTTTGAATAACATACAGTTTTAAGGGTGTAGGCGAGCTAGATAATGCCTCAAACGAGTATTTTCTTCCACCCTCGTCAAGCAAGATTTTACTGACTATATGGTCACAATCGTCAATGAATTGGGGATAAATTACCCTGTTAATCACCGTGTTGTGGTTCACTCTCGCGTCAGAGGTTCTATCCGTCTAAATTCATTGCCTTCAACATAGAGATGTAAACAATGCCGTTTGACCCATAGCTGAATAACCTAGTTTCGCATATATTTCTATAAATTGACGACCGCAATCGGAGCAAATATAGTGCAAGCTTTCCCCTGTTTAAACCATTTTTTTTGAGGTTTATGGAATGACTTTTAGGACAAGTTATCTTCAACTTTGATAGACTTTCATCTTCAATCATACCACATCTGTGCAACGCCAAATAAAGAGGTTAGAAAGCCTGGATTTGGTAATTAACCTGCAAAAATTTAGGACTTGTGCAAAAATGATTGATTTTGGCGATCGCCAGCAGCGACTCTACTATTTCAATCCCGGATTTTTCCGATTTCTGGCGTAAGTCCTAAAATTTTTAGATTTTAGACTTTGGATTCTAGATTGGTTTCACAGTTAATCTAAAATCTGCCATCTAAAATCTAAAATTATTTGGTCAGCTATCTGCTCAAACAGCTAGGAATTCATAGCTGGGAGTGACAGACTGCTGGCGGCTTTGTTAGAGTCTTAGACGCAGAAACCCGGTTTCTTAACATAATTACGCTATTTCAGCTTAATTCTGGAAACGAGAAACCCGGTTTCTTAAGGTATCGCGCGGAGCGTCCTTTCTTAGTACAGCTCTTCTTCTTGGTGAGTTATGATCGTACAGTCAGACTTAGGATAGGCGACGCAGGTGAGGACATATCCGGCCTGCATTTGGTCGTCGTCCAAGAAAGATTGGTCGGATTGGTCAATTTCGCCATCTGTGATTTTGCCGGCGCAGGTGGAGCAAGCACCAGCGCGGCAAGAGTAGGGGAGGTCGATTCCTTGTTCTTCAGCAGTATCAAGAATGTACTCATCATCTGGAACCTCAATGGTCGTGTTAAGTCCTTCGGCTTCGTTGATGAGGGTAACTTTGTAAGTTGCCATGCACTAAATCCTCTCAAAAATTCAACAAAATTGATAATTTTTCCTAATGCAACCTTCAAGGCTCTATTAGCCTTGAGGTTAGGTCTTAGGTTCGTTCCCTCTATGATAGTAGGGGAAAGAAGCAAGGTTGCAACACTTATTTACAAAAAATTTGAATGGGATTAGTTATAACTTTTTCTAATTTCATCTTGATTACTTATACCTATGTTGGCTTCAGCCTTGTGATACTGTTGCCGCAAGACTTGCGCAAAACAACCCGGTTTCTGGGAAAAATCCTGTTTTGAGCCGTACAGCACAAAAACCTGGTTGTTGGTAAGGGTGTGTTGATCGAGTTTCAGCAAGACTTGCAGCTTGCGCCAAGTCCCTGCAGCCTAAAATCTGGGCGATGAAACCCTAAACCCCTGCAACGCAAGTCTGTAACTAAGTAAGTGGAAATAAACATAAGGTGACCAGAGGCGGGTTTTGCGCCCATAAATTGGCTTTTAGTATAGATCCTTGGCGCTTTCGATCCCCTACAAGACCCTACAGGATATTATGGTTTTTTTTCGCTTACCTACTTAGCTCAAATCTCAAATCCTATGACTCTGACTAATACTCGCTCGGGTTTTTCGGTTAATTCTCCAATTCGCGTGGGGATTGTGGGTACTGGTTTTGCCGCTAAGTTGAGGGCCGAGACGGTTCAAGCTGATGGGCGATCGAACTTGGTAGCAGTTGCGGGCCACAGCCCGGAGAAAACCGCAGCATTTTGTCAGGGGTTCGGGGCCGAAGCTGCGGTTTCTTGGCGCAAGCTGGTAGAAAGAGACGATTTAGATTTGATAATCGTCTGTACGGTGAATCGGGATCACGGGGCAATTGTCCTGGCGTCGCTAGAAAATGACAAGCACGTTGTGGTCGAATATCCTCTATCTTTAGACGTATCTGAAGCAGAAAGGGCGATCGAACTTGCCGCCCAAAAGCAAAAACTCCTCCACATCGAACACATCGAACTGTTAGGCGGTTTACACCAAGCAATCAAAGAATCTTTGCCATTAGTCGGTAAAGTTTTTTACGCCCGCTACGTTACTATTACTCCTAAAAATCCAGCGCCGCAGCGGTGGACTTATCAACCTTCCCTCTTTGGGTTTCCGTTAGTTGGTGCAATTTCGCGACTGCACCGATTTACCGATTTGTTCGGGGAAGTGACAAGCGTTAACTGTCAAGCTCAATTTTGGGACACTGGGCCGGATTTATACAAAGCTTGTTTGTGCAATGCACAGTTGCGCTTTGCCAATAGCCTTGTCGCTGAAACTGTTTACGGAAAAGGAGAGACTTTTTGGCAGTCGGAAAACGTTTTTACCATCTACGGTGAAGCAGGAACTCTGGTTTTTACGCCTGAATCAGGTCAATTAATTCAGGGAGAAAATCGGCAAGCGCTCGAAGTGGGAACGCGGCGCGGCTTGTTTGCCAAAGACACCGACATGGTGTTAGAATTTTTATTAAACGGTACGCAATTGTACGTCAAAAATACAAGTAGTTTGTACTCATTGAAAGTTGCAGATGCTGCGAGGCGATCGAGCGAAATTAGGCAAAATGTAGCCCTTAGCAATTTATAAATAGGACTAACGCAATCAATCGTTTTTTATGCTATTTATAGGGTAAGGTGGGCAGCGGTGCCTTACAGTAAAATTGCCAGAGTCTATCTATAGTAGTTCGTACTCTAACTTACATTAAATAGTTATGCCTACGAGCAAAAATATTTAGAACTAAAAGCACGGTCGAATGCAGGTTTTAGCCTTGACGACCATTTGGTCACTGCTGCTAAACATCAGCCAAGTTATGCTAAAAAATTCAAAAAACATAGATAACATTAGGCTGCTTTCAGTCACTAAAAAAAAGGAATTTATGCCTGGACACGACATTATCGTTATTGGAACTTCGGCAGGCGGACTCAAAGCACTGGGCGCGATCGTCGGTACTCTGCCTACTGACATAGATGCTGCCATCTTTATTGTTCAGCACCTCCCAGCCGATAAGCCCAGCATTCTTCCCAAAATTCTGGCAGATGTAGGCTCTCTGCCGGCATCTCACCCGTCCGACGGAGAGCCAATTCAAAAAGGGCGAGTCTACGTCGCGCCGCCCGATTATCACCTGTTGCTCAATCAAGGCTCAATGCGCGTGGTGCATGGGCCTAAAGAAAATAGATTTCGGCCCGCGATCGATGCCTTATTTCGTTCAGCGGCTCGTGCTTATGGTTCAAGGGTGGTGGGTGTGGTACTGACTGGCTATCTGGATGATGGCACGGTGGGATTACAGGCAGTCAAGAAACGGGGCGGAGTGGCGATCGTCCAAGATCCAAAAGAAGCAGAATACCCCAGTATGCCAAAGAGTGCCTTGCGATATGTGAAGGTCGATCGCTGCCTGCCACTGGCAGAAATCCCACCCCTGCTAGTGCAGTTATCACAGCAACCAGCCACCGAGCAAGAGGCCTACCCCATGACCGAAGAGATCGAAATTGAATCTAAGATTGCTGAACAGCAAATTAATACTAAGGAGCTTTTAGAGAATGTAGAAGCCATCGGGACTCGGACAACTTACACCTGCCCTGAATGCAACGGCAGCATCTGGCAAGTTAACAATTCAGAGCCCCTGCGGTTTCGCTGTCACACGGGGCACTCCTTTACGGCTGATACATTTCTGGCAGAGCAAACTCAGAATTTGGAGAAGGCGTTATGGTCGGCAGCTCGAATAATGGAGGAAAAGGTCGTATTTTTCCGTCAAATGTCTGAGCGAATGGGAAATTACAATTTACACAGTGCGGCAGCAAAATACGCAGATCACGCCAAAAGCCTGGATGCCGAAGTATCACTGATTCGAAGCATAATTCTCAATGGCTTTTCGATGAAACAAAACATTGTCGAAACAGATGAAGAGCAGCCAGAGTAACTCAACCTCGATAACGTTTTCTTTCCACCCAGCAATACGCTTAACGAGTGTTTTACGGCAGCGTAAAAATTTACTCGTCAAGGCGCAGCACTTATTACTTTAGAGGACTGAGAAAGGTGACGGTAATGTTCTAGACGTATAGTATATTTTGATATGCCGAGGTTGATTTTTTACTAGATTTATTTAACTTTGAATTGCTGGAACTCTGGTTAAATCAAATCCGCCTTCGCCCGCAAAGTGAGTGTAAGCAAATAAACCGATGTCAGCAATAGTAGAGCGATCGCCTGTAAAAAAAGCATGGTTTGCTAAATGCTGTTCCATCACCCCCAAAGCACCATAACCCGGTGCTTGTTTTTGTTTAAGTGCTTCCTGATATTCTTCAGCTTTCCCTGTCATATCAATTCCGGTTGCACTCAGACATGATGTTGACTGTTGACTGTTGACTGTTGACTGTGAATCAAACAACTGAAAATTGCGCCTAGATAGGTGCCGAATTGTAACAATCATTCATGAATTGCCCTCTAATTTATCACCTGACGATGCAGCCGGAAACGATATCAAATACCAAAAACGAGAAGTAGCAATAAAAGGTTCGTGACTCTACTGCTCAAAAAATAACCACTGCATGACTTGAGTGCCTTCAAATTTATCACGGTCGAAAAACTCTGTTCCTTCAGTCAAGTAAAACATAATTGCATTTGATTCAAATATAATTTCATCCGGTTCTATTTCTCAAACAGGAATACGCCCGTTAGGAGGTTTCAGCAAAAACTCAGTTATTCGACTTTATCTTTTGAGAATATCAATTTAGCGCCACGCAAATGAAATATAGCAATCCTAAATCATTTGTGAATTTCTTACTCCCTCCCCTTACCAAGGGGAGGGTTGGGGTGGGGTAAAAAATTTACGATTCATTTACGATTGCTATATTAAACTGAGTTAAAGCAAACGAACTTTATCACAATTGCCAGAGGGAGAATATTCGTAAACTTTCAACATGAGTATTTTTTTTATTTACCGCAGAGAACACAGAGCACGCAGAGTTAAGAAATAAAGAGAAGTTCACAACTTATTATTGTAGCATTTGGGGTAAGAGCAGAATTGCTACGTTCAGAAGTAATATGGGTAAGGTGCGCCACATATCGCCCTAAATTAATCAATATTGGAGACTCAATGAGATCCTACTGGAAAAATCTTCACTTGAATTCGGAAACTATCGGCTTAATTTACGGTTTTTTGGGCGTAGTTGGATTTAGCTTGACATTACCGGCAACTAGAGCCGCTGTGATAGATTTAGACCCGCTTTTTGTAGGTTTAGGACGCGGATTAGTAGCAGCTATACTAGCAGCCTTTACTCTGCGGATAACGCATCAACCCATTCCCTCAAAACAGCAACTTCGGAGTTTATTAGTTGTCGGATTGGGAGTTGTTTTGGGATTTCCGGTACTATCGGCTTGGGCAATGCAGCAAGTACCTGCCGCCCACGGTGCTGTGGTGTTAGGAGTGTTGCCTTTAGCAACAGCGATAGCAGGGTTTTTGCGAGCTGGCGATCGCCCTGATTTCCGCTTTTGGATTGCTAGCATTGTCGGTAGTACAACCGTTGTTGCTTTTGGAATTATTAGTGGCGCTGGACAGCTTCATCCCGCAGATTTAGCTTTGTTTGGAGCTGTAATTGCTGCTGCTTTTGGCTATGGTGAAGGTGGGCGATTAGCTCCGATTTTAGGTGGATGGCAAGTTATCAGTTGGGCTTTGGTTATTGTAGCTCCTTTCGAGGTTTTGCCAACAATATTTGTGGTCTTAAAACAAGGGTTGATAGCTTCACCGATAGCCTGGTTCGGTTTTGCTTATGTAAGTGTTGTTAGTCAATTTATCGCATTTTTTGCCTGGTATCATGGTATGGCAATTGGTGGAGTTGCCCGGGTAGGCCAAATTCAGTTATTGCAACCATTTTTGACGCTCCTAGCTTCGGCAATCTTGCTTGGTGAAACTCTGGAGCCGATCGCCCTAGTCACGGCCTGTTTGGTTGTTGCTAGCGTAGCTGCGGGTAAAAAAGCATCAATTAAGCGGGCAGAAGATTTGTGAGGCGATCGTTTTCTCAACAGGCTGCTGACTCCAATCATTGACTTTTACATCTCGATTCCATCTAACGACAGATGTCAAGCCGGGACTATTTCTCTTCAATACTAGCAATCAACTGGATTTTTAAGAGAAAAGTAATGTTAGATATCGATGAAATGAGTTCAAAAGAAATACATGAGCTGCTACACAAAGTAGGATACGGTCATCTGGGCTGCATACACGAAGGCAAACCCTACGTGATGCCAATGAATTATTATCTCGAAGATTCCGACATCTACCTGTTTACAACCGAAGGCATGAAGACTCATGATATAGAGGCAAATCCCGAAATCTGTCTACAGGTTGAAGAAATAAATGATGCGCTTCATTGGCGCAGCGTGATTGTGAATGGTCGAGCCTCCCGCCTCACAGTTCAGGAAGACATCGATCGGGCAATGCACTTGATCAAAGAGCGCAATCCAACGCTCTCACCTGCTATCAATCGCACCTGGATTGACGCTCAGGGACGTTCAGAAGCGATCGCAATCTACCGCATTGACGTGAGTGAAATGAGCGGACGCACGACTGATGGAGTCAGCAGTCGCTAAGAACCGAGATACCTCAAACGTTCTAGCATGAATGAACTTTATGCGATCGCCATTGATGCAGATGCCATTGGCCGTGCGATCGCCTATACCATTGAGCACCCCGGTGATTTTGATGTGAATTAAATCATCCTCTGTTTGATACGTCAAGAACTTTAGACTAATAGGAAAACATCATGAAACAGCGAAAACTCGGCAATCAAGGATTAGTAGTCTCAGAGTTAGGACTGGGCTGTATGGGTATGTCCGAGTTCTACGGCATAGCCGATGAGTCAGAAGCGATCGCCACCATTCATCACGCCTTAGAACTCGGCGTGACGTTGCTCGACACGGCTGATATGTATGGTGTCGGTCACAATGAAGAGTTGGTCGGCAAAGCAATTAAAGACTGTCGAGATCGAGTTATTATTGCCACCAAGTTTGGCAATGTACGCGGTAGCGACGGCAGCTTTAAGGGCGTGAATGGCAAACCCGAATATGTCCGCTCTTGCTGTGATGCCAGTCTCAAGCGTCTGGGCGTAGATACGATCGATCTTTACTATCAGCACCGAGTCGATCCAAACACTCCCATCGAAGAAACCGTAGGCGCAATGGCAGAGCTAGTCCAAGCCGGAAAAGTTCGCTACCTTGGCCTTTCCGAAGCCGCCAGCGCCACGATCCGCCGTGCAATGGCAGTGCATCCTATTTCGGCACTCCAGACTGAATATTCGCTCTGGAGTCGGGAACCAGAATCCGAGATTTTGCCCACCTGCCGAGAGCTAGGGATTGGGTTTGTGCCTTATAGCCCTCTGGGGCGTGGGTTTCTCACAGGCCAAATCAAGAGCCTCGACACGTTATCTGAGGGAGATTATCGGGCCGGGCTATATCCTCGCCTTCAAGGCGATAATCTCCAGCAAAATCTGAAGCTAGTCGAGCAGATAGAGCAGATGGCCGCTGCTAAGGGCATCAAAGCTGGACAGTTGGCGCTGGCATGGGTATTAGCCCAAGGCGAAGACATTGTGCCAATTCCAGGCACCAAACGCCGCACCTATTTAGAAGAAAACATTGCGGCAGCCGCTGTGACACTGACTCCGGCAGAACTAGACCAGATCGCCAAAGCCCTGCCATTAGGAATTGCCGTGGGCGATCGCTACCCGGATATGAGCAGCATCAATCGTTAGGAATAGGTGCGAGTAAAGTATTCTTAACTACGGCTAAATTTTTGATTCAGGCTTTATCCATCATGTCAAAACTTGTTGTGTACGGAACACCCGCCAGTACCTATGTCCGTACCGTCCGGCTGCTGCTTGAGGAAATAGCCGTAGACTATACCCTCCACAGGGTTGATATCTTGAATGGTGAAAACAAGTCCGCAGAGTACCTTGCTAAGAATCCCTTTGGTAAAGTTCCCACCATTGAAGTAAATGGGGAACTGCTCTACGAAACGGCTGTTATTACCGAATACCTGGATGCCACTTTAGCCGATCGCAAGTTTAGCTTTTCCGATCCCATGCTCCAAGCTCGGATGCGTCAAATCATGGCGATTATTGATAGCTATTTGTTTAGCCCTGTCATTGGCAGCATTGTGGTTCAGCGACTGATTTTGCCGAGTCTGGGGCGTAAGACTGATGAGGCTAAAGTAAAAAATGCGATCGCGCCTGCACAAACGGCTATAGAGGTGATCGAGTCGCTAGCTACGGGTAGCCCCTATCTGCTCGGCAGCGAAGCGAGCATTGCTGATTTCTATCTGATTCCCATCTTGATGTACCTTTCCCACACTCCAGAGTTTGAGGTGATTACCGCTCAAACGCCGAAACTACGGAGGTGGCGGGATGAGGTTAGCCAGTTGCCCAACGTCAAAAAACTGTGTGCTTAATTGCAGTCAAATAGGCTGCAGGAAATCAGAGGAGTGGAACTCGAACAGATGTAATCTTTGGCATCCCATGTTGAGCTAATTTGGACACTGACTCCTCTACTAGAAGTGATCGACATCACCATTTCGATCGTCTTGATCTTGGATTTTGGCAGCCAATTTCTCCTCCTCTGAAACTCTCTTACCAGGCGGGGTGATGACCGCGATTTGCTCTGATTACTTTCCGAAGACGGCGTCAGGGCGGGTGCTTTGTTTTTTACTGGCGCTGTGTGCGATCGCGGTATGTGGTTATTTGACGGCAACCCGGGCAACATTTTTTGTGAGTCAGGATGCTGAGAGCGATCGAGCAGAACTAGCAGGCGCCAAGTCAATTCAAGCTCTGCCAGCAGAAATTACTGTACTGCGAACTAAGATTCCAGCCTGCTTCACAAAAAGGTTTAGACCTGTGAATTGCTGTCCAATTATAGATTAAATTCTAATTTAAACTGTTCCCATCGATAGATGATATTTAAATTTTTAAAATTTACTATCAAAGAATAGGCTAACCACTCAACATCAATGATGAAAACACTCATAAGTAAGTGGAACGATCCTAATAAACACATGAGCTATTCTATCCAAAAAGCTTCATTAATGCAAGTTCCCTCTAATTCGGGGATGCTGATGCTGGGAATGGCTGGCAGAGATGTGATAAAAACTGCTAGATAAATTCTACGCTCATGTGGGGGTCATCACTGTTTTTTCTTGGCAAGGATCTAATAATGGCTTTGATTCTTTGTTATCAAGAAAAATTTGTGTAAGTCATTGAAATCGATTCCTACCTTTTATTACTGTTAGAGGAGAAACTCATGGAAAATACATTGTTCGATCGCACATTCCGGGACAGCGAAGGTCAAATTGTTATAGCTCAGCCGCCCAATCTACCACTGATTGTCGGGATTGTAGCTAGTTTATTAAAGCTCATTGTTCCAACAGGGCAAATTAATTTAGCCTTGGAGCTAGTAGCCTTTGGCTCTTTGTATACTTGGGCTTGGGAAGAATTATTTCAAGGCGTTAATTACTTTCGGAGAGCATTAGGTCTGATTGCGCTTGTTGGTCTAATTGCGTGGAAACTTCAATAAGTAGGTAAACATCAATAAATCCTATCGACCATGACCTTACCTCAAAAATCTACGCAAACTCTTCTTTTGTTATTAGCATGAACACTCAAGTTTCAGATGTACAGACTACCTCGCGCTGAGGCGATGAGCTTGACTCCCTAGCATTCTATCCTTTTTCTTGAATACCGCAATTGTAGCGATGAGTATTAATATCATTGCGGGTTTAATTGAGTAATTACCGCAGATTCCATCTTTATAAAGCGCACCCCAGAAGCCGAGTTTCTTGCTGAAACCCGGCTTCTGTATACTTCACTTATACTACCTGAAAAGTCGTGTATAATGCTTTCTCAACAGCCACTCATGCAGAAAATCAGAATCGATGTCCAACGAAGCGTCTGACAGTCTTAAACAAAATGCTGAAAAAATTATGGGGATGTGGGAGAAGCGGGCGCGCGATCAAGTCGGTGCATCAACGCATCAAACTTCTCTTGTCTTGCAAAATTCCCTTCCTCTGTACTTAAACCAACTGGTAGATGAACTCTCAAACAGAATTGTCAGGACATCTGCCCGAATCACAGCCGACGAGGTAGAAAGTACGCGGATTGGCAAGCTGCACGGGCATGAACGGGCGGGGTATGCTGACTACTCTATGACTCAACTCATTTTCGAGTATCACCTACTCCGTCAAGTAATATTTCAAGTTTTAGAAGAAGAAGCACCTTTAGGAGTGCGGGATCGAGACATTATTATCGGCTCCATTGAGCAAGCCGTTAATGACGCCGCCACTCAATTCTCCGAAACGCTGCGAGATATTCAAGAACTATTTATGGTGACGCTAACTCACGACCTCAGAAATCCCATCAATGTGGTAAAAATGGGAACTCAACTAACTCTGCGGCGGCTTGAACGAGGAGACAGCCATATGGATGTGGCGGCGAGGATGCTAAGTGCGATCAATCGGCTGGATTCGATGATTCAAAATCTGCTTGATGCGAGTCGGCTGCGGGCAGGACAGGGCTTAAAGATTGAATTTGAAAAATGCGATTTTGTGATGCTAGTCCAAGAGGTGGTAGAAGATTTGAGCTTCGCCTATGGAGAACGGTTTGTTGTGGTCTGTGATTCTGAGATCACGAGCTATTGCAGCCGTAAAGAAATACGGCGGGTGATTGAAAATTTAGCAATTAACGCTGTGAAATATGGTGCGCCTAGTACGCCGATTACACTCACACTCCAGCAAACTGAAAAGCAGCTCAGCCTTACTATCCATAATGAAGGCGATCCCATCGCCCTAGACGCTCAATCCATCCTATTTCAACAATTTCGTCGCACCATTTCTGCCGAGGAGCAAACCGGCTGGGGATTAGGATTATTTTTAGCAAAGAGTATTACTGAGGCGCATCAAGGGACACTGGCGGTTGAAAGTGCAGAGGGCAAGGGGACAAGCTTTATTATCAACTTACCTAAGGTTATTCTTTAGTTCGAGGCATTAAGACTAAGAATAAAAATAGGGTATAAAATAAGGAATTAACAGTCAACATTTCGGAGCTTACTCACAGAGCAGGTGCTTCAGCCGACACACTCTAAACCGCAGAATTAAGTCGTCAAGATGCCAAACAAATCCTGAGCGAATACGCCGCAAACAGCCTCCAACAAAAACACAAATCGACCGCATTGATACTGTTGCTTAATCAGTTCAAGGATCCGATTATCTTGCTTTTGATTGTGGTGGCGGTGCGATCGATTTTCCTTCAAGATGCGGCAGATGCCATATTTTGGGACACTCAGTCGGATTTATACAAAGCTTGTTTTTGCAATGCACAGTTGCGCTTTGCCAATGGCTTTATCGCTGAAGCTGTTTATGGGAAAGGAGAGATTTTTGGGCAGCCGGAAAACATTTTTAGCATCTATAGAGAAGAAAGAAAGCGGGTTTTTACTCTTGAATTATGTCAATTAATGCAGGCAGAAAATCGGCGCACTATCAAAGTAGGAACGCGGCGCGGCTTGTTTGATCAAGACACGGATATGGTATTGAAAAATTTGTAAAACAGTACGCTTTTGTACGTAAAAAATGCCCGTAGTTTGTAGGTTTTAAAAGTAGCAGATGCGCCGAGGCGATGGAGCGAAACAGGGCAAAAGGTAGCGATAAGGAGTAAGCCATGAAAGTAATAGCTTAGTCTAGAATTTATTTTTGATGTAGCTTGATTGTTTTTTTTAGTTTATTCTGGGTTGAGTAACTATATATTATTAACTCGGGTTGAGGGATTGTTGTTTTTTGCTGGAGTTTTTTTGAGATGTCTGATCTATTTACCCACGGTTACGCGCTAATGACGCGGTCACTCAATTCTCCGAAACGCTGCGAGATATTAGACCTATTGCAAAAGTCGTCGCTGGGGTAATATGAGGTCTGAAATTATGCGATCGCCAATTGGCAGCCGCAAGGGCGGGTATGGGATGAAACCCGTAGACCAACCGATTATCTCCCGACAAAACCCGCCCTCATCTTCGTTGGCAGTCCCTAAACAGTGAGGAAATTTGAGACAGTCAGAGTAGTCGTATCCACTCCAGTCAGGACGGCCAAAACTTCAGTACCGAAAATAATGTTATTACCCGAGAACGAGAGATCCTCAAACGGCAAACCACCAGCCAGACCGATTTTGTCGTCCTGATCTAAACTAAAGTCAGTAATCGTATCGGTGCCATCGCCTGAGGCAAACACAAAGACATCGCCGCCATTGCCACCTGTTAAGGTGTCGTTGCCCAGTCCGCCTTCCAAGGTGTCAGTGCGATTGCCGCCATTGAGTAAGTCGTCATCTGCATTCCCGAACAGCAAGTCACTGCCATTGCCGCCAATCAAGGTGTCGTTCCCGGCATTGCCTATGAGGGTATCCTTGCCATTGCCGCCCTTGAGAGAGTCGTTCCCGGCATTGCCGGTGAGGGTATCCTGACCCCTACGGCCGTTTTCGACAGTCCCGACGGCGACAATAACGGTAGCACTGCTGGTGCCGCCGTTGCCATCGCTGATGCTGTAGTCAAAGCTGGCATCGCCACTAAAGTCAGTCGTTGGGGTGAAGGTAATGTAGTCATCAGCACTGCTGCTGGGTGTGCCGTTATCGTTGAGGACGGCTGTGCCTTCGGTGAAGTTGCTGACAGCGGTGAGGATTAGGGGGTCGCCGTTGGCATCGGTGTCGTTGGCAAGTAAAGTGTTAACTGAAATGTTAATAGGTGTGTTTGGCGTGGCGCTGACACTGTCGGGGTTGGCGACGGGGGGAGTATTCAGGCTGGTGATATTAATCGTACCGTAAACATTATCATCGTTGGTGGATGTCCCGGCATCGTCAGCCGCACTGTTGCCGCTGAAGGTGGGATTTCCTACAGAAGTCACGGTGGGGAGGGCCGAAGGCATTCCCTGGTCATTACCGTTGGTATTGGTGGTGGACTGCATGATGAAGATTGCCCCACCCAAGCCCTGACCTGAGTAGTTACCTGCCGTCCCACCCGTAGCGGTATTGCCCGTAAAGGTGGTGTTGTTGAGGGTTAAAGAACCACTGCGGACAAAGATGCCCCCTCCTAGTCCAGCACCGCCGCCCGAGCCTCTGAAGCCGCCGCCGCCGCCGAAGCCGGCGTAGCCGCCGCCGCCGCCGTAACCGCCGTAGCCGGGTTGGCTGCCTAACAAGCCGGAGAAGTCGCCGCCGCCGCCGCCGAAGCCGCCGCTGCCGAACATTCCGAATAAGTTGGCGCCGCCGCCGCCGCCGCCGAAGCCGCCGTTGCCGCCGCGGTTGCGGCCGAAGCCACCGCCGCCGCCGAAGTCGCCGTTGCCGCCGCTGCCGCCCCCGCAGTTCC
>Ga0247770_1001333_pt1 | contig 19770 bp, 19 predicted proteins | sample UWRJL136409B6_FD_179943 | JGI IMG/M metagenome (GOLD analysis project Ga0247770, IMG submission 179943) | Plant litter microbial communities from Arlington Agricultural Research Station in Wisconsin, United States - UWRJ-L136-409B-6 | ecosystem: Environmental > Terrestrial > Plant litter >... | reverse complement strand
GGGGGTGGAGATTTTGATTCCGACGGTACCTAAGGGGGTTGGTGCTTAGGGGTGGTAGATGGAAGTCTTCGGTGAGGTATTGTTGGGAATTTTCATTGCAACAAGATTTGTTTTGAGAGGAAGTTGAGCATCAAAGCATGACTTGGGAAATTGAAATTCAACTCACGCATCAACAAACTGCTTGTCCATCATGACACCCACAAACACCATCAACACGGCCGCATATGCTAATGTACTAGCAAAAACTTGGTCAGTCTGCTCAACAAAGCCTACCATGAGCAGCCCAAAAGCAAACACAAACCCAGTTGCAACACCAAGATTGAGAAGCAGATCCCGTTCCAGCACCAAAAGCCACATGGGCCCAACAAGAAATGCCCCACCAACAACGGCTGCACTCACCCTCCACCAAAACAATTTGCGCAGTACGGCCTTGACTGATGCATGCCGCGTTCCTCCAATAGGCTCTGAGTACCTGATGTTTGCTGCCTCCCAAGTCAAACCCATTGGGATCGCCTGTTCTTTCATTCGTTCATACGACAGGGGTTCTCTGAATTTGTTGACGCGAGGGTGTGCTTTGTCGCCGGCGCCACGAGGAACGAAGTCTTCGTGCTCCTTGCCTGCCACATGAAGCGCTTGGCGGAGAACCACTGAATAATGGGCGCGCTCCCCAGACGCAATGAAGTAGTCGAAGGGCTGCTGCGAGACTTTGCCCATGTATTCGTAGTCTTGTACGGCTTGGGCTGATCTCCTCTTGTCAGTGTCGTTCGGCTGTTATTCTAGAACTATCTTGCACTGTAGGTAGACGAGAATCAGACTTGAACTCGAAACCTCGACTACTTACTGTATTTCCTGAGGAGTTTCCCCAGCACAGCCCCATGCCGCGCAATTTCGGTTTTGGCGTCAATCTTGTGCAGCCGCCTCCCGTCGGTTTGCAACGTCACGGCCGTTTGGACTAGGCCAACTTGAAGGGCGCGTAGATGCATCCTCTGCATCTCGGCAATACTGACGCGGTAGCTCAGATCAGTGTCGCTAATCCCTTTTTGTCGGATACTGTCTATGATGGGTGTTCTCGATACCAGGGTAATAACACCACCCATATGCAGTTGGTTGGCGGTAGTCCACCCCTGTTGCTTCAACTCTGCCAGCTCTGCCTCCACTTCAGCATTTTGCTGACTGAGGAGAGCACCAATGTCACCAACACCACCCATCACTTCCTTCAAAGGGCCATCTTTTTCGCCTGCTGCCTTGGCAAGCACCTTTCCTAGAGCAAGCGACAAGGCGGCAGGGTTCGCTGTTATCGCTTCAACCATTTGCATCCTCCGTTGTGCCTTCTTCGCCCTGTCGTTGCAGGCTAGAATGGCGTTGGCGATGAGTCTGACGCGGCGATCTGTATCGTCCGAGCTGCCTTCAATTCCAGTGAGGGCTGCAACAAAGTGTCCCACGCGCTCGACTTCGTTGTGCCTGTGAAGAATCAAGAAGGTGACCAGTCTCTTCACAGCGTCAGGTCTGGCAGTCGGAGAAGTGATGAAGGCGTCGACATCGCCTTGTATATTGCCAGTTTCAGGTCCGGGGTAGAGGAGTTTTTGGGCCGTCTGTAGCACTGCATCAGAGGCCGGCATCGGCCGCTCGCGACGACTTTTATTCAGAAGACGAACAAATACCACACACAGCCCGGGCTCCCCAAACACCACTCCTCACCAACCCCACCACACCCAAGTCTTCCGCGGAAGCACGTCGCAGCACACACCCCAGACACCGCCAGTTTCAGCAGCGACTTCAGTAGGTATAATACCTACGCGCTCGCAAACAAGCTATGGTATAAGCGACTTTTTATCACTGACCGGGCACCAATTTCAAGGCAGCTGAATATTTGGGTCGAGGCTCTGCCGCATCATGGACCCCGAGTTCGTGAAAATCACTTTAACCTTTGAGGATGGTAAGGGTTTGAATATCGGCTACCACAGCAGACACGACTACACGAAACACTACTTCTTCATTGAAGGGATCACAGAGGATAACGGAGCATTTTACACGAAGAGAAAATACATCAAGGATGAAAGCGGCAGTGTGGTACTCTTCAAATTCTACAAACCAAAAGGGGACAGGCAGGGGGAGATTTTCGTCGGTGACGGTGATATCATTGGGGTCAGCACAAAACCGGACGATGACCAACCGACCGAAAACTGTCACTGGGTTGAAGTCAAGACTAGAGAGGCCGCAGAACATGTTCAGACGTACCCTCGGTCTTGATTCCTGGATTGTCGTGCAACAATTACCCGATCAGCGGTACGTGATCAGCCTCTGTGTGATGGAAAAGAGTCCGAGGTCTGGCACTTGGGAACCCCTCCAGAACACCAATCAAGCAACAACTTCGTCTAAGAGGGACAAGCCAAATAAGCGGAGCTCGGAGAGGAAGAAATCGAAGACCAGAGAGAAGAAGGGCGAGGGCTCGGACACAGAGTAAGAGGAGTCAGAGATGACAGACAAGCCAATGATGGTCAAACCCAAGTTCCAGCCTTCGCCACCATTTTGCAGTTGAACAATCAGATCAACACAAATGAGTGAAGCGGAGAAAGCAGAAGAAAGGCTGGAAGTAGAAGCGCTAGAGTTTAGAGGTTTGGAAGTCAGAGAGCTGAAAGAAACAGCATCGAATGGTGGGAACCGCAGAGCCGGGAAGAGCAGAACCTAGTCCAACAGAATAAGCAGTGGTTGCTTGTGACTTACACTCATTCTTCAAGAGCATATATCACTCTTATACCCAAGATTAAAGGAGAGGGACGGGACGAGAAAAGGGGAGCGCTTGAGTCCTCGGATTAGACTACGTATATGACCTTAATTGCATTTGCTGCCTACGTACCTAGGTAGATACCCGCCTACTTAGTATCAATTACCCATGCCATTATCAACCCTCCTCCGGTCTTGCAGTTCTAACTACCCAAGTCTCACCCACCTACCCATACTTAACATTCTCCCTCTCCTTTCTCACTCCTCCCTCATCATTCTCACCAAAAGCTATCTCCAACTCCTCCCTCTCCGTCCTAACCCTCAACCTACCCCTCTCCTTAAACCTCCCACACCCCCCACACCCTCAATCCCCCCTCTTTCAGGCATTCGACCTCAACACCAGCGCAACAACCTCACTTGGAATCGCCCACCCCCCACTGGACCACCTCGTGCCCACACTCCACACCACATGCCCCCCCACAAACAATACATACACCCCCAGGACAATCATGGTTAGAATTTTCAACGTCCCTTCCGCACTTTAGATACGCATACCCCTCCACGGCGACTGTGAAGCGCCAGTTGGAGGTGTTTCCTCGGCTGCAGGAACACGATACATCTCCCCTTTTCCAGGGCCGATGCCGTTCCCGTGCGGGAGCGTTTGCATGTCGTTGGTGAGGACGTCGACGACGAGGTGGACGTGGTGGTTGTTGAGGCGGGGGATTCCATTGGCGAGGGGGATGGCGAGGAGGGATTTGAGGGCGGGGATTCCAGAGCGCGAGGAGGTGAGGGGGGTGGTGGTGTTGCGGCGTGGCATGATAGGTGGGGGGAATGTCGGCTGGTATTATACCTACCTAGATGGAGGCCTGGAAGTCGAGCGAGCGGGTTTAGGAGTCTACATCGAAGGAGTGACAAAAGACAGAGGATTTATGATAAATTCTTGAATAGGGGGTTTTAGTTATACCAACGAGAAAGTTATGATAATGCTAAGCTGTAAAACTACGTCTTCGTTATATCTGGGCGTAATAGTGGAGTAAGCCTGTATCCCTATGTTTCTAGCTGGTTTAAGTATGAGCATCATGGGGGGGGTTGATATACTTATTTTTAGGGATTTTTATTAAGAATGGTTTTGCTTCAAGGGACTGCAAGCCTAGAAATTATCATCTAACAGTACCTGGGAAAAAGAAAATACTAGCTTCTTTCATCCGCCGGTACGTGAGAGGCTTCTCAGTCTCATTGGCACCAGACGTTGTCCACCCGTCATCGTTTTTGGGAGCAAATAGTTGATAATTGTCGTCCAAATGGGAGCCATCTGGCAGTTTGTAGGCGCCAGGCCCGCAGCTGCCTAAATAAATCGCCCAGATCTAACACGCAATTGGGGAAATGCCAAAAGCATTCTTTGTAAAAAGATATAAAACCAGTAGCTGCTACAGCGAGTTGGAACCGGCCGTGGTATTTTAATTGGGGAATAGTTTGACGGAATGATAGACAACGGTGGTTGGGTTCATGAAATCTCTCTACATCATCCGACCCACTTCAACACCTGATATGACAGCCGGCATGAATCTCACCTCATACTGACCACAGTTCAGAGCAGAGGTCTCGTGCAACTGGCTGTGCTGTACGTAATGATCACAGATTGAGGAGTTGAAACGCGTGACAAGCCTTTGTTCAGGGGCATGCTCTCGGGACACGGCACGGAGTACTGGTACCTTGGCTCTTGCGTGCGGGGTTCGCATTCGGTGCTGAAAGTCATAACATCACACCACCAACAAAGGCAAGCTCGGCATCAGCCGGCTCAGCGCATTGAATTGGCATCAGACCACACCCCAACATTGGGGGGAAGCTCATATAGGGTGCTACGGTTGCATGCAAAAATGTCTTAACGGCAGGGTAAATCTCCACTGACATTGAACACCAAGAAATCGAAAAAATTACCTACCCATTGACTACCTGCTAGTCATGGCTTTCAATTGCAAGTCGAGCGCTCGTATCGCCATCGTCGGCGTCGGCCAGGTCGGCGGTGCCGCCGCCTATGCGCTGGTTCTCGGCTCGCTAGCATGCGAGCTTCTTCTGGTCGACAACAACATCGAGTTGTGCGAGGGCCAGGTACGCGACCTCTCGGATGCGGCGTATACCACCAACAGCAGCACGCGTGTGCGAGCTGCAAACTACCACGAGGCGGGGCAGTGTGACATTATTGTCATTACAGCGGGGTCGAGACGGACTGTTGGTGAGTTTTCTTCCTTTCTCTTTTTTCTTTCTTCTTCTTTTGTTTCTTGGGAATAATGCCTGGTGCTAACGGTGACGGATTCCAGGCCAATCCGGCCTCGATGCAGCATCCCGAAACACATCAATTGTGCGGACCGTCGTCAACGCCATGGCCCCGATCCGCTCCGATGCAATTCTCCTCGTCGTCTCGCACCCGGTCGACCTCCTCACGACGCTCGCGCAGGAGCTGTCGCGGCTTCCACCCGCCCAAGTCTTCGGCGTGGGGACATTTCTCGACTCATCGCGTCTCCGGGGGCTGCTTTCCGACCGCGTTGGCGTGCGTACTACCTTACCCCCCCCCCCGAGTCCCCTTTTCTAACCCCTTCGCCCTTTTCTGACCGAAATTCGTCCACAGATCGCCGCGAAATCCATGGATGTCTACGTCGTCGGCGTCCACGGCGAGTCCTCGCAGGTCACGGCGTGGTCGACCGCCAGCGTCGGGGGCGTGCACCTCGACAAGTCGCTCTCGGACTCGATCCTGCTCCCTACGCGCGTCGAGGTTGAGCAGGAGAGCCAGCAGAGGGCGCAGGCCGTTGTGCGCGCAAAGGGGTCTATGCCGTTTGGCATGGGCGCCGCCGTGGCGAGCATCTGCGCGTCAATTGTTCTCGACAAGCGCAATGTGCGGTCCGTGAGCCATTACCAGCCCGAGTTCGGCTGCTACTTTAGCCTGCCGGCCGTGCTAGGGAGGGGCGGCATTGTGAAGTCGATGGTGGTGCCGCTGAGTGCCGAGGAGGGCGCGAGGGTGACCGATGCGGCCGCACAGGTGAGGAACCAGATGGATAAGCTGAGGAAGACGTTGTGAGTTTGGGATGGGATCAACTGGGCTTCATGTCGGGCACGATGAATTTCCATGTAATATACCTTATTCAAGTTAGTATTTTCGTTTTGAAATCCCGTTTCCAACATGAGAATTCAAAGTTGTCTAGCATGTATGGAAGAAAGAAACCCAACTCCAATATCAATTCACTATACACTAGTGTCTACCCAACAGCGTCCGTTATTACTTCCCGCCACCGTCTCCCCCCGCCCGCTCGGCAGCAACAACATGCTGCTTCACGGCAAAGAAGCTGTCCGGACTGACCGAAATCGAATCAATGCCACACTCGACCAAAAACCTCGCAAACTCCGGGTGATGACTCGGTGCCTGGCCGCAGATGCCAATCTTGCGGCCGTGCTTCCTCGCGACGGAAATGACCCTCGCAATCATCCACTTGACGGCCTCGTCCTGCTCGTCAAACAAGCCCGCCAGCTCGCCCGAGTCGCGGTCCACGCCCAGCGTCAGCTGCGTGAGATCGTTAGACCCGATCGAGAAGCCATCAAAGCACTCGACAAACCGCTCCGCTAGGATCACGTTTGACGGGATCTCGCACATGACGTACACCTGCAGGCCGTTGTCGCCGCGGCGCAGGCCGTTCTCGGCCATGACGGCCAGCACCTTGTGGGCCTCGTCGACGGTGCGGCAAAACGGAATCATCACGACGGCGTTGGTCAGGCCCATCTCGTCGCGCAGGCGCTTGATGGCGCGGCACTCGAGCGCGAAGCCCTGCTGGTAGCGCGGCGAGTAGTAGCGCGCGGCGCCGCGGAAGCCGAGCATGGGGTTCTCCTCGTGGGGCTCGAACTCGGCGCCGCCGATGAGGCCGGCGTACTCGTTGGTCTTGAAGTCGCTCATGCGGATGATGGCCGGCCGGGGGTACACGGCCGCGCAGAGGGCGGCGAAGCCCCACGCGAGCTTGTCGACAAAGTACGCGGGCTTGTCGTGCGCGTAGCCGGCGGCCGTGAGCTGCGCGATCTGCGCCTTGGCGGCGGTGTCGCGCAGGCGGTCGAAATGCACGAGCGCCATCGGGTGCACGCGAATGGCGTTGGTGACGACGAACTCCATGCGCGCGAGCCCGATGCCGTCGGTGGGCAGGCGCCACCAGCGGTAGGCGGCGGCGGGGTCGGCGAGGTTGAGCATGACGCGGGTGCGCGTGGCGGACAGCGCGGCCAGGTCGACGCTGTGTGTCTTGATGTCGGCAGTGCCGGCGTAGACGAAGGCCGTGTCGCCCTCGGCGCACGACGCCGTGACGTCCTGGCCCGTGTGCAGCATATAAGTGGCGTTGGTGGTGCCGACGATGGCGGGCAGGCCGAGCTCGCGGCTGACAATGGCCGCGTGCGAGGTGCGGCCGCCGTGGTCCGTGATGATGGCGGCCGCGCGCTTCATGACGGGCACCCAGTCCGGGTCGGTCGACTCGGTCACGAGGATCGAGTTGTCGATGAACTTGTCCATGTCCTTGGCCGACGCAATCAGACACACGCGGCCCGCGACGGCGGCATCGCCGATCGAGAGCCCGGTCACAAGCGTGCGGCCCTTGTTGCGGACCGTGTATGTCTTGAAGGCCGCCCCCGCGTCGCGCTGCGAGTGCACCGTCTCTGGCCGCGCCTGCACGATGAAGACCTCCCCCGTGGTGCCGTCCTTGGCCCACTCCATGTCCATGGCGCCGCCGTAGTGCTTCTCGATAGTGCAGCCCCAGCGCGCGAGCTGCAGGATTTCATTGTCGTCGAGCACGAACGCGTCCCGTTCGGCCTGGGAGGTCGGCACGTTGCGGGTGGGCATGTGCTTGTCGCCGTAGACCATCTTGATGGCCTTTTCGCCGCGCTTCTTGTCCAGGATGGGCACCACCGACGGCGTGTCCAGCAGGGTCTTGAAGACGTGGTACTCGTCCGGGTTGACCGTCCCCTGCACCACGTTCTCGCCGAGCCCCCACGCCGCGTTGATGACGACGACGCGGTCGAAGCCGCTCTCCGGGTCGATGGAGAACATGACGCCGGAGCCGCCGAGGTCCGACCGCACCATGCGCTGCACGCCGATGGACAGGGCCACGCTCATGTGGTCGAAGCCCTTGGTCTGGCGGTAGCTGATGGCGCGGTCGGTGAAGAGCGAGGCGTAGCACCGGCGGCAGGCGTCCAGCAGCGCGTTCTCGCCCGACACGTTGAGGAATGTGTCCTGCTGGCCGGCGAAGCTCGCGTCGGGGAGGTCCTCGGCTGTCGCGCTCGACCGCACCGCAACGCTCAGGTCCGGCACGCCCGCCCGCGCACATAGCGCTCGGTAGCTTTCCCTGATGGCCGCGGCGGCGTCCTCGGGCCAGTTGCCGCGCAGGAACAGCTTGCGCACCGCCTGGCCCGTCTCGGAAAGCGTCGCCTTTCCGTCCTGCCATTCCGCAACCAGCACCGCCATCTTGTCGCGGATGCTGTTCGCATCGACATAGTACCAGTAGGCCTGCGAGGTTGTTGCGAACCCAGAAGGCACCGCGATGCCTTGGCCCGACAGTGCTCCGATCAGCTCGCCGAGCGACGAGTTCTTGCCCCCCACCAGCGCCACATCGCTGCGTGCTAGGTCCTCAAACTTGCGGACGAGGTCGCGCTTTCCTGGGCTAATCTTGTCGCCCATTCTCTGTTGTGTCGGAATTTTGCTTTGCTATTGTTGGTGGCGTTGTGTCTTGTTGTTGCTGCACGCCCTTCGCAAGCCGGCGGCAGTCACGTCGACATATACGGCTGGGCCGATTCTGCAACATCATCTGTCTGGAGCTCTCATAAGCTCTCTCGTGATTTTACCAAAGGAATTGGGTTTTGGGTGGTGTGATGCAGAAGCGCATGTTTGCGCGATGTACCGGTACTTCGGGTGCCGTTCCCCGCATGCAGCCCCCGAATGCCCTGAGGTTCTTGTTCTGCCGACTCCAAACTCCCTGACAATGGCATGATACCCCAGCCATTGGCCACTCGCCCGGCCTGCAACGAACCACCTGACCGGCCGCATGCAGCTGTGCCCCTGATAGATCCCCGTGGTCTCCGAGTCGCCGGTTTTGTGCTTACCATCCCATCGAGCTCAATGGAGGCCGTCTTGAAAGGATCTTATCGTAGACGCTTAGTAGTGCCACGTTCCTCTGTTTGCGGCTCCCAGTTCGCAGCTTGGTGATGCCGTGGTAGACGAATGCTGTGCCGGTGTTGCAGTGAGTCAAACCGCGAAAGAATACTTTGGTAGTTGGTCACTAAAAAGAAAAGAGCGTGATTGTGGTGATTGCTGATGAGCTGAAAGACATTTCAAGAATATCGTCTTGCTTACGGATTAGCTGGCATTTGAAGATGAAGAGTGTCCGAATCTAGGGAAAGTTTTAAATGAGCCGTTCGCATGATCTGACACACGTGACAAGAACGAAGGAGTGGGCGTAAGCCGGACCGTGTTTTCTGCACGATGTCTGTAAGTGTTAAATAATTTCGGGCGATTAAGTTTGGAGGTACATTTATTCAAGAGGTGTTCTAACGGTGGATTGAAGTGACAAATTCAACACTCATGCCAGCCCCGAACTCTTTGCGCAATACGACTCTTACCATTTTATGGCGTGAAGTGAGGAGTATTAAGCGACATAACCATAAGCAAGCCAGCGATGAGACCCGCAGACGGGAGAGTGAGGACCCAGCCGATAAAGATAAACCCCAGCTGCCTCCAGTTGACCGCGGAGAAGTCGTAGCCCATCAAGGCCACACCAAACACCGCACCCGTCAGACACTGGGTCGTGCTGACGGGCAGTCCCAGCCGGCTCGCAAGCAGTACGGTGATGGCCGAGCCGAGCTCCATAGCGTAGCCGCGGGTCGGGCTGAGCTGCGTGATCTTGTTGCCGAGCGAGCGGATGATGTGGTACCCAAAGACGCAGAAGCCGATGCCGAGGAGGAACCCGGCGATGACGAGAATCCACACGGGCGTGTCCGTCTTCGACGTCACGGCCCCGGTCTGCCAGGTGCCGTAGGCGGCGACCCAGGGGCCGACGGCGTTGGCCACATCGTTGGAGCCGTGCGCAATCGACATCATCATGGCGCTCGCAATCTGCGCGTAGGTCCAGAGATGCTCCACGCGGTTGTCGTATTTTTTGGCGCGGGCATGGACTTCGGCCAGCGCAAGCGACGAGTGGGTTACGCAGTCCCTGCTGAGGCCCTGGAGGGCCACGTACTTGGCGAATCCCAAGAGTCGTTGCGGATGGAAGACCGGCAGGTGTCGGTTTGGTGCGAGCCAGCGCTCCTCGGGCTCGGGCACTCGTTTCGGCCTCCTAATCTTAACGTCGCTGCCGGGCGCTGCCGTTGCCGCTCGCGCCTCGGCGTCGAGGGCGGTTGTTGGTGGGGTGGTTTCCTCCCGCTGGACTCCTGTTGGCTGGGACGGATCAAGGGCCCCTTGCTCATTCGCAGCAGCAGGAGCAGTCGCAGCAGTAGCAGCAGCAGACCCCTCCAACTTCTGCTTCTCCAGGTCAGAGTCGGCCACCGCATCGAAACCACCGTGTGAGGTCTCATAGTAGTCAATAACCACATCGTCGCCCTTTCCCGGGAAGTAGAGCGGTGGGTTCTCTCGCCAAAGCAGCGGCCCGAGGATGATGTGCCACGGCCGCACTCGAGTGTCCTGCTTGACAAGACGGCGGTGGAAATAGGGCACGAAGAACAGGTAGGCAACAGCGAGACAGCCAAAGAAAGCGCCCAGAACAATGCCAACAGCCGTCCCAACGCCAAGTTCATCGAGACTGGGGGCACCAGGCGCCTCAACGGTAATAAACAGGGCCAGCACGGCGCCGGTGAAGGCCAGATACCACGGGATGGCACGCATGGCGTTCTTGAAAGGGTCGCTGCGTTCCAGTACGCCGTACTTTAGCGTGGCAAAGAGGATGGCGGCGAAGGCCGCCGAGATCAGCGGAGCGATGCCCCACGACGCGGCGACCTGCGAAACACTGCCGTCTTTCCAGCCCCACGACACCTGAGTTCGGCTAGCGATGCCGACGCCGACCAGAGCGCCGACGACGGTTTGCGTGGTGGACACGGGGAAGCCCAAGCGGGTGGCCGTGAACAGCCACGCAGCGCTTCCGATCTCGGTGCAGCCCATGGCGAGCATCAGCACTGCGGGCGAATCCTTAAAGCGGGTGATGTCGATGATGTTGTTCTTGATCGTACCCGTCACGCGGCTGCCGAGCGCCACAGCCCCGAAGAACTCAGTTATCATGGAGAGGACGCCGACCTGGGGCATGGTCAAGGACCGGGCCGCCACCGACGTGGCATAGGAATTAGCCACATCATTGGCGCCGTTGCAGAAGGAGCTGACGCAAAAGGCAATGCTGATGATCGCGAGGATCCAGTCATACTGCGAGAGCACTGGCATGGTGGGCGGGACTTGATATAGGAAACGGCTCTTTGAAAATAGATGGTCGCTTGCCTGTCAGATGCAGCATATAAAACTGGATTCAACAATGAGCTTGCTGGTACGAGCTCTGTTTTTCTTCAAGTACCCTCGTGGCTGCTACTTATTCATGCGAAACACGGAGCGACACACAACAAACTTATGATGCGCAACGACCCTCCAACGTTCAAGAAAGTCGATTCAACTCTTCCCGTTTGGGTATTCCTGTTGTGGTTGGCAGCAGTGAGTTCCTGTAGCCAAGAAACTGCCGATCTCATGCCTCCTGGGCGAGCCAATGGGAGTGCCGCAAACCAGCACGCAGTTGAATTGAACGCTCTCATTTACCTGTCACCACGGAACAAGGTGCCGGCCCAAACCATCATAATTGCTAGCTTTTCAGGTATTTAAAACCCTTGGCATTCGCTTATCACCAAGTTGCATGCACGTTTGTTCTTGAGACGGATGAGAACTATTCTCCGCCTCCCCGGTCCACATTAAGAGTGATCCCCACCCAAAGGCTCCGGTTTATTGAGGATTCCCCTAGCGATGACATCAGTGGCGTTACGAAGACGGCGACTTTGTCAAGCTGCTGACAGCCATGCCGATCATGGCCACTGCTCCGACGTCAGGTCTGTCTTCACCATATCCTCGTCTCGGCGGTGTGTATGAACGAGCGAGAGATTAGAAAATAGCTTTGACAAACTAAGACCTGTGACTCCGGCGAGCGCGTATATTCGAATGTCAGGCGAACCAGGGCTAGGCGATTGTACCAACAGCTCTTGGGGTGATGTATGTTTTGCTGTCATTGATTGATGGTATTATGTCTGCACATCGAATCGAGGTTGCTGTCGCTCACTTTTTTGGTTTTAAGTATTTCCTGTTTTTCGATATGTCGGTCAGCTTCATTAGGTAGCGTCGAGATCTAAGCTAGTTTAACGGATTTGCCGATGCACTCGATCGAGGATCGCATTGCGGCTGGATATCCTATCGATTAGGTCATGGCTGTCCGGGTCGGTAATGTTGGCTGGTGGTTGAGCCCGTCTGGAGGCTCCATCAAAGGGTCCTTCTCCGTTTTTACCTCCACGACCAACCCTTCATAATTGGCCGCCATTGCTGCCGCAGACGAGACGTATTATGGCTGGCTGCAAGATGAGCATGGTGATGAATTGGCAAGATGAGTTGTCGCGCCCATTTGGTCTCAGCTGCAAAGAGAACGTGCCGTTCAAACGAATCTTCAGCTTGGATACTCTCTTCCCAGCCACAGGGCTTTCCAGCGGCATCTCTTTTAATTCCTACCAAACATTTTAGTCGCAATTATCTTCATCTTTCCCACAACACATTCCATTCTCCGAAATCCTCATATTCCACTTCCTGTGTTTCAAGGGTTAGGGTTGACCCCTGAAAGAAGCAAATGAAAGGGCATTTCACCTTATTATGTATGCTTGTCGAGAATTCAGTATTCAATGTCATCCCCTGCTCATTTCCTCCCGTAGCCTTTTTCTTACGTTCTATTTTCACCACTGCTGATATACTCCATTTCCCCGGCAACAGCTCGATGTTTACACAAAAGTTGCCCTCAGCAATTTCCATGTCTGTGTGTGGCCCTGAGCTGTCCTGCTCCAGGATGATCTATGAGTCAGCCTAGTTTGCACTGACGCGTAGCCCAGTTTTGGTACCTCGATTGAAGTTGCCATCTGAAGATAGGTACCTTCACGGAACGGTCCAAATTCGGGAACCACTCTAGTTGTCCCCCAATCGTTGACCTAAGTCCAGGATCTGAGTCCGAAATATACTAGTACACGGCGCGAGATTTGAGTGTGCTCGGGCACATCTTGCTATAGACGGAGCTTTGGCGGTAAGTAGAAAGCTTAAGTATTGGTTGAGATTTTGTAGAACATGAAGGAGTTGAGCCCGGCCTAGGTAATTGGGACATCCTAACTGGCAGGTGCCACCGCCGAGTAGATGAGAGGAACTTGCTGGGACAGTGCGAAGGAGAACACGATGGCTGTAAGCTGTAAAAGATCCTAGAGGAGGAAGAAGGATAGGGAGCATAGTTGAGGTAGAGTTTGGCGGCGGCCTTGTGTACACCACCTATATTAGCCTGCCGGAGTCAGAGAAACGGAGATCCAAACTAGGCCCCAAACTTTGAAACTAAACATGAGGTACCTGAAGGTACCTAGCATTGTCTTCAGTTATATTCGCATGTCTTATTCTATCTTAGGCAAACTTATGGGTACCCCAACCCAAGGTGTCCCTACTCTATCGTCAAGGTGGCTTCGCAGAGGCATCACTGAACACCCTCACATGATTCCGCCGGACCCCCAAGGGCTTCACTCTTGAGCCAGCAACTCCAAGTACTGATCCACCACCTCCTTCACCATAGAATCGAAGGTCGCAAACTTGATGCCGAGAATCTTCTCAGACTGCGCGGCGAGCCATTCTGGTCAGCAAGGCTTCATAGGGGCACCATCGTCGACAAAAGGGGGGGCGCAACAACATACCTTACTCACGTCCCACTTTAGCGCAGAGGTTGGCTGCTTCCCAGCATCCGTCAGCCTGCCGTCGGCAAAGGCCTCGGGACGATGCTTCTTGGCGATGGTAATGGCGTCCTCCCACACCATCATGGTATTGACCACAAACGTCTGGTTTCCCTTGACTGCCGGGTCCAGCGCACGCACGTGGGCAGCGGCGACGTCGGTGCCCTTGACGGCATTACCGCTGTAGCTGAGATCATTGGTCCCACCTAGCAGCAAGCTGAGGAGGACAGAGTTAGTCGAGCCGACGCGCATGCCCGCGGCGTTGGAGACCAGCTCATCGGTGCCGAAGATCCACGAGGGCAGGATTGAGATGGCGTCGAACCCGACATCGTTGTCGCGCACGAAAGCATCGGTGGCATTCAACGCCGCCGCCTTGCCGGCGCTGTAGGCCTCGAACTCAAAACCGTACGGAGGGGAGGCGACAGGGATGCGGTCGTCCGGAGTGAACACGCGCGTGTCGGTGTCAGTTGCTTTATCCATGTAGTACTCAAACGGTACATTGGCGACGGTTGAGCTGGTCAGCACGACGCGCTTCACCGTCTTGGCTGCCGCCGCGGCTTTCAGCATGCCTGTCACGCCTCCTGGTGCGGCCTTGACGAAAGTATCCTCGAGCTCCTCCGTCGCCGGGGGCTTGCCCTCGCCAAAGCTAGGGATGGGAGACGCGCAATGGATGATGTACTTGGCTCCCTTGGCAGCTTCATCGTAGGCACCGGGCGCCGTCATGTCGGGCACCAGCACAAAGGAGAGCTGGGCCGAGGACGGCGCGAGGGCCTTTAGCGACGGTGCGCCCAGGACTTTAGCAGCCTTAGCGTCAGACCGAACGGCAGCTCGGACATGATAGCCGCTCCGCAGGAGCTCCAGGAGGGTGAGGTAGCCGAGGAAGCCAGTGGCTCCTGTCAGAAGGACTAGGTCTCCGGTAGCCATGTCGACGGAGTTTGCGGTTGTATAATTCTAGAAATTGAATCAGAGGTTGTGTTAGGGGTTGCTGAAGCAAGATATGCCAAGTGCAGGCAGCGGCTTGGTAGTTGAAGGGCTTGATGCTCGGTAGTGATGGCGACTGTATGATGGATGTCCTCCGGTTTGGAATCCATGACTCTTGGCCATGGCTGACACTTTTATAGACGCTGGAATTCTTCTCAGGATAGTTCTGCAAAGCCGTGATATCCGCGTTTAACATACAAGCTCCTAATGTCACCTTGATTACTAAACGTAGAGAGTTAAATCTGCCAGCAGCGAAGAAGATGGAGGAAGCATCTCTGACGAAAATTCCTAAGCAAGAATGACTCCCATAATTCCCTTTTTCGGAATCTGCTCTAAAATACGGGATAAGTTTGTCGCCGAACCCCCCAAAAAACACCATGTCCCGTATTTTTTGGTTTCCTCATTGATAACAGCCCATGGTGCTTGCGCGGCATCACGGCCTGAATAAGCACAGGATTCTCGAGCAAGTTCCTAATCCGGTAATTTTCCGCACGCTTACGGAGCCGCACTTGGACGCCGCTCCATTCACCCTGCATGCAGCACCGGCAGGTAGAAATCATCCCACCACAGAAAAGTTTCCAGAACGCTCTGTATCTCTGCTCGCGCGACCAAGTCATCGTCGGCCAACGGCCACGGCGTCTCCGAGGCCCTGAATCTGCTGATTGCCGCACCAAACAGATTGCTAAACCAACTGTGCCTATTCCCCTCTATAGACTCGCTTGTAGCAGCTAGTCCGACGAAGGCCGCCCAGGCAAGTGGAGAGATATCGTAATCCCAATACCCAATGTCTATTAGTAATGCATCTTCCTTGATAAGCGTGTCTTGCAGCCGGCCCACCAGTGTCCGTAGCAAGCGACTTGTCGGAGGTACCAGTCGTAAGGCCCCGTGCAAGAAGACATGGGCCGCCTGAACTAGGATTGTATCGGTCCGATTGCAATTCCTCTCCTGATGGTGTTGGTAATCACGTCTGCTTCTGCCGTCATCGTAGAGATGGTGGAGAATACTCGAATCCGCGAGGTGTAAGAGGATGCGGTTGCTATTGGACGACACGGCACTGCTCTCCTGGGCAACGATGGCCTGGCGAAGAAGAAGAAAGATGGGCTGTACGGTTGGACATAGGTTTGGTGCTAGTGGTGGTAGAGTCGCTTGCTGTAGGGCAGTGGGTGGGAGAAACACGTCGTCCAAGCCGCGGTGTAAGGGGGGAAAGAGTGGCGCCCGTCCAAGCGCTGACGCTGTCTGTACATCAACCCAGTCGATACACCGACAAAGGTAAAAATCGTCGAGGATTGTCTCGAATCCGCCGCGCGCTACCACCATATCCCTCACTCCCCGGAGATGCACTGCTGCCGCTTCAAACCTGCCCTGGAATGCCTTTTTTGGCCCTCATTTGTCAGCCACAACCAGTTCTTTGGGGGTTTTTAATGAGCTCCGAGCTGCAAATAACAATGAAGGCTCACTTCGACATTTCCAAGACAAGCCATCGTAGCAAGGACGATGTTTGTGATGCTTGTCGTTTGCAATTGGGCCTTGACGATTGCCATCGCCTCGCCCTGATGCCGGAAGCCCTCGCGTTCAAGGGCGGGATCGGGGTTTGCCATGCTAGCAGCCCAAAATCCAGCAGCCAGGGCGAGCGTAGCGTGCATCACCCCGGGACTCTCCATCGCGTAACCGAACCATGGCCTCTGTGAGTCGACAGTCGACCGATTCAAGTTGAAGCGCGTAAGCACTGGGGGCCAACGGTGAGTTCTGGCCGCTATAGGTACTAACCTTCGGGATATGGGGGGATAACTCACCGTACTTGACCAAGATGTCTACTTGCCCCTTGTTCGGGACCGGCAGACTCTGGAAGGGGTCGGCTGTGCCATTTCCGAATCGCTGGACCGGCTGCCCCTGCCTTCGTGCCAGTGCCTGGGAGGCCTGGCCCCCACTGAGCGGATTATTAGCGGTTAGTGTTACCACACTCGACGATATGAGACTTTTCGATCTGCTGCTAGCCACCTGCTGGTTGGGCACAATCGCTTCGCCTTTTTTATTCCCCTTGGACCTTTTCGGCAAGCGGAACCGACCGCTCAGCTCGCCTTTGCGCCTTACCACCTCTTCCGAGTCAGCGAGGGAAAGCACAGTGTCTTGGGTGTTATCGGCCCGCTGTTTCCTTGTCCGTAGAGCTGTCTTCATGGCATGGCTGCGGATCGCCTTGTTGGAAGCCGAGAACTTGCCCTCTGGCCCCTCAGTTACGAAGAACTTATATGTCGACATGGCTCTCTTGTTTTTACTTGATAGTTCTAGAACGAAATCGCATATGAAGACTCAAAAGGTGCAACAATCAATCATGATCAATCTGGTCAATACAAGGCGTGGGGAAAGAAGGAACAGGATCCTAGAAGCGGGGCCGTGCACCAACGTTAGTAATCGCCAGCCAGCGCGTAACGACCGCGGTTGCGCGGCAAGGAGCGGCATGGGTCGACGATGCTCCCTGCAGAAGAACAGTGCACTGGGCAGCAGGAGCCGTGGGGCGGTTAGTTGCCCCCAGCCAATCAGGGAAGCCTTGTGCTACTCGCAGAGGCCATAATAACCACAGGGGTGAAAGCTACCTCTAAACAGCTCAGTATAGATACCACCATCGTGTCGACGATAAGCGAGAGGAATCCTAGTCCCTCACGCAAGTAATTCATTATTCATTGTGTCCTACTGTACAATCTCCATTTTGTACTATAGTAACAACGACCTACAGTGTTGGAAGCACTGCACTCGATTCTGTGAAATTGAAGGGGTTGCAACTGGGTGATTGTATTGCTCCTCGGCTTTCTGGCTCAGCCAGAGAACCTTCCTTATAGCTGTGAATAGTGGCAAGCCGTATGGCAAAGCCACTGTGAGGGGCCAAGTAAGGTGGATACCGTTACTTGGTGACTGAATCGATTATGGTTTCTATGAAGAAGAAGATCAAGAGTAGATACAGGAGCTGCGCGGAGCGCAGCTATATAGGCGGAGACCCGCTTCCATGGGAGCGGTGGTCTGGGCTCCCAGCCCAGACCCACTTTGGGGCCTTAGCCCCGTGACAGCCACGCGGCTACAATTGCGCGTCTGTAGCAATGGTTACAAATCTACTGTTCTAGTGGTTTCCAGACTCTTCTTTCTGACAGTTCTAGCTTCTGGCCAGAACCCCTTTCTTTCTGACAAGTGGCTATACTATGTGGTTATATTTGTGGATAAATTAGTGGTAGAAGTTTTAGAAGCCTAGGAAGGCTTAAGTTCGTCCATCCCGAAGCGAAACACCCCCTAAAGTGGGACAAGCCGAAGCAGGGTCCCCAAAACCACCTAGCCCTAATAAAAACAGCGACTACTCGGTTAATTTCTCTCCAATTCTTTTCCTTCTTTTTACAACTTATTTTTCTTTGAAATAGCTATCTCCTACACTGAGGAAGGCCTCCGTAAAGCCTGTGATAAAGCGTAGCGAACCTAAAGACTTTGCTCTGTCGCTTAGAGATAGGCCATCCCCCCAGCCACCTTTTATCACCAGCTTAACAGCGCCCTCCCTTGTTCCGTCACTTATGAAGACTAATAACGGCTTTTTATTACTTAGGAAAACGATCTAATGAACTAGATATAAATTTAATAAGCCGTTAAGTGCTCTCCTACCGGGCGGTGCGACGGCCTCGGCGTCGGCGGTCGCGATGTCTAGCAGTCAGCGAGTCGGGCAGGTCTCGCTCGTTTCCTTCTTCTTCATTTGCCGCAGTAGGCTCTGTGTACTGCTGCACGTACACTGCATCGATGGGGGTGGGGGGAAGAATGCTGTCGTAGTGAGGGAGATGAGTCGAGCATAAAGAGTTCGTCCTCCTCCACAGACCGCAGTTTCTTGTTCTCGATGTCTTCACCATCCCTCCACTTGTCTTCCCCCATAACATCATCAGGCATCACTCTTCATCATGGCCACTACCTTTGAACTCCCCGTCCTGCCCTCCTACGTCGATGGCCCTCCGCCCCCCTACGCCATCCTCGAGCAGCCCAGCATCGAGGAAAAGGCGACCAAGCTCGAGCGGTCCATCGACGACGAGACCTTTGCCGACATTGACCCCAGCGTGTTCGACAATGAGCTCATCCGCCAGAAGCTCTACGCCGCCGACCCGAGCGTCCCCCAGGACGCGACGGCCGTCGACGACGACATCGAGGACAACATCACCAAGGGCACCTACACCGGCACTCAGGCCGCCCTAACCCACGTGTACCGCCAGATCGAGCGGAGGTAGTACCCTTCATACCCTTTCCGAATGGCCCAAGGGACTAACCCGCCCCAGCTACGAGTCCTTCTTCGACGTGATGCAGATCGGGCCCACGCTGCCGTGGCTCATCCAAGTCGAGGAGAAAAAGGCAATCTACCGGTGGTCGGCGTACCTGACCAACGCTGACGGCACACCTGCGCAGTACCCGCCGTACCTGGAGACGATCCCAGATAAGGACCAGGTGTCAGTTAACAACATCTTCGGCTGGCTCTACCTTAAGGAGACCCAGCTGCTGGTCGCCAAGCTGATCCCCGACACGTTTACCGGTAAGACGTTCAACTTTGTGTAGAGCCTGCTAGCCGATAAGATTGGTAGTAAGCCTATGGTCGCGCTTAAGCAGATCGAGGAGTACAACCGTCACAACCGCAAGTTGGGCACCGACATTGAGGCTGGCAGAAACATTGGCCTGCTACCCGACTGGTTCTCGGACCGCCGCTTCGCCGATCAGTCCTTTACCGGCACCACCCGACCACCATCACCTGGGTGCCTGCGGAACCCCCGGCCGAGTTTGTCGCTGCCGCCGCCTGTGACGGGAAGACCGGCTGGGCTGGTCGGCTTAAGGCCACCGACCCGGCGGGCCTTTTCGTGCAGGACACGCGCAAGCTCCGCTCTGCTCTCGGCGCCGACCCCACCGAGACGCTGTTCAACCGCAAGCCCCTGTCCGACGACAGGTAGGGGTGCACGGCCGTGACGCTGTTCCAGCTGTACCCGACCGGGCGCCTGCACCCGGTGGCCATCACTATCGACTACCAGACGTCCATAGTGGACTTAGTGACCATCTTCAATAAGCGTA
>Ga0247770_1001332_pt1 | contig 19771 bp, 17 predicted proteins | sample UWRJL136409B6_FD_179943 | JGI IMG/M metagenome (GOLD analysis project Ga0247770, IMG submission 179943) | Plant litter microbial communities from Arlington Agricultural Research Station in Wisconsin, United States - UWRJ-L136-409B-6 | ecosystem: Environmental > Terrestrial > Plant litter >... | reverse complement strand
GCTTTTTTTGGTTTTTGGTTTTTTTTTTCTTTCGTTTGTTTTTGTTTGTTGGTTGCTTTTTTTTTTTTTTTTTTTTTTTTTTTTTCCACTAACCGCTAATATTTTGCAGGTGGGTGTTTGCCTGTGCCGGCTTCGTCATCGTCGTCATTGTGATTGTCTTCTTCACGATGCCCGAGAGCCGCTTAAAGCTCTTCTCGAAGCTCCTTGGCATGCCCTTTGGCGCCAAGTAGTAGGCTTGACGGGCTCAAAAATGGAGCAATCACGGATGGCTAGTTAGGCAAGATGCTAGAAGAGCTGGTGTCAATAAAAGTATACTATGTCACTCGTCTTTCAGTCTTAAAGCATCCGTGCCGTATTCCGTAATGAGGCTCTGTCTTCCACGCAACTCGCTACTTCGCTCCCCTCCGACAAGGCCGGCAGGCCTGCCGAGCCGAGAGAAGAAGAGAAACGGGATCCGTTTGATCCATCATCATTTCCAAAGCACCCTTTTCGATTCAACACCGGCATTGCCCTTTTTGCGAAAAGGATATCGGCTTGGAGGCGTGTACCGTGGGGGCGTCCACTCTTTCCTGAGGTCTGCTTCGGCACCATCTATTCCTTGATAGCCGATCGCCCAAGGTGGGAAAAGAGGCCTAGGGCTGGAAAACGGAGCACATTCTCGTGGCTGCAGGAGTTATGGAGAGTAGTCTCCTTGGCTGTAGCGTTGTGCCAAACCATCACGCATGCATCTTCGAGACCCTCTAGGAATCGCAGTCGGGCTGCCGGACAAATTCGTGCCGGACAGAATTGCATGAATTGGAAGGAAGCGGTCCCTGGGCTCGTAATAATTCTTGACGGCGATCGGCTGCAATGCCTCGGCAAGGCATCTCCGGAATATCCCTATCGGCATTCTTTTATCGCGCGCCAAACCTGAGAGGAGCTTCCCCCGTGTCCAGAATGAGATTTAAGAGAGAGGGCACCTGGTTGTGAGTTGCATCTAAAGAGAATCGAAAAAGTGTCTGGAGTGAAAAAGTTGTTGCCGACTTCTTTTCATCTCCAGATCTGGTTTTTCTGGTTCAGAATGCTGGCTGCTTTGCATTGGCAGTACTCCAACGTCACCCACATCCTCTGCATCCAAGCCGAATCGAGAAAGGCAATCAAACTCGAAGTTCCCTCGATGACACCAATCAATGATTGTCTATCCTGAGTCTCGAAGAGCATGAGGGCCGTTAGATCTGTGATTTTTTTGGAATGTCGGGAATGTGTACGAGAATCTCTTCTGCTCTATAGTAGATCGACGGTAATTAGAGTAGTAAAGACTCCTTTGTCTCTCCATCCCACTGCGGGACACTGAAGTAGTCATGCCAGAACTCTACGTCGGAGCCCTAGCTTTGTTCAGCATCCTGGAACAAGTCTTTGATGGTCTTGATCAATTCGAAGGCTGCATCATCATGATTTTCTTGGTTGGTATTGGCGGCACGGATAGCATCCTCAGAGCCAGGTCAAGGTTTGGAGCAAAGGTCGTCAAACTTCGCCCCACCACCTCCATATAGTCCGTCTCAGCACCTTTCCCCAGCAGCGAAACTCTCAGGAGAAGGCTCGGCAACAGTCAATGCTAGGCATTGCCGAGAGTCAGCCAACAAATCAATGTCCGCCGATAGTGGCTTCGACGACTGGTTGTGCCTACACTCCCGCTCAACTCGCTCATGTGGCAGATTCATCAACCCCCATCACCCCTTTGCCAAATTCTAGTCCTGCTCAGATGATACCAACTTCACTGACACTTTCGCAAGTACCACAGCAGACGCAGGTTCCCTCAGCTGCATTGCGGCAACCATCGGTGAGCAATCCCGCGATCGCAGGACTCTCCGCCAAACAATTCGCAGGTTTCACAACAGACACCAGTGCAGCCACCGCAAGCGCAGCCAACATGGAACAACCCCATCCCAGGGATTTTCCCCCTCTACTACTAATAAGTCAGCCACGGGATCATCAGCCATGCCATGCTAAGGTCCGTGTCGTCGCTATCGGTGCTGGTACTGATTTATCATGGCGACATTGATCCGTAACCAACCTCCCTGTGGCAGAACGACGTGCAGACATCTGACCATCCTAGATCGGGCCGCTAGGACGTCATCGTGCTCACGTCTTTACACAAGTAGGTAGGTAGATCTAGTCTAAGTGGGCAGCAATCTCCCTGGCTAGCCTAGCAACCCGATTATTTTCAATCCTGCTAGTTGTCCAGAATCACAGCCTTTGTTTCTAAAGACAAAGGTAGTTCGGGGAAGCCTTGTTGTTCAGCTAGACAATACTAGGCTTTCTACACAAGGCATGCTACAATAGGTTTGTGCCGCACAGGACATAAGAACAACGACATTATCAAAGCACAACCCCAATGTTTCTGAGAAGAAAACTGCTGTTCACAACAGTCAGTACTGGTGGCCAGCCTCGAAGTTAAAAACATACCTCCCTCAGAAGTACCGTGAAGTCTTGGTATGTATCGTCCTCACCTCTTCGACCTCCCTCTGCTCTACGAACGATTCAGATATACAGTCATTCTCTTCCAAGAGAACAGAAAAAACTACAGGTCAATCATGTCATTCCTTAAGCCTACAGGTTCAACCTATCATCCCAGTCTCATCACGAAAGATGGTAAACCCGGTCTCTTCTTAAAAAGCCATCATCCTTTCACATCCTTTCGGCATCGATCCCATTACAACACTCGACAATTTCTAGAGCCAGGGCTATGTTATTACAGCAAAAAGAGTAAAGTTGAAAGCATGTCTGGAGGCGGCACAATTCTCGCCCCGTTAGATGCCCAGGACTTGCGAACTCGAGGTTTGCTTCATCCAAGCGGCACCAACGGAGCCTATCGGCTTCATAGGCGTCTGGTGAACGGGGATAGCGACGAGGAGTACAAACACATCTCCCTGGACGTTCCTCTGGCATCCCCGCTTGCTGATGAGGCCTATATCACCGTCCCTGACATGCTCATCTCACATCAGACCCTCCAATACCTCGGGCTATCTGACTCCAAGGCAGCTGAGCTGTGGGATTTCTGGTGCCATTGGGATACTGATGACGGAATTGGGCGTTGGGAGATTGATGAAGACTGTGATATGTGGTGGGAATTCATCGATTTTGCAGTCAATAACACGGCCAAGTACCAACCAGACGTGGACGACGAGAGTGACGATGCCCAATGGCGTACGTATATAAGAGGCTGCGGCATCTCAGAAGAAGTGGAGAATGCTATCATGGATCCTGATTTCACATCTCTCCGGCTCTCCTGCTCTGGCTTTTACTGGATCGAAGATACGATGAGAATGCGCTATGCCGGCCTGGAGGAAATTCAACGCACGTCTCTCGCCAGGGTAGAAAAATCCTCTCATTCCGCCGGTCGAGGAGGCGACGGAGGACAGCACGAACGCTGCCAGGGAGACCACCAAACAACTAGCGACAGTTCGCAATCGCAGCAACCACTTGGCTTAGGACAAGGGCAAAGCAGCTGGACCAGCAGCACAGTAGAGATCTCGGCACTAGATGTCTCCGCAAGCGCAATTGCGGCACGTAATGCCCCCGGACATACAATCCTTTTCAAAGCGCTCGACAAGGGCCGCATTCATGGTTTATTCGACAATACCGGTACCGTCTCCAATCTTACCAAACTCGCAAGCCAACCTCCAACCGACTTTAGTGGCCGAAGCACTTGCTTCTATTTCACGCCAGACTATGCGATAGCCAAAAGGTACGCCGAATATGCCAAGGGACGGGCTGCATGCGAATCGGTAGTGCTTGTTTGTTTCCGTATAAGGAACGCAGCTATCGAGAGTCTAAGCAATACGGTGGCGTTTCAACGTGTTTACTGGCCAAGCCCGGAGTGGAAGCAGGTAATCTGGTACTGTAGGACGGGAAAGCCCTTTCCGTCCCACTTATCCAAGTATCGAGACGCGCTTCTTATGATAGGAACAATTTCCACGAAACCTAATAGCACATACGACAGGCTTGCGTCTTGGGAACAGGTATCGGAAAGGCATGTCCTGATGCAACCTAGTGACCAGCAGCAGCAGCAGCAGCAACCTCGGCCTGGCGTTCAGTACGTCTTTTCTGGAAGTGCCGAGGGGGAGGCCTACTTACTAAAAAGCGGACTTCAGGAGAGCATCAAGGTTTTTCCATTCAACGGCCCGACCGCTAACCAGCTAGAGTGGTGGATTGCCGAAAGCTCTTCTCTCGTCTGATGAAGTGAAAACAAACCACGCTGAACGCCGCCTGAAGCTAATTGGATACCTAGGTCCTCGGAACCCCCTCATTTTGGACATGATCCGTGGTCTGTGTTCAGAATTAATTCGCAGTGTCTGGGGGTGAAGGTGATTTGGCAAGCAACTGTACCCTCCTACCCCCCTACCTGACTTAACAATGAAACTCGGTGACCAGTGGTCACTGAGCTAAGTATGAACAATACTGTCACGGCATCTGGCATTCCGGTGTCACCTGGCAACAGGTGTTGGCGCACAGGCCGCATAGTGCCCTAGTTCATAGCTTCTTCAATAGTCCGCGCTTGCAGGCAGGCCTCTCCATTCCTCCTGCAAGCTTTCTATTCTCTACAATCCAGAACTATTCCACACAACGGCTCCGCGCGTGACAAATACATTTACTTTAGTAAGATGCTCTACTTGATAACATTCTCCATTTGGTGACATTCTCCAGTTGATGACACGGCAGATATACTGAGAGAGATCTGACTATTGCTATACATTAAGTTAGGTGACCAGCTTTTTGACCACCCCCCCTTTCGACCACAAAACCCACCAAAACCACTAGATTCCACAACATCACCATTCAACCACCACTACACTAAAACTAATGCAACTTCACGTATAGTTTTATAACACTGTTATAAACATACTGTGAGCTTTTTAACTTTACAGTATTGTTATTACAGCTGTAATAAAAATAATACGTTTTTACATATTAATTTAACCCTTTTATATCTCTACCATTTTATCATATAAAGTTTTAATATTAATTTAATACATAATATAGATATAATATAACTTAAAGCTAAATTCATAAAAAATATTTTTTATAAAGTGGTTAAATAATAACTGTTTTAATTTCCGATCTTTTTTTACAGCTATAACCCTTAGGGTTATAGTAGGAGTTTCTTCTACCTTTTCCAATCCTAATTATTATAACCACTTAATGAGATGTGTATTTTTAGTATTTAATTCTAGCATCTTATATAGGTAAATTACTTACTTAATTTATAATCAATTTTTATTTCGTAAGATAGTAGAGATATAAAAGAGCTAAATTATTATGTAAAAACGTATTGTTTTTATAACAGCTGTAATAAAAATACTGTAAATTTAAAAAGCTTACAGTATGTTTATAACAGTGTTATAAAACCATACGTGAAGTTGCATTAGTTTTGGTGTAGTGGTGGTTAAATGGTGATGTTGTGGAATCTAGTGGTTTTGGTGGGTTTTGTGGTCGAAAGGGGGGGCGGTCAAAAAGCTGGTCACCTAACTTATGACAGAAAGAGTAATACCAGGCACGGGAGTTAGTTACTGCATTAGATGCCGTTTAACAAAGCCGCGTTACTAAGATTAGATTATAAATTATTTACGTTATTAATATTGATTTAAATTATTTTATTTAAAGTTAATATAAGCTTTATTATTTTTAAAGTTCTTATAAAACAATCTTATTTTTTTAATTTATTAATTATTTTTAACATTTGGTTACAAATAACACTTGTTATAAAGTCTTTTAATTTCAATATTTCAATAATATAGTAAAAGATAATAAAGGTTTATAATACTTATAATATAGGAAAGGGTTTAAAAAGCTTATCGCAATACCTTTGTAATGCGCCTTCGCATCTCACATTTTGACACAAAGCGTCTTGCCCATTTATTTCACGGACGTTCTCGACACATCCGGCGACGCCTCGGGTCAGACAAAGAAACAGTCTTCTACAAATCAGCTCATTTGCTCTCCGGAGCTTTCCTCCATTCCGCTCTCACATCTTATCACAAAACAAGCAAAGAGTTCCACTTAGGTTCCAAAACATCATGTCTCAGCCACGCCGTTCACTCAGGCTCAAGCCTACAATCACCACCACCGCTAGGATGATCCGGATGGGACGAGCAGGTTCGAAAAAGGTCGAGTCGGCATCATCGCCAGGCCGAGTCGGGCAGCAATCTCGCTTTTATATGATGGATGTCGACTCTCCTGCTCAACATAATGACTACCTAGATGACGGCGATCCTGCAGATGATCCTCTTGTGGAAGAGATGTCAGGCACCGCCCGCCATGCAGGCTATCGCCAGTTGTGCCTTCAATTAAACGACATTCACATCCTGAACCCATCTATCCCACTACCCGCCACTATCAAAATCCATCGGACACAGTTCACTCAGATTGTGTCTAAGATGCCCCAGCTTCCTTCTGATACAGTGGCTTCAGCAATCCGGGAGTTAGAGGAATTAGGGCTTCAGTCTACCGAGAACGACGTAGCTGACTTTTGGAGGAACTATATCTTCCCCAAGTCCAGCGAAAGCCTTCCAGCAGTATTGACGACAAAAGCTGGTATGCGCATGGCCAGACACCTCCTACCTCAGCTCCCAACAGCACCATTTCCAGTTCAGCAACCACAGCCTGATCTTCTATATGGCTACTCATTCGAGGCGTTTACTAGGATACAACTCGGCACGTTGATCTCACTCTACCGGTAAGCTCCCTTTGGCCTCTTACTTCCCTTTTTGGTTGTTGAATATAAGGCAGCGGGAGGAACTGGGGGAAACCTCTGGGTCGCGACTAACCAGTGTGCTGGTGGTTCGGTGGCAAGTCTCCAGGCTGCTGCCTACATTGCCACGGCACTGCGAGCTGGACACAACGCCGGTCGGTTTTTAAACATTTGTTACAGCCTTGCGATTGACAACCACCTCGCATTCCTCTATCTATCGTGGATTGATGATGATACGGGCTGTTTCTAGGTACAACGGGTGGATTTCTTCTTGTTGTTGCGTTCTGAAGACATTGTTCGCTTTCGCCAGTGCATCTTGGCCATCCTCAGATGGGGGGCAGGGAAACGTTTGGGCAATATACATCTCGCCTTGGATGAGATCCTGAAAGCGCGTCAAGAGGCGGCTACTGATGATGATGATGATGATGATGATGATGAGGAGGAGGAGGAGGAGGAGGAGGAGGAGGAGGAGGAGGGCGGTCGACGGAAGAGCAAGAGACGGCGGAGGGGGCTATGACTAAATGTATGGGAAGTTATGTTAGGGTTAGAGGTAGGGCTTTGCAGAGATGTTAGACTCTGACCAGGAAGGACTCTCGCGTGTTGCAGGAAGTCAAGAATGCCCAGAACCACACCATCTTAGAAACCCATGAGTCCTGCATCGTACGTGTAATTGGAATACCATGCGCTGGCGGGATCAGACAGGTGACGTTCTAATCCTTATCCACGAAAATGTTACTTCTGTCAGCTGTGGCTGGAGCACTACTCGCTGGGGCTGAAGAAGCTAGCCACGCTTGCTACCCCGCATTTCCCCTCAGTGCGCGTACGCCAACATGACGCGCGATTGTTTTTAATGATCTCTGCCCTCCGCCCGAAGTGCTTCTCATTGCAAGCTCCCTCGGGGTTCCTTTGTCGTCAGGCTGGGATGCCACAACTTCAGCATCAGCCGCTTCACTGCGACGTAGGGACAATTCTTTCATGGCTCGTGCACACTCCAGCAATCGAGACGCGCGACAGCGATAGCTACAGCGACGGCGCCATCAACATCGACCCCAACGTTGGCGAAAACGGCGGTGCCGTCGCTGTAGCTGCCATGGATGATGATGCGCCAAAGACGCCGCAGAAGCGACCGCGTGGCGACGATTTTGATGTCGATCAAACCCCTCGAGGTTTGCGACCACCTCCCACTCAGGGCTCCCTCGACGCGCCCGATACCTCCGACAGCTTGTCCCTGTGTTCTGAGAGCGCCTCCAACACCTCGAATGCCTCGAACCGCTCTGGCCGCAACAGTTCGCGCAAGCGCGAGATAGCCCTCCGCCTCACCACACAATACCCCGTACATAGGGAGCCCATCGACAGCACAGCCCCGCCACCATTACCTCAAACCCTCCTCGACCTGCTCCGAGATCTCATCGATATCAGCAGCGGCAAGAAGGCCGTAATCCCGAGCATATTCAAGGGGTTGCTACCATCGAGTTGGCTCTATAACCCAAACAACGACGACGGCCTCTTTTTCCACCCCGAAGTCGACCATGATGATACGAGTGACCAAGACTTCGCGCTCCGTCACCGCCATGCTATACTGCAGGCTGTCTGCGAGCAGAGCAAGATCTGCGAGAGGAGGATCGAACACGAAGCTGGGTGGAATGAGCTGGTACACAGTCGCCTTTTGTCCGACGCCCTCGGGGGGCTTGCCTCTGTTCATTTTCGGAACATGTAGGTTTTTCCTCGTCTTTTGTTCTCCATTCGTCCAGCTGAGTTCGCTGACCAGAAGCCGGTGCTTGACGTTCAGAACTGCCTGCCGCATCCGACCTGCGTTTCGCGAGCTCGACCCTGCCGTCGGCGAGACGAAGGTCGATTACGCCATACTTCTCAACAGCCCGGCCGTGGATGCTGACAATCTGCGGTCCGAACTCGGGGCTGTTCCCGTCACGCACTTTGGGCTCAGCGACAACGCCCCCACCCCGTTGGCCATCAGCATCGAGACCAAGAGCGCCGCGACCGACAAGCTAACGGGGTCAACACAGCTGGCAACTTGGGTGCGTGCTCATTTCCGCCATCTCGAGGTCGTCCGTGACACACTGCAAGTCAAGCGGACAGCCAGCAGGGACCCGCTGGACCTCCCCACTCTGCCACTAATCTTTGCTCTCGGAAGCGAATGGTTTGTCCAGGTCGCATGCCGCCGCGAGGGAAAGACTGTACGTTACAGTCTTCCACACTTTGAACTGATTCACATTTTGCTGACCAGCGCCGGCCCACTCAGTTCATCTACCACAGTGTAGCAATTGGCGAGACAGATACGCTGCACGGCTGCTACAAGGTCTCGGCTGCTATCCGACGCCTGGCTGGATGGGCCACAAAGCATTTTGCTGCCTGGTGGACGGATGCTCTGGGGAAGGAAGTCTCTTTTTAGTATGTTTCAAGAGCTGGGCTTTGCGGATTAGCCCGAACAAGCAGCATCGAGCTCAAACACCAGAGGTACAGGGTCTCCAGAAAATACCTAAAGAAAAGCCGCGGGGCAGTCCATCCATCATCCCCCCCTTCTATCCCATTCGATACCTTTAGCTATACCTTTCCCACTCTTAAACTTATCTATACCCTCCTCCTACACCTCTCAGTTCACCTAAAGCCCCTACCACGTAAACAATGCGCCTGTAGGAGGTTGGAAGATTCCTGCAAATGGCAATGTTCACAACTTGGCATGATGCATGGTGTGGTGGGGGTTGCACGGTCCTTTTTTACGGCCATATAAAACCCTAACCCTGGGGGTGCACGCGCAGCAACAGCCATAATAAATGATGGTCAACCAAGTGCTAGCATTGCAAGATAAAGTGTGTACCCTATCCCAATGTCATTTCCTTCTTTTTTTAGGTATTTAGAATCTCTCAGCTTCTCTGGCCTCAGGAGTGAGAAACAGTTTCACGGCAAAGATGTATCGAGCGTCGGACGACTCGAAAACGCCGATATATACAGCAAGCTGTCAATGGAGCGGAAGCTTCACCATCTCAAACCCGAGAGACGACAGTGACACAATGACGTGCGGGCCAGATGAGCCCCCTCCCCTTCAGGCACCCCTTCAGGCTGCCCCTCTAGTAGACCAAGATCCTTGGGAGACCAGATATGCATGGAAGGAAGTTCTTGCCGCTCTCGGAAAGGGGGACACCCACACCACAATCAAGGAAAAGTCAAAACTGGAGGAAGCCCAAAGAGCAATGAGGAAGAGAGAAGCAGCCGAAGGCACAAAATGGGAACCAAAGTTCTTCTCCTCGGCCGAAGATGACGCACTGTTTCATGAACTTGCCATCACTCCAGGCTGGGAGCTTCAAGCTGAGAGAACGAAGGGGGTGTGGCGCTTCGACCAGGAGAAAGCCCGGAAGGTGACGAAGCCATACCACGGTACCCTCAATCCATTCGGGGAAACTTTGGATGATGAGCGGAGCTCCTAGCTTGCTTATGCTATTCCCGAGCGAATTTGAGTCCTGCCTCTGTCCCCGAGAATCATTTGGGATTAGTCTTGTTTGGACACGGCGTTTACCTCCGCTAAATGATGAGCTACAACCTTCCTTCCATCCCCCAGAATCCTCTCTGTTTCTGCACTTTCCGGAGCACAAAAGAGTAAACACAGTCGCAGATGAGGCTGGTCACCCAGAAAAATATCCCAAATGGCGACATGAAGTACTCATGAGCTTCCCTCCAAAAATACCACTCCCAGCCATCACCCCGTAAAACCCTATGACCGAACCAAGCATTCTAGTACCACTAAACCCTTTATAAGCTTCTTCTTCCATTACCGCGCAGAAAGGAAGAGAGAAACATCAGCGAACAAACTAATCTAAACTCACCAAATGCTCCAGCTGACGCCTCCAGAATGTTGCCGTGTCACCAGTTGGCACAAGCTCGACGCAGACAAATATGCCTGACAGACCATGGCACTCCAATAACCAAGTTCTGTCATATCGGGACCAATAACACCCCGATAGAATTTTCCTTCGCGCTTTCCAATATCGTTCGCAATCCGCCACTCGGCGAATGACCAGTGCCCGACCATTGCCACGAGTGTCATGACAGTGAATATCGACACAATGTTGCGCGCTACCGACGGCGCATGTTTCCGCTCGTGCTTGGCAAACTTGATTATCCCTAACACCATGGCGCAGTCCAAAACCATCCAGACGGTGAAGATGAGTTGCACAAGGGGTGATTTGGCGACGTAGAGCGCGTAGCCCATTTCCCATGAGGGCGATGGTGAAAAGTGGCATGCCAAAGGATTGAGATTTGAAGGACTCCCGAACCAAAAGCAGATAGTATAGTGTCCACAGACCGCCGCCAATCTTGAGGAAGAGGTTGCACAAGGGGACCACGTGCGCAAGGACGTGGGGTGGGGGAACGTTGTTGGAACCCATTCTGAACAGTGAGGAAAACTGGCCGCAAGAAAGCGGGCTTGGTCGAGGATGCTGTGGGGGGGCAGAAGCAAATCTCGAATTGGGGGAGGAATAAACAGAAGGTGGGAGAGTGGCGGGGTTGGGTTCCCATGCTAGCTGCTTTTAGGCAAGTTTTGGCGGTGGAATAGCCCTGTAGGGGTATATGCCGTGGAACATTCCCATCTGAGCTAACTGTCTACAAAAGTCACTCTAGCCTGCCGCAACCACTTCCACCTCCACAAGCTGCTCAGCGGCGCTCTGTCGGAACACAGCCCTTCAATTGGTAATTGAACGTAATGGGCTGGCTCATATGTCCAAGTCGTCCAGAACCCTTCCGCCTGACCGGAAGTCTCTGTCAGGACCGCGCACTACTTCGGCACGCTCCCGTCTCGTATCGCACAGCCTTGTCTCCCCCTCTACCTCAAGTATTCACACATCTCGCTCCAGCAGGACACAAATCGGCATTCCATTGGAGGCAACCTGCATTGCTTGTGAGACACATCAAACTACGGAACCCGAAACATCTCGTTACAGGCCACGGAAGGTGGCCCGGATCGTGGCGGAAGACGGCACGAAGAGCAAGGCAAATGCGCGCTGGCTTGCTGCATGCGGGCCAACTAACACTTGTGGGGCTGCTGTCGATCTCTGTTAATCTTGAGATGGGGATGCTTCGGACAGAGTGTGATAAGTTAGCTAACCTTTGAGGACCCCTAACCCGGTGAACAATACATTGCAATCTTTCCCTTGCAGAGGATGCCCTAAGTAACACAGTACTTGGATTGTTGGGGGGGATCCGCTTATCAAGGAGCTCAAGAGGCGACGTGACCAGCGATCCAACGAGCCGATAAGACTCAACTGCTACGGGAGGGGACTGACAGGCTTTTACGATACCAGGTCATCGGACAGCGCGGCTGAAGGATATGGATCTCGTGTGAGGCCGGAGGTTACGGAGGTAGGTCTTCCCGTTTTGCTCATATTCTTCAGCCTCCTCCCGCGCTAACAGATAAGTACAGTGGTTCGAATTTCTCCACAAACATGAACGGTCCACCCAGTTCATCCACGACGCGCTGCATCTTATCCAGCAAGACATAATGGTGGTTAGGAGCGAGCACCGCCATCGCTTGTCGATCTCGGAGCTGGTGCCAAAATTCGAGGAGCTTTGCACGAGGTGCGAGTCCAGTGTCGACTATTACGAGAAGTTTGTTCTAAAGGCCCTAACGGCCTTAGAAAAGGGCCGTTCGAGGGATACCGAGTTTGCTAATAATAATAATTGGGAGAAACTGGGTGTTATAACATTTTTTATAACAGATTTTAAGTAACCGACGCAAAATTGGGGCTTAGAGTCCGGGTTTGTCAGATAAGGCACTGAAAAAGTACAGATATTGGGTGCTGCTGTCCGGCGCTACGATGTAGTAAAACTGTCTTACATTTTCAGGTCCTGATCGTGCGGCTCGGCAGTGACTGGCAGACGAACGGAAAGGGGAGTTTGGCAGGCGCATGTCGTGGGCGGTCGCAAAGCTGTCATCTGAGGCCTGTGGTTAGCTGGCGCCCTGCCTTATTCAAAAGATCTCACCGCTTAATTACGACCTTCTACCAACTACGCAATCTGGACAATCAATCGCAGCTGGCGTAGATGCGGAGACTGCCGCCGGACGCACTCCTGAACGCAACGGATGTCTGCGGGCCTTAGGATGGCCGCAGGACGGCAGGGGCAAGCCTCGTAGTTCTTCGCCAGTCTGTCCCTGTCTACTCAAGTGAAAGCTGCCATGGTCTCCAGCGCGGCAAAGACGGCATGTCCGGGATTGACTGCTTGTCACACGAATCCAATCCCTGAATAGCCTCCATACCAGCGATCGGACCGAGCGCTGGTATTCTGTTGAATTACTGCGTGGCTCATTCTAGGCCACAACAACGGAGGAATGGAACTACCCCATTGTACGCAATATGTAGCGGTTGGAAGCCCTCGGCTTCCAACCGATTGACGCAATCAACACACTCGTTTTTCCATGACAGAGCCTTCGATCCACAGCGTTCAACACTGCTGGCTCGCTGTGGCTAAGTGTTGGAAAACACTGCACTCTGGATTCTGTGGAATTGAAGGGGTTGCAACTCCGTGATTGTATTGCTTGTCTTTTTCTTCCGCTTTTTGGCTCTGCCAGAAAGCTTCTGTTATATTTGCGAATGGTGGCAAGCCATTGCGCGTCAATTTGCCCGGCTGTGGCAACCTATTACAAATCTGTAGTTCTAGTAGTTTCCAGATCCCACTGTCTGACAGTTCTGGCCGGAGGCCAGAACCCCCTTCTTTCTGACACTAAGTGTGCGACATACGCCGCGCCACTCGGCTCGGGTGGTATCGTCCGCTGTAATAAAGCCCCTTCTTTCTGACAGATACTGACGAAAGCGCTTGCAAATGGGAATGGGAAACACGTATCAAAAAGTGGCGGGGGAAAGTATAGAGATACCACCATTCCCAACGTGAAGATCTTGGCTGTTGGCTCTCTCGGCCTGGCCATCGTGGGGAACATTGTCTTGAGTGTCTGGTCAGCGAAAGAGTACTGCAATCGAGGGGCTTTCTGCCTCCTGTCACCACATATCGAGGTAAAGTCTTAACCCTTGACGTCTATTATGAAGGCTGAGCTGACAGAGAGGTCAGACCCTGCTACAGAGCCATCCCCGCTTCAGTCATTACCTTCGCCATCCAGCCACGCTCATAACAGCTGCTATAACAGCCAGCTTTTCCTTGACCTTCCACCATTACCTTTTACAACTGAGCGGGAGACACCGAGATCTGTTTCTGATGGGAGTTTTTGGGATTGCCGTCCTCGCCGCGGTGTTACTGGGCCTGGATGGCACGTCAATTCTTCTTCGGGTGGCACCCTGGTTCGCCGTTGTCGGGTCTGTCCTCTGTTGGATCCCTATCAAGATGCGTAGGGATGGATGGGTGGATAGACGTGTCCTATGCGGCGGCAGTGGGACTAGTTTTGTGCAAAGGGCTGTTAGGCCAGAGCCTAAGCTGTCTGCGTTCGCTGCGAAGAGATGGCAAGCTTTTTAATAGATAAAAGAAGGGCGAATATTAAGGTAACGGATAATACAAGCCTTTTACCATTTTTTACTTACTGTTAAGAGGGTTTTTTTTTGGTTAAGAACAATCGTGAAGATTTTAGTAAAGGAAGGGGTAGATCTTAAGGTCCTGGATAGTAAAGGTAAGACGTCTTTTTTCATTACGCATCAAGTTTCTAATTTAACACTCCACATAGGCAGTTCATATCAGCCGCAATCTTACCTAACTAACTCTCTTCCTATCCATCACTAGCCAACTTCAATCGTCCTCGTCTTCAAAATTACTCCTTGCATCGTGGAATTCCCCGTCTTCGAGATCACTTTTGCAATCGTAAAAGTCCTCGTCATCGTCAATGTCATTGTCGTGGTCCGTCAAAGGCCGGTTTTGCCTTTCAATGGCACCGAGGAGTTCTGCAAACGCGGCACGGACTTCGTCATGACAGTTTTGGCCATCTATGATATCCTGAGCCGACCTGCCATCTGCACTGCGATGACCGGGGTCGAGACCGGGGAGTCCATTGTTGGCCAGAAGTCCCAGAGTATGTGCGTCTCCACCAGTGGCGGCGTAGTGGAGGGTTGTCAGCCCCTTGAAATCTTGGATCCGGTAGTTTGCCCCTCTAGCCAAAAGAGCCACCGTTGTGTCGTGGCAGCTGAAGGTGACGGCGAGAGCCAGGGGGGTGGCGCCCTCTTTGTCCTGGGCGTCAATATCGGCACCGACGGACAACAGGTAATTGACGATGGAGATATGGTTGTTCATAGCCGCGGTGTGCAAGCAGGTCCTCCTGTAGTGCAGGTCGAACGACCCAAGCGACGCACCATGCGAGACCAGGGTCTTCAGGGCTTCGAGGCGGCCGTAGTAACATGCCGTCTGGATGGGTTCCTGTCCCGCCATTCCAAAGAGAAATTTGGCCCCGCCATCACACAAAGCCTCTATGCAGTCGATTGCATTGTACGCGTCGCGACGTGTAAAGGCGTCATCTTGGTAAGGCTCCTGCAGTTAGGGTCGGCCCCCTTCGCTAGCAGCTGCCGGACAGAGCTGGCTGCTTTGCGAACAATCGACCAGTGTAAGGCGTTGAGACCCAGAGCATCTAGTGCATTCAAGTCATGGCCATCAACGGATTCGTCTGATGCCGGGCCTGTGCGAGCGCGATCTTCTCGGAGCGGCTCGGCTCCCGGAAGTCCAAAGAGGGCCATTGTATGGCGGCTTAGAATGCCGCTACTGTAGACGTCGGTGACACGGAGCATGGCGGGGATGCCACTATGTAGATCCTGGGATTGGATAAGAGCGGATCGGGCTGCGAGCAGTCTCGGAGTGAATCCGAGGTCGTCTTCTGCATCTGGGTCTGCTCCAGCGCTGAGTAGGTCTCTCACAATGTCTCGGTAGCCCCCTTTCACGGCCCAGTACAGGGGGGAACTGCCATCCCGGAAGTACACATCATTGACGCGACTTGGAGCGGTGCTCAGGATCCGACGAACAAGCGGGGAATCGCCGCTGTTGGACGCGTGGATGAGACTATTCGCCTTCACTGCGACCCGATTCTTGAGGACTAAACCCACGTCGGGATTAGCGTGCCCAGTCCTCTCATACACAAATATGACGGAATACCAGATGAACCACGCTGGAAAGGTGTACCTTGCTTCGATACGGGCATGATGGCGACGGTGTTCCTGGCAGGCCAGAAAGTCGCAAGTTCCTGCATCTCGTGTGGGATACCCGGTGTAGCCGACAAAAAGTTGTCCTACGACGTTCCTGAAAGCGTAGGGAAGACGGTACTCGGACGAATGCGGACCCCTGGAGTGGCAATGGCAGGGACAGCCATGAGCACAAGGAGCGACTCGTCTCCTGGCAGTGAAGCTAATCGCTGGGAAGGTGGGTGATCCGACGCTGCGGAATTCGGTGAGTGACTAAATCACTACGCTGTTGTCTCTGTTCGCCGCTGAGTTGGCTCAGCGCGGTCGACGTGTCGTTATGGTTCTGAGCCATGGCCGCTCGTATGGAAACAATCTCTAGTTCGATACGCGACGCTTTTGTCCTTTAGAATTCCATGAGGTTAGCAAGAAGTATTCGGCTGTCTAGCGTGCTGGTACGAAATAGTACATACACATTATGTGTAACAAGCAGGTCCTTGATTCGTTCTCGAACCACCCGGATCTGTTTCTGGATGCCGCTGATCTTGCCCTGCTCGCGGACCCAATGGAATTTCTTTTTGTACTTTTTCAAACGAGACATCTCATCGAGCGAGGATTCTAGCGTTTCGAAGTGTCGTCTGGCTTCTCGGATATATCCCTGTAGATTGGTGGCTACAGCTGTGTCGTGTTGCGAGGCTGCCACGATGCTTTGCTGACATGTCTGTATCTCATCAAGGACAAGGTTCAAGTCCTCGAGCTCGTTCTGAAGAGACAACATCTCTTGCGGTGCATTCTTCCACGTTTGGGTGATTTGACGTAGCCGCTTGGAGAGCCTCGTCCCGACGTCTAGGACTCCGAGAGCTCCTGCCGAAATAGAGAAGGGCTCCGCCATAGCTGGTAAATCAGCGTGCCACTGTACTGGAGATCGAAGATACTCGACTGAATGTAAATGCCCGCCGGTGTAGTAGCAATACTGGTGCTAAGACCAAGATAGCCCCGGATAGCATGGTTAGATGAGATAGAACTCAGCTTTAGAAGCGGGGTAGTCGAGCAAAAAGTGCAATTCCTGTCATTGGAGCCTGAACATGCCAAAAATGCCAAGGCGCTAAAATCAGCCCCCATACACACCGAGGATGAAGGATGTCCCCCATTCTGAATTCTGAACCAACCTACACAAAAGAGTTCAAAAAGATCACCTCCTTGGCAGCCTACTGTTTTGAAAATCCACCTCGATCTACAGCCCAACGCCGGTAGATGTAGATGCTTGATTTAAGGCTATAACGTGCGTTATAAGCGAGCGGCGCACTTTTCAACGCGACGCGCCACCCCTGATTATTTACCACATTCCACTACCAAAAACCATAGCCAGCAATTCAAACGAAGCCAGGATTCTTCTAGCCATCCAGGCTACTCAGAAAGATCTAAAACTTAGTCAGCGAAAGGCAGCTGAGGTATATAATGTCCCAGAAACAATACTCTAGCTGTCAGAAGCACTGCACTCTGGATTCTATGGAATTAAAGGGGTTGCAACTGCGTGATTCTATTGCTTGTACTCGACCTTCTCCCTCTGGCTCTGGCTAGAAGCCAATGGCTTCTTTATAAACTGTTCTGCAGGATTTAGGTTTCGTCACTCCAGTGGCTGAGGCTCACTGGCGTTCTCGCAGTGCCAGGCATCCAGTCAGCTCCTCTGACTAGAAGCCCAGGGCCTCTGAACCTCCTTCTTTCTGACACTAGCAACGGCTTCACGGTAGACCTGCACGACGCGATATTCCAGCCAACTCACCCAAGCTTACGGATTTAGAAGAAAATACGATTATTCAGTACATAATTAAGCTATCTGCACGCGCATTCTACCCTTGGCTTCGTTACGTGGAAGATATAGCCAACTGACTGTTAAGTGGACGGGACGCGCCCCCTGTCGGTAAGCTCTGGGCTTACAACTTTGTGAAACACCAGCTAGAGCTCCGGACGCGTTTTACGTGTAAATACGACTACTAGAGGGCTAAATGCGAAGATCTAAAGGTTATTAGCAAGTGGTTTGCGCTTATGCATAATATAAACGCTAAACACAGTACCTATCACATTCACGGCACTCTTGGTTGCAACAGTGTTCTTTTCTTACTCCTGTGGTTCTGGCTTCCAGACAGAACCTCATTCTCTATAGACTATTCTGTAAGATTCAGACTTCGTCACTACGTAGCTAAGGCTGACTGGCGTTCTGGCAGTGCTAGGCATCCAGTCAGCTCTGCTGACTAGATGGCTAGAGACCCCTACTTTCTAATAGTATCCTTAATAAAGATACGTACAATTTTAACAAGACTGGCTTTATAGTAGGCATTATTTATACTTATTATAATAGTAAACTAGTGCGGTGACGTAACAGGGAAGAAACCATAAACAGAACCACACCTACTAAATGTCACAGTCGGCCTGGAAGGCTAACTCCCAGATTACTGGTCCTCCGATCGTAAGGACATAAATGCAATTGACGTAGAAAACAGATACGTACCTAGTATGGAACAAGACCTAGTTAGTGATAGTGCCTAGCATGAAACGGAGCCTAGCATGGAACAATAAAGGAAACGTAACCGTGGACTAGGTCATCTTCCTTCGATCAGAGGGCTAGAATGTCACTGGGCTTTTAATGGGAGGTTTTCGTGGTGAAGTCGTCGGATGATGAATTGAAGGAAGCACGGTTCAAAGAACCGGGCGGCGCGGCCTCTTTTTAACAGTGGCATGCGCTAGAGAACGCATCGCTATGTACAAAAGCGGCTACAGTAATATTATATACAGAGCTTAAAAAGAACGACAGGGTTGGCCTGAATAAGCGCTCCGAGTCAGTAGTTACTACCTTAAATAGTGTCAGATAGCATAGCACTCTGGATTGCAACAGTGTCCTTCTATTGCTTGTTGGTTCTCTGGCGAAGCCAGAGAGCTATTATTATAGTTGTGGCTAGTGGCAATGGTGGTGGCAATAGTGACCCACACTAGCTGAACTGACTACGTCAGCTCAGCTTCCATTGCCACACCTTTTATGGTGTTCTGGCCGGAGGCCAGAACCCCCCTTCTTTCTGACACCCCCCCCCCCAGATTCAAGCCTGTGGGTGGAATCTGTGCCCTTTGTTTTCAGGCCTTCTTTGGCCTCCAGACCTCTTTTCGCTTCAAGACCTTCTTTAGCTTCCAGACTTTCGATCTATCGTACAGCCTTTTAGTAGCTGTGTGGGGAGTAGGTCCTTCAATCTTTATAAGCCGTAGTTCTGGATTCTTAGGGGTACTCAGCTTCGGCTTTCTTTTTGAAGTCTTTTAACTTTCTTTAAGAGTTTTGGATCTAAAAGAGCTTCCTTCACTTTCATTCGGAGGTGTTCCCTTTCCTGGAAATCTTCAGGAGCTTTTTCAGGGAAAAGATAATAGCATCTTAACAGACGGTAGAGTAAGCCGCATGCAGGACATTTACACTTTACCTGTTTAATAACACGGCTACTTAGGGAGTCGTCCTATTTACGTTTCTAGCCCGTCATACGCTCCCCCTTATCACTATTAGACTTAACGTCGTTATTAAAAGCGTCCTCTTAATATGCAGCCCTTTTACCTATAAAGGAAGTGTCAGAAAGAAGAGTCTAGAAACCACCAGAATAATAGATTTGTAACCATTGCCACAGACGCGCAATTGTAGCCGCGCGGCTTTGCCACACGGCTTGCCACTATTCACAGCTATATGGAAGGTTCTCTGGCTGAGCCAGAGAGCTGAAAAAGCAATAGCATTACGAGTTGCAACCCTTCTAATTCCACAGAATCCAGAGTGCAGTGCTTCCATCACTTGGTGGATGAGGGCAACGTTAAGGTCGCCGTGGCAGACCTTCCACATTGCTGTTGACATTATATTGTTGTTGGGTTTGCGTTCAGGGGGGGGGGGGGGGGGGCGTGGTGTTGGTGT
>Ga0247770_1001331_pt1 | contig 19781 bp, 15 predicted proteins | sample UWRJL136409B6_FD_179943 | JGI IMG/M metagenome (GOLD analysis project Ga0247770, IMG submission 179943) | Plant litter microbial communities from Arlington Agricultural Research Station in Wisconsin, United States - UWRJ-L136-409B-6 | ecosystem: Environmental > Terrestrial > Plant litter >... | reverse complement strand
GCCACCAATTGGCGTTTTGACCAAACCGCCGGTCATATTGTAAACACCACCGGGAGAGGCCTCAAGACGGCACGTGGGGCTAGGTAGGTAGGTGATAGTTTACCTTAACCTTGCGCTATTGCCGGGGATTCCATCATGTTGATTAACGGCGCTATAGTGCTGTTTTTTCATCTGGGAAACTGCAGGATGGCGAGAATTCTCATCTTGCGACACTTGTTGGGGGATGTTTATATCTAATTGCATGCGGTTGGAGGTGAACATCCTTGTAACCCATTAACATTTTATTCCTTGGGTCGTTTTGTACTTATTGCCAGTGGAAGTAGTTATGGATTCCAGAAACTTTTTAGCCTTAACTTACGGGGAAAATCGAAAGGATAATTTGGCTGGGGGGTGACTTAAACGGGCCTCTGAGGTTGTGTATTGGCGGCTTATAGGATCACGATCACCCTAGCTCAGGGAAGAATCAGGGAAAGTTCAGGACAAATCAGCCACAGCTTACCTCAGCTCACCCTAGCTTAGGATTACGAACGAAGAAGGGAATTTCGTGTGCCCAGATTTGTGTTAGATTACTGGGCTGAAGTTGGCCTCTATGTTGGTAGAGACCTTGTGCTGCCATTTTCTAGGATAGCGCTTGGAAAGCTTTTACATCGTAAATAGTTATTCTCATAAGGGATCAACGCTAATATTAGTACTAGTATAATTTTTAAGCTAGCCTATTATGCGCTAGTATATGCTAGATCCTGCTATATTCTAAGCTAGGATATTCTCCACTCGTATATTCTAAACTAGTACGCTATGTACCAGAATACTCCAGGCCAGTACATCTTGTGCTGGTATATCTTAGGTGCTGGTGTATTGAATACAGGATACTACGTACTATCTCAGGAATTTAGATTAGGATGCCACGTCTATCCTACAACATGTACCAGTATATGTTAGAAACGTGGACATCACAGGGGACATCGAAAGGAAAGTTTAGCCGGAGGGACTGAAAGCGGGTCTCTAAGGCTGTGCGGCAGCTACGTGTGGGAACACCCTAGCTCGGGGTAGCTCAGGGCAGTTCACCCCAGCTCAGGACTACAAACAAAAAAGGAAATTTCGGGAGCCCAGATTCGTCTCAGACAACCAGGCTGTTGTCTCAGGCTCACTCAAGGCAACAATTCATTCACAGTTCTTTCCACATCCGCGCTTGGTCCGGGAGACTCATTATGCACGCATTTCGCTGGCGGTCGCTGCTGCCAAAGTCAAGAAGCGAAGAAAGGCAGTGCAGAACCATGACAACGCGAGCAAACGCTGACATTTAAACGACCATATATTTCGGAGGCACAGCTCAATCCGATGTCGTATGCAGTCTGCAGCCGTTGTCTGATAGGCGACCCAGACAAGGCAGATCGGGGGAGGATCAGTAGCGAACAGCGGTTAATCTACAGTCCCCGCATCTTCCCCAGGTCATATCCCCAGAGCATCCGGTGTGGCTGAGTTACAATGGCGGTATTTTCTACAGGTATAAGATGTTGATGATGGCTCACATCGAGTCAATTCGGCTTTCTTGGTCGTCTCTCATCATCCCCCTTTCCAGAACACGATGTTGCTCCCACTCCTCGTCTCCATCGCCCTCCTCGCCGCTCCCTCGGCGCAGCAACAGGGCACCTACGAGCCAGAGGTGCACCAGAAGCTACAATGGAGCCGATGCGGCCCAGACAAGACATGCAGCCCCGTCAACGGCCAAATCACCATGGACGCCGACTACCGCTGGCTCCACGAGAGAAACACCTACAAGGACTGCCATTACGACGGCCACTGGGACGAGCTCGTGTGCAACGGCACCGCCGCCTGCACCGACAAGTGCGTGCTCGAGGGCGCCAGCTACAAGTACGTTTACGGTGTCAACACCACCAAGGACGCCCTGCGCCAGCAGTTCAGGACGAGCGCCGATTTTGCGAACAACTACGGGTCGCGCGTGTATCTCATGGAGAACCAGACGAGGTATCAGACGTTTACGCTGCTGAATAATGAGCTGGCGTTCGATGTGGACCTGTCTACGATCGGGTGTGGCCTCAACAGCGCGCTGTACTTTGTCGAGATGGATGCCGATGGTGGAGTAGCGAGGTTTCCTGCCGGTACTAATACGGCGGGGGCGGAGTATGGCATGGGGTATTGTGACGCGACGTGTCCCCAGGATCTTAGATATGTGGGCGGAAAGGCCAACACAGAAGGCTTCACAGGGAGGGGAACTCTCGGTGACCGGGAACCTAGCCCCCCTGGCTACTATGGGGCCTGTTGCTCCCAGTTTGATGTCTGGTCAGTATAACTCACAGTTCCTATTACACAACTACAGTCGCTGACATGTTCCTTGGTGCAGGAACTCCAACTCGCACTCGTACCGCATGTCGACGCACACTTGTGGCCACAAAGGCTACAGGGTGTGCGAGGGAGACGACTGTCTGTACTGGAAGCTGGACCGCGTGCTAGGATGCGACCCCTCGGGTTGCGACTACAACCCCTTTCGGATGGGCGCCAGGGACTTTTACGGCAAAAACAAGACTGTGGATACAGCCAGGAAGATTACGTATGTCTCCCCCTCCCCCTAAAATTCCCCTTGAGGAGTAACAGTACTGACTATGAGATTGTAGTGTTGTGACACAGTTCGGAGAGACAAAGGTAACCCAGTTCTTTATCCAGGACGGAAAAAGAATCGAATCCCCTGCACCCACATTGTCCTGGCCCGGGCTTCCAGCCTCCGGCGGGCTGTCACACGACATGTGCGTGGCAAAGGCGAATTTGTTCAGCGAGAGGGATATCTACTCGGCGAATGGTGGATGGGAGACGCACCTCGCATACTTGCGGCGCCCGATGGTTTTGGCAATGTCTATTCTCGACGATGTGCGTATCCCCGAGGTTGTTCCCCGAGGTAACAAGCGCTTTACTGACGGCTGTGGATGCTACAGAAGTGGTCTAACAACCTTTGGCTGGATTCGCATTACCCGCCAGAGCGTGAGGCCTCTGAGCCAGGCACGCTCAGGGGAGACTGTCCGCGAGATGAGAGTGATCCGTACACCGTGCGGGCAAATGCTGGAAGGTCGTAAGTTGGACTATGATCTGAATTCTGGACAGTACCGAGCTAATACCTGGCAGCGCTGTGACATGGTCAAATCTTCGGTTTGGTCCCATTGGATCTACGGTCTAGACTTGCTAGTAGGCAGAAAGGCGTGTCGTCGTCCTACGAACGGCATCAGTCAATGGGTTCATTGCTCCAACGTTGGGGTAAGAAGACTTGGGCTGGAAGAGAGGATCCCTTCAGCGAGTGCGGAAGATGCCTTCTTGTTGTCAAGGTAGGCCATGATCTTTGTTATTGTAGGCCGTCTTGAGTCCTGAAAAGGCCTCCCTTTGTTCTGGCAAGGCCTTCCTGTATTGTGAATAGGCATGCCTGTATTCCCATTCTTGCATTCTGAAAAGGCCTTGCTGCATTCCGTAACGACATGTCACGATGGATTCAATACCCTTCCAGTCTTGTCAGAGGCGTGTGGGGATTTCAATAAGGCATTTTTGGACAGAAAAGAGGTATCCTTTTCTTTGGTCCATGCCGTCGTTCAATTCGTTAGGGCAGTCTGCCCGAAACGCAAACCATAGTATATCAACACAAAAACAACCTCCAACCTACAACCAGCAATGCTCCAGCGCCGGCAACGTCTGGCTCTCCACCGGGACCATCATTTCGTCCTGGCCAGCCAGCTCCCGGCCGTCCTCCTCCTCCACACACACAAGTTCCTCCAACAACGCCTCCTCCGCCGAGACAGGCGGCAAGCCATCCCACTGGCGCTGCAGAGTACGGCACTCGACACGAAAATTTGCAGCCGTGGGCTGCACCTGGCCTGCCTGAACCTTTCGAGCCAGCTCCAACATTGCTGCCATGTCCAGGACGGTAAGATTACCATCGTCAACGCGGACGACAAGCACGTCGCCGATGGGTCCGTCGTATTCGAGATGGTTTGCCGTCACAGCATTCATGAGCGTAGCGGCGTCTTTGTTCAGCTGGGAAAAAAATGTTAGCCATTGTTCAATGCAGTTAGAATTGGGCGGTAAACAAACCTTACAACCCGGCAAGGCCTCCCAAGATCCCGCTCCCGTCCCGACCGAGGGACGAGGCATCATCCAAACCCGCAGCGCCATGCCACAAACCCGCGACAGCTCACAAATCTCTCCCGCTGCCGGTCCCATACCTCCCCGGATCGGATCCAATCCATCCACCAGCACCGGCTCAAATCTTCTCGACCACTGCGAGGGCGAATTCTTCATGCTAACCATGGCCTCGCAATGCACGACCACGCCCGCCACAACTTCCGGCTGCTGCGCCGCCGGTACCGGGAACCGCGCGAGGAGGGGGCGCATCAGGGGGTTCTGGAAGCGGCTGCCGAACCAGGCGAAGAAATCGAGCACGTCGCCGAAGTCGGCCATGGTGACGGGCTCGGCGGTTTCGGTGCCCTTGACACAGCGCACCACGACCACGCCGCCTTCCTAGGGCAGGCGGGGCTGCGGGATGCCCTGCGTGTCGAAGCATCCGTTCGTGATGCTTTTGTTGCGGTCGGACTCTGCGAAGGCCCAGTGCCGGTAGACGACCTTGAGGGATGCGGCGAGGGGGCGCCCGGTGAGGTGGTTGGTGTCGATGGTCAGGCACGCCATGCGACGGGGGCTGTTGGAGGGGAGGACGAGTTCCTGGTCGAGGATGTCGGAGGGCCAGGTGTGCGCGGTGACGAAGGCGAAGGTGGGCTTGTGCGACTCCCAGGGGAAGGAGATGGCGCGGATGGTGGTGGAGGGGAGGGTGGGCTGCACGGTTTTGAATTTGTAGCACAGCTTTTTGTGGAAATGGGTGGCCCTGTCGGCGCAGGCCTGGGAGCAGAACCAGGCGGAGCGGCATTGGTCGCAGACGTCAGTGACGTTGGCGCTGTTGCAGGTGCAGCATCTCTGTGAGATTGTTAGTGAGGGGTTTGAAAACGGTTGAGTGAAGGTGATGGAACAGGGTTGAGATTTTTCAAACGCTAGTCACGCTCGATGTTGTTCTGGAGGGGAGTGAAAGTGATGAGCGATGACATACCTTCTCTGCGTCCGTCATCAAGGACGGCGGGACCCGAGCCAACACGGGGAAGCGGCGGGCAGGGTTTACGACCCGGATGAGCTTGAGAGCGCTAGCAGACATTCTGAACTGTTCAGTGTTAGATTTTATATACCTTTTTCCAGCCTGGATGGTGCATGTGGGAGGGGCTTGGATATGCGACATGAAAAAAAAGAAATTGCTGTGGGCTTTGACTGACCTCATGGTTTGTTGTGCTTGGAGAAAAGAGAAAAGAGCGGGCCTGTTGCGAGATGAGAAAAAACAATTTATAGGTTGCCGGCGTCGAGACTTCTCGCGGGGGTCTCCGCTTTTCCGGCGCCGAGACCCCCCCTCGTGGTCTTTGCTTTACGGCGCCGAGACTCTCTCCATCTGGTCTTTGCTTTTCCGGCACGGAGACACCCTCTTCGTCGTCTTTGCTTTAAAGTGCTAAAACTCCCTATAATCTTTACTTTTCCGGCCGCGAGACTTCCTCCCTATGGTCTTCAGGCTTGCTTTGCCAACGAGGAGACTCCCAGCGGGCTTGGATCTTTTAGAATCGAGACTCCTTCCCAGTGTCTTTCAAGTTTGCTTTGCCCTCGCCGAGACTCCCGGTTGTCTTTGCTCTGGTTCACGAGGCAACATCAGATAAACCGTAAATTTACATGAATACTCTAGTTTGGTGAAAGGAACAATACTTTCGTAATCTACAAATGTCTCGAGACCCATCTCACAGACGTGGCATGACACGACTCCGTCTTTATGTTCAGCTCCATCGTCCTCCTCCCCCTCGCCCTAAGCGGACCTCAACTATCTAACCACATCCTCCAAAATCACCTCATATTACAGATACGGTGTGTGAAAGACCTCGTTCCTCTCGTTGCTCTTGATACGGCAGATTCTAGACGTTCGAGCGCTCTTCGTCCGCGGTGTCGTGTGCTGTATAGGCCCACAACTCGCTCCAGCTTCGCGTCAGAGTTGACGACCGAACTTTAGCAGGCGGGAAGTGGAAGACAGGAATCTACGTGTTTATATTTTTCTTCGCGCGCTTATTTTTATCTTTCATGGGTGCTCTCGTAGTTCGAGTTGTCATGCACATCCTGCTAGGAGGTGTCTGGTCGCGGGGTGGCCGACAATAGTACCGTCCACTGTGATGACGAGCGAGCGAATCAGGGCGTACACAGTCGGCTTAGTGGCCATTGCGATGAAGAAGCGGTTGTTTCCCAGGCCCATTCCATTCGAATTATGCGCTCTGACCAGGATCGTATTCCTCGCTGTCACACTCTTTGCGTTGTGTTCTGCTGAGCGAGATTTCCCATCCTTACAGGGGATCGAGCCTTTGGTCAAGTTGATGAGACACTGGAACATGGTCCACTCATCCTCGGCGGTTATCGACGCTGGCAGAGTCTACGGGATGACCGGCATTTTGGTCAATGATTCGCAAACCCTGCGAGCAGAGGTGTGGTGTGCTCGCCAGGGAAGTTGGGAACGCTGATGGGTGATCTGTCCCGCGGGTGACCTCGATTTGCGATTCGGGTGGGAGTGGGAAGAGAAGAGAATATGCATGATGTATATAACCTGAGCCTCAATATCAGCTGGAGATCTTCTAAGCTAGTGTCTATATGAGAGAGGGTCCCGAAATGGCATTTCGATGAAGTCAACTTCTTACTAATTATCAACGGACTTGGGGTCTCTGCCCTGTGGATGCGCCATAACTTGGACCACGGAGCAAAACACGCAGTGAAGCACATATTTGTTCTCCAAAGCGGGAATCCCCCTAGGTAGTTTGACTGCATCCTCTCAAGCAAGAAACTCCGAAACATCACCCCTTTACATATCGTTGGACAGCAATCTAGTTTGATGTGATTTCTAGTGCCAATCATCTGCTACACCCAACCCGAGCAATCCAGTATTATGTAGGGATCTGCTTTCTGGTGACGATAGTTTGCTCCATTCCATTCTGTTTGCCCCTTGTCACCTCCACCATGTATTATTCCTCCGTCTATCCACCACTATCCCCACCAAGACGCGAGTCATGGGAACGATACGATCCCCTCACGAACAGTCGCCCTACACCGTCCCAACACACGCATAATTATCCGCCGACAAGTTGGTGCAGTCCGACTTCGCGCTCGGGTTCCAGGCGACGATCTGCGCCTCCACAATGTGGAACCGCGCGGCAATGGTGTCGCAGGTCTCTCCCTGCTGGACGTAGTAAAAAGTCTTGCAGTTCTCCACCATCCCCTGTTGGTACGGCAACGGCGTCGAGACTCCGTTGTTGCCCCGTCTGGGTGTTGGAGCCGTGACAGTGGCCGTGACTGTTGCCGTGACGATGATGGGTATCGGCACGCTGACTGGGACCGTGACGGGGACCGTGATGCCGCTGACCACAACGGTCGAGACCGCGCTCACTGTCAGGGTTGTCCCTGTGCTGAAAGTGACTGTCGTTCCTGAGACAACCGTGACGGTTGTCCCAGCGCCGGTGACCGTGACCGTTGGCCCGCCGGTAACTGTGACTGTTGGGCCCTCAGTGACTGGGACTTCAACAGTCATGCGCCCTTCGCTGGCTGCGATACAGAATGACTGGTCGCGAGGGAGAGCGTTGCATGGGAGGGATATCGACGGGTTCTGGGAATTGTTAGTTCCGCCTGCGGAAAGAATGCTGCAATGTTTCGCATTCGTCTTCGTACCCATCTTTGAAAGTCTGTCATGGACAGCTCGAAGGTCTCCTCGATTTTCGGACATGTCCATGTCCCATCGTTGTCCAACCACCACCCGCAATACTTGACAGTGTCGGGGGCGTAGGAGAACTTGGGGATCATGTTCTGCTGACCGCGACGGACATTGAGGCTTCTTGCGCTGGCGAGGCCCAGGGCCGCCAGGACTACCGTCAGATGCTCTGTGCGAGGAAACATCTTGGCTCACATCCCGGAATGTGGCGGCAATGGGGAGGAGGGGAGCTACCGTTTTCATGCGCCTGCACGGGGCGCAAGGCACCCTACTAATATGAGGAGCATGAACGGGTGCTGACCCAGCTTGCTGGGCTCTACGCGAGGGGCGGCCACCGTATATTGCTTGATGACGACGACTGGATTGCGCTCGCCGCACGGCTTAAGATGAAGCCCAGGGAGCTCCCCTCGCGGGGAATTTAGAATTTTCGGAGGAGCCATGGCTTGGCAAGCGATATTTCGAGATGTATACCGGCTGAAGAACTCCGTTGGCATTGGCTGGCGCGCATGAAGGTCTGTGTTCTGCCGTTGACAGTCGACTTCTGCCGATAGGCTTCAGCCTCAAGCCCCCCCTGATCAAGCTCGGATTCTGCCGCCACCAAACGGATCTGCCCTCCCCGGGGGCTTGAACCTGTTCGCCATGTTGGGTATAGAGGTTCGGTGTTTACTTGGATGAGCTGCCCAGCCACTAGGCCGGGAGGGCGAAAGCTGAAAAAGAGCGTGTTTCCCCTCTTTCAACGTCGCCCCTATTCTCTCAGTACTGGAACCCCTGATGGTGTTAGCAACTCCTTACCGTGTTGACGCTACGAAGTACATGAAATGCACTCGTAGCGGCCATGTGGGGAAGCATACTCCAACGTGTGTTTGTTGTAGGATTCCAAGCCCAGCCAATCAGACAAAAAAGGTGCCTGCAGTAAGTGGTAATCGGTCTCATCCACTCGGGGTTTTGACAGCTCTGAAGAGGCCTGCGGATTGGCGCAATGAACTGAGAGTCAACTGGGCTGGAATTCGCAACTGGTATTCTGCTGAATCAAATCGCTGACAGGAATTCACATCCATAATGCTAGTTCCTTATTGTCTTGAGGGTTCACCGAAATTCCTGTTGGCATGCAGTCAGCACGCGAAGAGGGCGCGTTGCAATCGGCCGCTGCCCAGCTCACCCATGGGTGCATTGTTTTGAGGGCCCAACATGCGGCCTTCAAAGCACCAAAGACTGGACAATATTTTGGTCCGCCTACTGCCGCGCCAGACCCTGAGCACAGGCATGTTGGAGATGTGAATTTGCAGTTTTGTGGACGAATTGAAGCGACGAGTGAGCTGGACCTGAGTTCTTGTGGACGCTTGGACCAGTGCAGCATGTCTCACTGATCAACCAATTGTGGGGTCAGAACAAGGAGCTCGGGCCCCTATTTGCCTGCCGGAACAAGGCAGCGCGGAACCTTGCTGGCTTGCGACGCCTGCATCAGGCACCCTCGCCGCATCGAAAACAACTCCGTCAGCTTCCTCCATCGGGGCGCTTCATGAAGTCCGCATCAACCACAGCAACACCAACACATCTAGATCTTGGGAGATTGATTCGCTCACCATGGCGCTTCACACTCAGCTGAAGCAGCTATTCACAGCAGGCCTCCTTTTGACGGGCGCGCTTGCAAACCCCCTGACGAGGCGAACCGACGATGACGAGGACGACGACACACCACTCCCCCTGGTGATCTGGCATGGTAGCTCAATCCTCAATACCCCCCCTGAAGCATCACTGATCTAACATCTTCTCTCACAGGTCTGGGCGACAACTTTGCTGCCGATGGCCTGCGAGGCGTGGGCGACCTCGCCGAAGCCGTCAACCCAGGCACACTCGTCTACTACGTCCGCATGGCCGACGACGCCTCGGGCGACCAGTCCGCCACGTTCTTCGGGAACCTCACCGACCACATCGCCAAAGCATGCGCGGACATCGCCGCCCACCCGATTCTCTCGACCGCGCCGGCCATCGACGCCCTCGGCTTCAGCCAGGGCGGTCAATTCCTCCGCGCCTACGTCGAGCGATGCAACAACCCCCCAGTGCGGAGCCTCGTGACCTTTGGCTCGCAACACAACGGCATCACTGCCTTCAAGGAGTGCGGGACTACCGATTGGGTTTGCCGCGGCGCGATGGCCCTCCTGAAGGGCGGCACCTGGAGCAACTTCGTGCAGTCCCGTCTGGTACCCGCACAGTACTTCCGCGACCCGGCGCAGTACGACAAGTACCTGGAGAACTCCAACTTTCTGGCCGACATCAACAACGAGCGGCCGGTCAAGAACTACATGTACAAGAAGAACATTGGCATGCTGGAGAACCTGGCGCTGTACATGTTCGCCGACGACACGACCGTCGTGCCCAAGGAGACGGCTTGGTTTGAGGAGGTCAACGGGACCGAGATCATCCCCCTGAGGGCCCGCAAGCTGTACTCGGAGGACTGGCTTGGATTGAGGGAGCTCGATCATAAGGGCGGGCTCAAGTTCAGGACTGTTCCAGGCGACCATATGAGGTTGACGGACAAGATTCTGAACGACACGTTCGCTGAGTTCTTTGGCCCCCTGAAGATGAAGAAGGTTGGCCAGCGCCCGACGAGGCTTGGCGGCGATGATCTCTGAGTGCTGCCCTCTGGTGTCTTGGATTTTTACTGTGTAGCGTGTAGCGTGTAGCGTGTATTTGACAGAGGCCTCTGGATGGCGTGGGTTCGCGCACACATATCGGGACGGATGCGAAATTGGAGTCAATAGTTATCGGTTATCCCTGCTTATCGGCGGGTGTCGTGATAGGAATAAATCCCAAGTCTTCACGCTGCATCCGAGACGGCTGTACTTCGTCTTGAATTGCCATGCCATGCCGTCATGTTCCGACCGACGCTCCACCTGCATGGACAAGCCCGACAACAAGAGACTTGTCCCAAGAGACTGGAGGGGGTGAAACCAACTGCGGTGGCACAGCTCTGCGTGTGATTAATTACGAGACGGACATGGGCATTGTTTGCGGTGCCCTGGCCTGTGATGCGCGCCGGAATCTCCATTAAAACCCCTGAAGGTCCACAACCAGCCCGCCCCATCGAACCTCTTTAAATCATGTCCAGTTCGCGTCCCAGCAGTGTGGACTTGGTCTTCCGAGCTTTCCAGAACATGGAAAGAATGTGTGGTCAGAAAAGGAGGCAGGGCGGCTACGGCTAAATTACCAGACGCGTTGAGTGAGCATTGCGTTGGATCTGTCCTCCATTCATAGCCCGGCCATTGTGACTGAAGGGAGGGCGTGGGGTGGGGTCAATCCGCGGTTGCCCGGTCCAAGTAGCGAAAAAACGCGCCTGCGGTGCGGTGCCGAGCGGGGTCTCCTACCTAGCCCACAAGACGAGGAGGCTGGAGAAAGAGGAACCCCGGAAGGAAATTCTTGCAACTGAGGTTGGCTGCACTGCTCGACGTCATGCGGAGCTGGCTCCTCGGCGCTTCTGCAAGTCGAGAATGCAGAGAATAGAGGCCTTGGGAAAAGAGAGGGAGTAAATGCCCTTTGCTGCTGGATGGAGGCTCTATCCCCAGGCGTTCAGACGCTCTGGAAACTGCGCTTCCGCGGTACGTCATTATAGCAGCAGTTATACTGCGCACAAGCGCTAAGCCAGTGCCTGTGCAAGGGCGGTGAGGGGTGCAAAGGGCTCCGAGTGGCCCGGGATTTCCACTGAAGACGCAAGACACGCGATCTGGGCCACCAGAGAGCGGAGCCCATTCGGCAGAAAACGCCAGGCGGCGCGGGCACGCCAGACGCGACCGCCGCACCTCCGCTTTAGCGAAATCGCGTCCTGCGACAAGAGGACCACAGTCCCGCAGGAGACACGACCACGACCACGGCCCTGCATCTCTTAAATCCCAAATCCCCACCACCACCACCACACCTCGGGCCTCCTCCAAACCGGCCATTCCTGCACTCTGCTGAGGACCGTTTCTAATTCTATTTCTCTGTCGCAACTGTGATTTTCACCAGCACTCGCGGTTTGCAGGCTCAGGACCCAATTTCACTTACAAGCCGAATTTCCGATTTTGGCTGGCGGATTCGCCAAGGTATCAACCACCCGATTTGACGCGCCTCGACGTGTTCGCGAGGCTTCCAACCACCACGCCTGCCGGCAGAGCTTCTGTCTCTTCTGCAGAGCACGAGAGCGAGGCAATTGTCATGAGCAAGGCCTGAATCGATTTAGAATGGATTCTTCACCCGCAGCAACGGCGAGCAAGGCGCTGGAGCCTTCGCTCCCAACCACGGCTGGCGTAAAACGACCAGCACCCTCGCTCCTTCCAGCATTCGAGCCGTTCTCGTCCTCTCCCGGTTTGCCGCGACCGACAAAACGCCAGGCTACCTCGGGTGCATTCCTCAAGTATCCCACGCCAGTTCCGACCTCCAGCACCGGCATCCTCTCCTCCAGCCCGCCACGCGTCGGACCGCGTCCCACCGTCCAACGGACCCAGTCTCTCGTGTCCGAACGCGCTCCCCTTTCCGACGTGCGAATAGTAGAGCTCAACGAGAATGGGGAGATGCTCCTGATGGGACGGTCCAGCAACTCATCCCAATATCAGCTCTCGGCAAATCGCCTGATCAGCCGCGTCCACGTCAAAGCGCGATATATCGCATCCACCGACGACCTGGAGCCCAACAAGATCGAGATTATCTGCAATGGGTGGAACGGGCTGAAGCTGCACTGCGAGGGCCAGACTTGGGAGCTCGCAAGGGGAGACTCTTTTACTTCCGAGACGGAAGGCGCCGAGATCATGATCGACGTGCAGGACGCCAGGGTATTCCTCCAATGGCCGAGGCTGAATAAGGACCGCGACGCCTTGGGGAACCTCAGTGATTCGTCCTGGGATGAGTCACCTCGCACGGCCGGGAGGAGTGCGTCAAATCTGCTGCAAGGAAGCCCGCTGAGAAGGACAGCACGGCTCGTCAGCCCAGAGTCACCCTCGCCGGCCAATGTGTCGACATCGAACGCAAACCTCAACGGTCTTCTACCCCGTGGCCTCGATGCCGATGCCGAGGTACAGATCTATGAAGATGGGAGCTCCGATGAGCTAGAACTGCCAAAGTTGCCGGAGAATACTGCTGGGGACGCAAGTTTCGCAACGCAGGCTGCCGAAAGCTTCTCGAGCGAGCTCAGTGATCCCCAGTCCGACGAAGAGAACGATCCTGACGAGGAGAACGACCCGATTGTGCACTCCTTTGGTCCATTCGGTGCCAATCTCTCTGGTCGATTCGCTTCTTTCTCAACATTCTCACCAAAGCTCCCACAAACAGCACGCTTCCCAACAACGACTCTCGAGCCACTCAATGAGCAGTCTCCAAACACTAGCCCCAAGGCCGCTTCTGTTTCTGCTGCTGCTAGCGTTGTTGTGGCTTCTGTTATTGCCGTGCCAGTCATTAATCCTCTGAATGAGGCTGAGACAGCTGCGGTGACAAACCACGTCATCAACCAGTTAGCGTACTCTCGTCTGTCGTCAACGCCCCTGTCGACCATCATGAGCAAGATTCCCGAGGAGAACAAGAAGAACCTGGAGAAGGACCAGCTCCGTGCGATTATCGAGTCGACCCCGTGCGCTGGCATCATTCGGCGACAGGGCAAAGACGCGGCCGGCAAGGCTCTCGAAAGCGAATACTACTACGTCCCCGAGATGGACACCGATGATCAGCGCCGGTTAGCCGTCACGGATGGGCTCCGCAAACCCAGCTTGAGAAACTGCAGAAAGCAGCACAAGGTTAGTTTTCCCGCTCCCCAACCTAGACAAATTAGCCCCTGTCGCCAGCAAATGCTAACTCCCTCCCAGCAATATTTCTGGAAGCGACCAAAGACGCCTTGATGGTCGCTTTTTCGCATCATGCAATACCAAATTATCTTTGTCTGTATTTGGTTTTGCTTTTTAATTTCCAGCGCTTCAGCCTCTGCTGAAAGCCGACTGGGAGGAGGATATTCTGCTTCGTCTGCGCGGAAAAGTCACATACCCCCGTATCTTTCCGTTGAAAGATACATTTTCACCATCTGGAGTCACGGACTCGGATGTGTACATTTGCTAAGGGCGGCTTGGAATTTGCATAGCGAGGCGTCGTTTTTGACATTGGGTAATCTGCAATGTCTCTCTCGTGTGCCTTGCTCTCAAGGAGACACGAGAAAGGCGCAGGTTGCCTGGAAGGGAAGTTTGCGAGCTGTGTTGGATTGAGAAGGATGCGAAGGTTTCCAAATCCGGGAGCGGCCGAGGATGAAAACCGAGGCGGCATTGAGGTTTGGCATTTGGCCATCAAACGATAAGAGCAGGAATAAATGTAGATAGAGACCACACATTAATGGCATCCTCCATTAGGACCACATCCGTCACTTGAAAGCCACTGAAAAGGGGTAAGAAGAACGTGACCTCTAATGCGCTCCATGGTGCACCGACATCATCATCGAAAAGTGACGACGCTGCAGCCAACCGACATCAAGCCCCGCGTTGACCCCACCACCCCCACTCACCACGATAGGATAAGTGCGGTGGGTCCTTATCGGCACGAAGGAAAAACCAGCCTCCGCCAAAAACTTCCTAGACCCAAAAAAAAGTTGAGACTTCAGTCCCTGATCGAGAGACCGAGGCACCCCACCCGGACATCTTCACATAGCCACCCAAGATGTCGAAATCTACGTCTGTTGCAAAGGCCGCTGAGGCGACGGTGTCGCTCGTCCAGCCCGAGCAGGTCAGTGCCATTATTGTCTGTGAATTGGCGTTGCCGCATTGTCTAACAGCTGTTTTAGACCCTGAAAGCCTCCAAAGCGCTCATCGCCCACATCAAGAAGGCCGCTGCCACCCCAGCGTCGGGCAAGCAAAACCTGCTCGCCGATGAAGAGGCAATCGTTGCACAGACGCCAGTGTGGCTCACCCTGACCACCAAGTCGCACATCCACGACTCGAACCGTCTCCAGCCCAACAAGATCGTCCTCCCGCACCCCCTGAACACCGACGAGGAGGCCACCATCTGCCTGATCACAGCCGACCCGCAGCGAGCGTACAAGAACATGGTCGCGTCGGAGGAGTTCCCCGAGGACCTGCGCAAGCGCATCACCCGCGTTATCGACATCACACACATCAAGGCAAAGTTCAAGACGTACGAGACCCAGCGCAAGCTCTTTGCCGACCACGAGATCTTCCTTGCCGACGATCGCATTATCAACCGCCTCCCTAAGTCGCTTGGGAAGACCTTCTTCAAGAGCACCGTCAAGCGACCCATCCCCGTTGTGCTGGTGGCGCAGCGCGCTAAGGTGGACGGAAAGAGGGCCGCCAAGGCCCCTGGCATGAAGGAGAAGCGCAACCCTACCGAGAACGTCAACGCTCGCCCTACTGCCGAGATTGTTTCCGAGCTCAGGAGAGCCATTGGCGCTGCCCTGGTCCATCTTAGCCCATCCACAAACACCGCCATCAAGGTTGGATACGCGAGCTGGAAGGCCGAGGATCTGGCCGAGAACATCGAGAAGGTGACCCCCGAGCTGGTTGAGCGCTTCGTTCCCAAGAAGTGGTCCAACGTGCGCAACTTCTACATCAAGGGCCCCGACACAGCCGCGCTTCCCATCTACATGACAGACGAGCTCTGGCTGGACGAGTCCAAGGTGGTTGTCGACGGCACGGCGCCGCCAAGCGCCCTCCCCGGCAAGCACAACAAGTCCGAGAAGCCCAACATCGGCAAGAAGAGGAAGTCGCTCGATGCCGAGCCCGAGGCAGCTGTTGAGGATGCGCCGGCTAAGGAGGAGCGGCCAAAGAAGAAGTCAAAGAAGGAGAAGGCCTTGCCCGAGAGCAACGACGATAAGCTTGACAAGGAGATTGCAGCACGGAAAGCTACGTTGAGGAAGCAGAAGTCGGCCGCGAAGAAGGCCGTTGAGGTTTAGAGTTGTGGACGGATGGACTAGGGATCTTTTGCTGGGCATCATTACTGGGCGTTTTGGCGTCTGCGGAGATGATAAAAGGCAGATCGGCGGGGCATATCATGTGTACATTCTCAGGCATCAGTGTTAGATGGACTGTCGATACCAGTTACGTTGCGAAGAGTTCTATTGGCGTGGGTGTGTGTGAGTGGCAGCCCAGTGAGTGCCCAAGATGAGCGGTGATTTCTATGGCGTGAACATCAAATTGCGACTGGTGTCGGGGTCAGCGAGAGCAGGCTTCATTCCATCTCAGCGTACCCTGCAACGCAGTATGCGTATCCTACATCTGCTTCCGCAAGCAAACGACCGGAATGGAGGTTCTAAGCTTCCTTCCCAAGGTGTGGCTTCTAATGCCGAGCTATCAGGCTGCCTTGTCCCGTTTGTAGCCGACGTATCCCCGAACTCCATCCTCCAGCTTTACTACCTACGAGACGAATGTGTGGTGAAAATATCGGACGAGACGCCATCACCAAGCAGTTCGTGGTATCAGAGCTCGCGGTGTTTCGTTGATCCAAATGTACCGTTATCATGTCCGTCCGGCTGAGATTTAGCCGCGTTAATTGCGTCCTCAGCATGGCAAACTTCCATGCTTCCTCTGCTGCGGAGGTTTTTGGCAACGAGGGGCGGACAGGGGTGTTTGTGGGGAAGGCGCTCTCCACCCCAGCATCGGGCGATTTACCCCAACATTCGTCCCACTTTCCAATGCTTGTCTTGCCCTTTTACCTCAGCCTGACTTCTCGCTCGCGGAAGAGGGTGGCCAGATCAACTGCCGAACATTTGTCCCAGCACACCCAAAGCCTCTCGTAATCTTCTCCGCACCGAGCCCCTGGACCGCGACAGGAGGCTGTCACACTGGAAGGAACAGACCGTGTCGTCATCCCCTCTCAACTCGGACTGTGCTAGGTGGTTCGCGTTTCCCTCGTTTGGATCATCTGCGTGAGGGGCAAGTGGCTCCCAGAGCTTGGGACCAGGATTGCGATTCAGGAATGCTCGAGCTCGAGCTCGAGCTAGGGCTCGCAGCGCTGTCGACCAGCTGACATCGCCCTCTATTTCTACGGCCGAAGACCCAGCGTCGTGCGTGGAACTACCAGCCAATGCATGCTGCTTCCCGGCCGCGATGCCAAGACCCACTGGCCACCAATGGAACGGGCTATGTTGGCGATGAGGGTGGTGTCGCTCGCCGTGGCCTGTGTGGCCATCGGCAGATATGCCTCGCTCGGTTCGATTCGATCCATGTCTTTGCCCGGGACACGGGCCCGTATGTACGGGGAAAAGCCATCCAAGGCGGGCTGCCATCACCTAGCGATCGGTAAAATACTCCCTGTGGAACGCCCCTCCCCTCTGACTCTGTCCTCTGTTCGTCCGTTATAAGCTCCCAGGCCAGCAACTTCAACAGTTGCCGACCTAGCTCGTCCCCTTCTGGCCTACCACCACCCCCGTCGAGCTCCCAACGGTTCAACACCACCTCGTCAGAGCTGCCTCCCCGGAGCAGTGAACAAACACCACCGACCATGGGCATCACAAAGACAGCCCCTGCCAAGGTGTCGCTGGCCGCCACCCTCTTCGCCTTCGTCACCGCACACTGGGTCTTGACCCTGGTATTCGTGCTCGTCCTCCGGGCCACATACAAGCGCTACGCGTCACCACTCCGGAAGTATCCCGGGCCATTCCTGGCGTCCATCTCGCGCCTATGGATGGTCAAGTCGACCGCGAGCGGCCGCACACACCTCGACCACATCGAGCTCCATCGCAAGTACGGCCCAGTCGTGCGCATCGCCCCCAATGAGGTATCTATCGCATCACCCGAGGCGGCGCGGACATTGCTGAGCGCTGGAAAGCGCTTCTTCAAGACGCCCTTCTACGGCGTATTCCCCCCGCCCGAGAACCCGGATATCTTCACCGAGACGCGAGAGGACGTGCATGCCACGAAGAAGCGCGTCGCCAATGTTCCATACAGCATGGCTGCTATGCAGCAGCTGAGCCCGTTCATCAACGACACCATCGAGGTGCTGTTCAGGAAGATCGACGAACACATCGACTCCAGGGGCGGCATCTTTGATCTCGGCGCCTATCTGCACTATTTCGCCTTTGATGTCCTGGGCGAGGTGGCCTTCAGCCGTAGCTTTGGCTTCTTGGTCGAGGGGCGCGATGTGGATAACGCAATCAAGACGATTGACAAGTCTCAGACGTACAATGGGATTGTGGGGCAGGTGCCCGAGCTAGACTATCTGCTCAGGAGGAATCCTTTGTGGCAGTTCATTCCCTGGCTTAGCACGAAGAACGCTCTTATCACGAAGATGGCGCTCGAGGAAATGTCGCGGCGCCAGCCCTTTGACAAGGATAGCGCCGGGCTGTTGAGGACCGGAGATGGAAGGCGAGATCTAATGGCTAGTTTGATCCAGGGGCATTTGAAGGATCCCGAGCGGTTTGGCCAAGGCGATGTCTTTGCCGTAGCTCATGGCGCCATGTAAGTCTCCCTCGTCGTGAAACCGACGCAAAAAGACTGACATGTCCCAGCTTCGCCGGCTCCGACTCAACCGCATCAACCATGCAGTCTTTCTTCTGGCACATCCTGGACTCTGCAACCGCTTACCGTTCCATCGTCCGCGAAATTGAGACAGCCGTCAAGGATGGCGTCATCCCAGCCACAGGCAACATTTCGTGGAACGAGGCTCAGAATCTGCACTACCTCCAGGCATGTCTCAAGGAGGCCATGCGCGTGCGCCCTGCTGTCGGGCTCAACATTACCCGTCTTGTTCCTCCCGAGGGCGCTGAGCTTGACGGCCACCACTTCCCCGGCGGTGTGTCCATCGCGGCCAACGGCTGGGTGCTGCATCGCGACAAGGAGACGTTCGGTGATGATGCCGATGACTTCCGACCGGAGAGGTGGCTTGAGGACGAGGAGAACGCGAAGAAGATGGAGCGGTACATGTTCCAGGTGAGCTACACGCCCGTGTGACATTCTTGTGAAATTGCTGACATGTGTGATGCTAGTTCGGCGGGGGGAGTCATCTCTGTATTGGGCGAAACCTTGCGCTGTTGGAAATCAACAAGGTCGTCCCGAGGCTGTTGCGCGAGTTTCGGTTTGAGCTGGCTCATCCGGGGCAGCCACTCAAGGCGAATGCCTCGTTTTTTGTTGTGCAGGAGGGGCTGGAGGTGTATGTGAAGAGGGCGTAATGATAAGGACTGTCAGGAGGTTACACGAGACATGATGATGTACGCTGTTTGATGTAACTTGTTGCACGGGGAGGTTGAGGATCTGACCTACGTTCGGCTGATGAATACATACATAGTTGAATATATGAATGATAATGTCACTAACCGTCTAAAATGACTTTGTTTTTCGGCGTCACACACGACGAGGTTGAAAATTTTCAGGTTTATGGGGTTCTAATTCTGATCAACAGAAATAGGCTAACTGAGGGGTATGGAAAAGAGGAATAGCACGCTGTCTTAGGAAAGCAGGCACCAGCTCGATCAATCTACATCAAACCAAGCACACTTCACCCTGCTCTCGGAACCATCCTTCCACATACGACCATAGGTACTGGGAAAGTGATAAACCTGTTTCTACATAAGTGGGGCTTAAAGTAGAGCGGTGTGGGGCGGTTGATTTTTTGGGGGTCTATCAACCCTAACCCTGCATGTCACGTGCAACAGGCCGGGAGATCTTGAAAGCGGAGCCGATGTAGCCGCTGCTTTTCTCAGATACCGTTACTTGAGGAGACGGAGGAGCACTGGTATGTAGCCGCTGCTTTTTTCAGATACTGTTATTTAAGGAGACGGAGAAGCACCAGTCTTCTCAGTGCCCCCTTCCCCCCCCACCCCACCCACCCTTCCCAACTAACTTAACACATAGCATAGCCAAATTCCTCCCTTTTAACCCCCTACTATAGGTGACGGATGAAAGGAAGAGGGGAGCTAGGGCTTTAGGAGTAAGGCATCCTGTAATGTTTACAGTACTTTTAACTTACCCTTCTCCCTACCCTCTCCCCCCCTAAGGTCTTTATTTTTATT
>Ga0247770_1001330_pt1 | contig 19840 bp, 17 predicted proteins | sample UWRJL136409B6_FD_179943 | JGI IMG/M metagenome (GOLD analysis project Ga0247770, IMG submission 179943) | Plant litter microbial communities from Arlington Agricultural Research Station in Wisconsin, United States - UWRJ-L136-409B-6 | ecosystem: Environmental > Terrestrial > Plant litter >... | reverse complement strand
TTATTTAATCACAAAAATACCTGTAAGTCAATATATAATTGCTTTCCCAGCGCCTAATCTTTATATTTTATAGTTAATTTTTATAAAAATTATTAACTTTTTTACATACTAAGTTCGGTAGAGCCGAAAAAATAAACATATTTTCGATAGAAAGTTGAATGCTATATTCCCATATTCGGGTAAGCTTTCTGGATATTTTATGACACCAACAAGAGGTCTTTATCATGACTAAAAATTACCAAAATTTAATCAAAAAGCATTTGATACTTTCAAACAAGATAATCGAGAAATTGTCCTGACAAACTTTGATTATTCTGATGAAAATGCCGTAATTGGGCTTAATTGGAATGGAGTAAACCGCGAAAATTTGCTAGCCCAGCTTAAGGCACTGCAACGCCTGAGCGCCATCACGCAGAACGAAAACCAAGCAGTGGCACTGTATGAAGCTGCTGGATTGCATTCGTGTTTCCCAATCGCCGCCATGTCGAAGCAACAGTTCATTGATCATTACGCGAAATGCTTTCAGAGCAGTGAAGAACAAGTTGTCTCAGAAGCACAGGAAACACCAGAAAAACAAGCTGTCTCAGAAGCACAGGCAGTTTCAGAAGAACTGGCTGCCCAAGCGTATCAACGCGCCCTGGCACGCGCAAGCCAGTTGACGCTGCACTACATGAACCTGAAAGATGCCAACAGTCCCCACTATCGCGCCCTCCGCGCTAACAATTTACGCCGTTAAACTGACGCTCAATACTGAAGCCTACTCAGTTACGAATAGCGGTGATTCAGAACAATTTAAAGAGCTTGAGAAGGGCGAAATTCAATCAATTTAATTCAGCAGATTAAGGAGAAAAAGTATGACGCCCACACCATTCAACCAATCTGATTTTTGCGAATATGTGCTTTGAACCACAATCAGGGCCGTCTGGTCGTAAAAATAGCATATTACATGACTAAACTAATGTTGGCAGATATCAAGGATTCCAGCAATAGTTACTTATGATACTATAAGTGTAAATAAATCTACATTGGAGCGAGTAAAGAAATATTAAAATCAAAAAATTTGATAGTGTGAGTTATAAAATTATCCTATGTATTCAATTACTGTAATTAAACTTCACTACATATTTATTACTACCCTTATTTTGATGCTCTAAGTCTCGACTCCACAGTTGCACTGTGCTTAACCCTAATGGGAAGCCGCTTTCAGCATCCAAAACTAATGTAGGATGTAGATAAAAGCCTACATCTGTATTGTTGCCGACTACCCCTAATTTCTCGGGTTTGAATCGGCCTACATGAGACTGTAAATTTATTTCACTGCTATCACTTACAGCTAATACATGCCGTCCTTCTACTTGCTGTTGGCAATGAGCCGATAGGCTTCGCACTAATTCCGATACTGTCACGTTTTCATTCTCCAAAAAACGATAGTATCCCACTTGCTCAGCTCGATTTCTACTGATTTGACGAATGTTTACCGATTGATGTTGGCCCATTGCCTTATATAAGGCCGCCCCCTTTTTACCAGCCTTGGGTCTCCAAAGGCGGTTCCTTCGAGGAGGGAGGCGTGAATCAGTATGGGATTGTCCACGGTTTATACCTCTGTCAAAACATGAGTCTAGTTTACTTTGACTTGTGTGTACACGGTAGTTCTACGGGGGGAACTTCAGATTAACTGTACGAGTCCGATACTACCGGGCATGACTTTACAACTACGCGAAACCCAATGCTTGGATAGCGAAAACTGGCATCATAACAAAAACGATAAACGCTGCGACAATCATCTGCCAAACTGTACCAAGCACCACCTCTTACCACATGTTTTGTCGAATGTCCATATTCATTCCAAGCACTACCATCGGTGGGCGCACCGTTGTAACTTTCGTGCCAATTATCTTCGCACCATTCCCAAACTAAGCCGTGCATATCGTGCAATCCCCAAGCATTAGGTTTTTTTTGTGCTACGGGTTGGGTTTTATGCTGAGAATTCCAAGTGTACCAAGCATAATCTCGCAGGGGTTGTTTACTATTACCAAAACTGTAGAGCGTTTGGGTTCCCGCGCGACAAGCATATTCCCATTCTGCTTCGGTGGGGAGGCGATAATTCTTGCCTGTGAGTTGGGATAAGCGATCGCAAAACTCGACCCCATCCCACCAGGATACATTCTCCACCGGACGTCGCAATCCACTGAAAAGGGAAGGATTGCTCAGCATTACCGCCTGCCATTGTTCTTGGGTAATCGGCGTTTTGCTGATGTAAAATTCAGCCAGGCGCACTCGATGCTGGGGCATTTCCGGGCGCAACCACTTTTTTACCTCTATGCGTTTAAACCAAGTTTCCAGCTTTACAACCTGTTCGATATCTTCTGTCGCAGTTCCCATGAAAAAATTGCCCGCCGGAATGGCAATCATATCTAACATTGCAGCGCCGGGAAGCCGCTCTTGGTATTGGCGAGTAGGTAAAGAAATAGCTCTCATCTTCTCTCCCCCCTGCCGATTGAGGGGAGCAGGTTTGGTAAAATTATCTGTATCAGTTGTCAGGGAATCTGTAAGACTTGGCGCCTTAGGTTGCATTTCAATCCTAGAAACCGGAATCGATACGCATCCCGTCTCTCCTGCTGCTGTGGGAATCGCTCTGCGAAAGCTGGGGGAAAGTGGCAACAATACCGTTACTGTACCTAACTCGGCACTCGGATCGAGGGCGACTAGCACTTGGGATGCCGTCCAGCGCTGTGTATAATCTTTTACTAAACAACCTTGAACGATCGCAGCAAAGGGCGCAGGCAATTCTGGCAAATCTGGTTCTTCGTAGCTGACTCTGTGGATCGATTCTTGCGGAGTTTCACCTGCAAACGGATGCTTCCCCGTCAGCATTTCGGCAATCACAACCCCCAACGACCATAAATCCCACGCTAGGGAGATTTTACCCCGATAAGATTCTGGTGGTGCGTAAGCCAGGGTTCCCACCTGATTGCTGGGAGAAGTATCGCTACCGTTACGATTTGCCAAAAGTCGGGAAATGCCAAAATCGGTCAGCTTCCACTGTTCGCCCACTTGCATGATGTTGGCAGGTTTCAAGTCTCGATGCACGATGCCTTTTTCATGCAGGTAGTGCAACGCACCTGCTAGGTTTTTGGCGATCGCTTTTAGTTCCAAAATCGGGACTGTACCTTGTTCCAATCGTTTAGTCAAGGAATTTTCAGCTAATTCCATGACTAAACCGAGACATTCTACCCCTTTGAGCCAACCTTGTTCGGGACTGAAACTTTCGAGCAAACCGGGATGTTTGAGGGAGATGGCGGTTTGCAATTCGGCAATTTGACGTTCTTGGGGTTCGCCTTCACCAGAAAAGACTTTAATCGCAACTTGGCGCAGGACGCGATCGCTAATCACCTCATCCGCCAGAAACACTGCCCCAAACGATCCCGCACCCAATAGTTTCTTCAGGCGATACTTGGGGGTAAACCATTCATCTTCAAACATGCGCCAGAAGTGATTGGGGTTCATGAGGTTTCCTGGGTGCGATCGCTTCTAAGTACGAGAGTTGATATATCGACGTTCAAGTAGAGATTGATAGGCAATTTCAAAATCTAGTGCGATAACGCACAGATTAGCGGGGTTAGTCAATCCTTGGACGCGATAGCGTCGAATTGCTTGCAAGGTAGCTTGATTGCACAGTAGTGCCAGTTCCGCACCGTTCCAACCTTCTGTACGCACAGCCCAAGCTGCCAAATTGACATCTTCTGCTAACGGGCGATCGCGATTGTGAACGCGCAAGATTTCAAACCGACTGGTAATATCGGGCAGATCCACTTTCAGTTGCAAATCCAAACGTCCCGCCCGCAACAGCGCCGGATCGAGCATATCCGGGCGATTTGTAGCGGCGATAATTAAAACGTTATCGCACGATTGTACGCCATCCATTTCGGTAAGCAGTTGACCGACTACGCGATCGCTCACCCCTGAGTCACCTTTGTTACCTCCTCTCACCGGGATTAACGTATCAATTTCATCAATAAAGATGACGCAGGGTGCTGCTTGTCTGGCTCTAGTAAACAAGTCCCGCACCGCTTGCTCTGAAGCACCCACCCAACGACTGTGCAATTCTGCTCCACTCACCGCAATAAAGTTTGCCCTTGCTTGCGCCACTACAGCTTTTGCCAGCAGCGTTTTGCCCGTTCCTGGTGGCCCCCATAATAAAATACCGCGAGGAGAGATTGCTTTCATCCGGCCGTACAATTCCGGATACAGCAACGCACCTTCGACAGATTCTTGCAAGATATATTTCACCGTTTCCAACCCACCAATTCGATCCCAAGTTACATTAGGTGTTTCAATTGCTACCGGGCGCAAAACGGCGGGCTTGACCTCTTTTAATGCTTGGATAAAGTCTTGTTGATTTAGAGAGAGATTGTCAGGGATGGGGGAATCTAAAGACGGATTGAACCGATGTAAAGCATTATACGCAGCCTTTTGACAGAGAGCGCGTAAGTCCGCACCAACGAATCCGATGGCTAAATCTGCGATCGCACCTAAATCCACAGAAGCATCTAATGGCATCGAATGGGTGTGAATCTGAAGAATTTCCCACCTGCCATTGCGTTCGGGGACGCGGAAATAGACTTCCCGGTCAAATCTACCCGGGCGACGCAGAGCCGGATCGATACGATCTGGACAGTTAGTGGCTGCTAGAACCATCACCCCATTGAGTTGGGCAAAACCATCCATCAAACTCAAGAGTTGGGCAACGACGCGCTTCTCAACTTCGCCTTCGACTTTGCTGCGTTCTGGTGCGAGGCTATCAATTTCGTCAATAAAAATCAGACAAGGCGCTGAAGTAGCAGCTTTTTGAAACACCTGGCGCAGGCGCAACTCAGCCTCACCATAGTATTTGCCGATGATTTCTGGACCGGCGATCGCAATATAATTCACATTCAATTCTGCTGCCAGAGCGCGAACGGTCAAGGTTTTCCCCGTTCCAGGTGGACCGACGAGCAAAACCCCACGGGGCGGCTCTAAACCCAATTTAGCCAGCCAATCCGGGCGTTTAAGCGGTAAAACTACCAAATCTCGCAATTGGGCCAGTACTTCACCTAAACCGCCAACCGATTGCAAAGACGCTTCCCTAGCAGTTTCCAGGTAAGGAATTTGACGCTCTGTTGACGAAACAGGTCTATTAACAGAACCTCTAGGAGTCCGCATAGTTTTAACCGTTGATGGCTCAGATGAAATCAAAGTGGTGACCGGGGGAGTTTCGGGGGAATTGCTACTGCTATCGGGATTTTGCTGCAATATTGCCTCTGGTCGCGTCGCTTTTTGTTCTATTGCCCTTCGCAGATGATTGAATTCCCGAAACAACATACTCCCCTTGCTTTCTCTTCACGTTCTTCGTGCCTTTGCGGTTCGTGCAAAAAGCCGATCGCTCAAGTGCGACTTAGATCGACTTAGCAGAACCGCCTTGCTGCTGCTGTCCTCGTCCATACAGTTGTTGTAGTTGTTGCAGTTGTTGCAGTTGTTGCAGTTGTTGCAGTTGTTGCAGTTGTTGCAGTTGTTGCAGTTGTTGCAGTTGTTGTAGTTGTTGCAGTTGAGCCGGATTTATACCCCCAGTAGCCACACCGGGCACTTGCCCTGCTGCCCCAGACAATTGTTGCAGTTGTTGTAGTTGTTGCAGTTGAGCCGGATTTATACCCCCAGTAGTCATACCTGGCTGACCTGCTGCCCCAGACAATTGTTGCAGTTGTTGATTGGGTAACATACCCGCAGCTTGAGCTTGATTGAGCGCTGCTAATTGCGTCAGCAGTTGATTCATCTGGGCGACTAACGCACTCATCTGCTGCATCACTGCAACCAACTGGGTCAGGACTTGGTTGGATGTGCCAACGGCTCCCCCAACAGAGGCTTGTCCGCCTGCACCGGGTACTCCTCCAGGCAACTGTTGAGTTAAGCCACCCAACGCTCCCCCTACCACAGGCAATCCCTCTGCTAACCCGCCTACTTGATTTACCAATCCCCCAGCTATCGGCAGACCACCAGCTAACCCGCCTACTTGATTTACCAATCCTCCTCCCAATCCTCCCTGACTTGCTAACCCGTCTACCAGTCCGCCAGCAATGGGTACACCGCCAGCTAAGCCAGCAACTTGATTCACCAAACCACCGCCACCGCCACCTGTTAACCCACCGACCACATCTCCGGCGATGGGTACACCGCCAGCTAAGCCAGCAACTTGATTCACCAAACCACCGCCACCGCCACCTGTTAACCCACCGACCACATCTCCGGCGATGGGTACACCGCCAGCTAAGCCAGCAACTTGACTCACCAAACCACCGCCACCGCCACCTGTTAACCCACCGACCACATCTCCGGCGATGGGTACACCGCCAGCTAAGCCAGCAACTTGATTCATCAAACCACCGGCCAATCCTCCACCCCCACCTGTTAACCCACCCAGCAGTCCACCGCCGCCTTGTCCCGCCTGACCAGAGGATTGTTGAGAAGATTGCTGGTTGCCTTTAGAGGGTGACTGACCGCCAGTGAGATTGCCCAATTGAGACGTGAGTTTAGAAAGCATAGGTTTAAGGGTTTTGAGCTGTAAGTAATCGATTAAATGTGCGCCATCCGCACCATTAGATGTTGTAATAGAAATCGTATGAGGGCCTTTCCGCAGAATCCCTAGCGGTATTTGACTCTGTTTCAGCTTGCCCTTTTCTACTCCTGGGGTTTTGGCAATAGGTTGCCCATCCAGGAATATATTGTCTTCCCCAGAGCCGTAGCGATCGTAATAAAAGATCAACTGCCCTTCAGTATAGTCCTCTGTGAGAGCAAAGTGAATGTTGAGTTGGCTGGTTGAATTGGGAATTTTATTCGCATTGGGAGGCACCAGGCAAGAGGGAATAACGGGACGATTCAGCGGGTCGGGATCTGCTCCAATCGTGTAATTATATACCAGCGTCCAAGCACCTGTGGGTGCGGGGGTTCCAGCTTGACCGGGTTTACCAATTTGCCAGAGAACGGTTTGATCATCTGGAGTCGAACTAGAGGTAGCAGGTGGTTTCGGAGCTAGGGGCCTTTCCACACCGGGCAATTGAGTCTGAGGCTTGTCGATACTCGGTTTTAAGGGTACAACTGAGCTAGCCGGTTTCTCAGTTGTCGAAAGATTGCCCGTGCTTTGTCCTTTTTGGGTCGAAAGATTGCCCGTGTCTTGTCCTTTTTGTGCGGAAAGATTGCCCGTGCCTTGTCCTTTTTGTGCGGAAAGGTTGCCCGTGCTTTGTCCTTTTTGTGCGGAAAGATTGCCCGTGCTTTGTCCTTTTTCTGTCGAAATATTGCCCGTGCTTTGTCCTTTTTCTGTCGAAAGATTGCCCGTGCTTTGTCCTTTTTGTGCGGAAATATTACCCGTGCTTTGTCCTTTTTGTGCGGAAATATTACCCGTGCTTTGTCTTGCCGGGTCGATACCTTGCTGACTGGATAAGGCTTGGCTCCCCTGCCCCTCTGCTCTAATCGGTTCTGCCCGCACTTCGATTGATTGCTGGGTTGATAGTGCTTGAATTTCTTTAGGAGTTAGTACCCGATCCCAAACATGCACCTCAGCAATTTTGCCACAGAAGAAGCAAGGGCTAGCTCCCCACTGTTCTGTAGCACCTGCACCGACGCGGGTGGGATTGCGATCGTTTGGCTGGTATTGTACGCCCATTTCTCGCCCGACTTCCTGCCCGTTGAGGTACAACGTCATTGTACGCGATTTTTGGTCGTAGGCTCCTGCTATATGAGTCCAAACACCGAGTCTTGCTCCTGGGCCACTCAGTACCTGCCAGAATGCCTTTGGCTCTCCACTCCCCAGCCAAAACTGCCATTGTCTTGCAGGGGTGAGGCAAAAAAGGTAGCCCTTGCGTCCTTGCAGTGGAGAGCCGCCAACTGAAGCCAGAATAGATTGGTAGCCTGCGCCACCCTGAACCATTACCCACATTTCTACGGTGAAACTGGTAGGGTTGAGTTCGCGAGCGTAGGGCATATCTAATTTGTCACGAACTCCATCAAAGGTGGGAGCAGTAGGGAAAGAGTCACTTGGAAGCGTTGGCTGCATAGTGTCTGGGGAGGGCGCTACCTGGGATACCGGACGTTTAGGAGGGTAGGCTTCTCTAAGAGGATAGGTAATGGAAACTCCTGCAACTGCAACCCTCAGTTTTTCGAGCGATAGCATTGCCCCTCCCCTTACAGTAATGGTTTGGCGATCGCGCGATCGCCTTGTCTAAAATCTTACTGGCGATCAAATCTAGCATAAATAAAGTTATATTAAGCAGAAACTGCTTAAATAACCCAGTATAGGTCAAAAATTTGGTATATTTAAAGAAAAAAAATTGCTTGCGTATTTTCCGCCGTCAGTCGCCTGTAACAGTATTGGGGCCTTACAAACGTGCGGTGATTTGGGTACAGGGATGCGAGTTTGCCTGTCCAAACTGTATAGTTCCGGAATCGTGGGATGCAGTAGGTGGAGAAGCAATTAGCCTCACAGAATTGGCAAGTTGGATCTTGGCACAATCAGATATTGAAGGCATCACTCTTTCTGGTGGCGAACCAATGTTGCAAGCAGTTGCTTTGGCAAGTTTAATTGATACCATTCGTCAGTCAAAAGATTTGGGCGTTATGTGCTATACCGGCTATCGATTTGAGCAATTGCAACAACGAGGAACGGCGGATCAAAAGTTATTATGCGATCGCATCGATTTGCTGATTGATGGCACTTATATCGAATCTCTGCACCAGGACTTACTTTGGCGGGGTTCTAGCAATCAAAGATTGTTGCTGCTGACAAATCGGTATCGGCAGGTATTAATGCAACAATTGGAAATGGGCGATCGCTCAGCCGGGATGGAGTTTGGCATTGATATCTCTGGTACTTTCTATTTTACTGGCGTGCCTGCCAGCAAAGGCTTTCGCGCCGAGTTTGAAGCCGGAATGCAGCGCCGAGGGATGAGAATAGCAAAATCGCATTAAGTCTTATGGGATTAACTTATGGTAATACTCGATGATTTACCCAAACGATTGCAAGCTGAAGATCCAGAAGAACGACCGATCGTTACAGGTGTAGCTTGGGAACAATATGAAGCCTTACTGAAGGATTTAGGAGACAGCTTAGCTTATCGGGTTGCTTATTTAGATGGAGTCCTAGAAATTGTGTCACCCAGTCGCCGTCATGAAAACACCAAAACTCGTACTGGAGATTTACTGCTAATTTATTTCGTAGAAACCGATACGGAATACTTCCCAATGAGTTCTACCACCCTTCGCAAGCCAGAAAATAACGCTGGAGGAGAACCAGATGAAAGCTACTGTATCGGCACAGATAAAGAATTTCCCGATTTGGTAATTGAGGTTGTAGTCACCAGCGGTGGTATTAATCGACTAGATATGTTTAGGCGGTTAGCTGTGCGAGAGGTTTGGTTTTGGCAAAACGAGCGGTTTAAACTGTATCACCTGCGCGAAGAAAATCCCACCGAATTTACAAAAACCTTTGGTTATGAACCCAACGATCGCAACGAATTACTACCTAACCTAGATATAGATCTTCTAACTGATTGCATTCGCAATCCCAATCCTTTAGGGGCTGCTAAGCAATTTCGCCAGCGCCTGCGAGAACAGCTTAATAAAGGTTAAAATCAAAAAAGCTTATTGCGAGCTTGCTAATTTCTTAGATAGGTTGGGATTAACTATTGCCTATTATGAGTTTAATTTTATGAGTGGCAGTCCTAAATTTTCGGAAGCTGAAATTGCCGAATGGAAGCAAAAAATTCTCACAGCCGAACGTCGGCGGCGGGCAGAAATAGAAGCCAAAAGCCGGCAAGAAGCGGAAGAACAAGAGCGAGTTCGCCAACTGGAAGAGTCGCGCGCTCAAATCCAAATACGGGTAAATACTATCCTTTCATACCTGCATTGGCAATCGGCAAATATCTATATTCAAGAAGCGGTAACATTGCAAAATCGGGCTGCCAATCAACAGATGCTAATTGCTCTAGCCGAATCGGAAATTCAACTGCTAGAAATATCAGAAGAACTGGTAAAAATTGAGTTGGGATTTCAAGAAGCATTGCAGCGCAAGCGACGGGATGATGAAGAAAAAAGAATCAGGGCAGATATCGAACGACAACAGTTTGAATTGGCAGAATTAGAACGCAAAGTGGCTCAAATTTCAGATGCAGAAGCGATGAAGTTTGATGCGGCGGGAAGACAACAGGTGCGGCGGGTATTTCAAATTGTACGAGATGCGATCGCTTCCCAAGATCCAGCAGCAGTGCGCCGTCCTCTTACCGAAGCAACTGCTTTGGTTCAAAAGCACCTGCGTCAGCTTCTCCAAGGTCAAAGAGGCTCCCGACACCTCCAAGCACAAGCTTTTCGACAATTGGCAGACCTGCAAGCAATGATAGCAGGTTTAAAAGCCGATCCAGTGGTGATGCGCTGGCAAGCACCAGCCATATCACAATTGACAGCAGAAATCAATGCTGCACAAAAAGCAATTTCAGATGGTTGGGTACAACAAGAAATTGCCCAATTAAGCGAGTATCGCCAGCGTTCTCAAACTATTATTGAAACTGCCAACGCAGCTCAAATGCAAGCCGAAAGACGGGATTATATTGCTGATAGCATTGCACGGACTTTGGAGGAAATGGGTTTTAATATAACTTTTCATCAAGCCGAACATCCAGAGCATCCTGCAAGCGCGATCGTTTTGGGCGCTGCTACCAATACAGGTAAAGGAATTAGCGTCAGCGTCCCCATCGCAGGACAGGTGTTTTATGACGTAGATGGTTATCTGAAGGAAAGCATCACCTCAGTTGATGGGAACGCCGCTGCTGTCTGCGATGAAGCAGAACAGGTCTTAACAGAAATGCACGAGGCTTTAGAGGAAAAATTTGGCGTGAAAATGGATGAAGTCTTATGGGAAGGCAAAGCTCCTAAGCGCATTCTTCGCCAAGCAAATCAATTGCCGAAACAGGATAAAGCGCGCGATCGCAGTCTGTAATATAAACTTATTAAAGTTTGACTGGGAAATTCGGAAAAAATATATTGAAAAATACATTTGTTCTCCTTTCCCAGTCAACGTAGACCCGATCTGCGCTCGCGATCGCAAAACTTTTCGGTCTACTGAATGTTGCAAAAGGAAGCTGCCTGTGCGGAGCAGTAAGCCTTTCCACAACCAATCTAATCTAATAGCGCCGCATCTCGTTAAGGAACTTGTTTTGATAGCGCAAAAATTCTTGACGCGCTTTTTGAGTACTGCGTTTGTGGTCTTCGTAGACGCTATGACGCAAGTTCTCAAGTTCGCTAATCCGATTTTGTTGATCCTTAAGAAACTGGTTTTGATGTCTGAGATACTCAGTATGCCATTCCTTAAACCGACGTTCGCCGTCTTTAACAAGCATTTGACGATAATGCTCGTGGGAAAGTAATTCAGAGGGGATATTAGTAAGATCTGCCATGTTCAAAAACCTGCCTTTCTAATGTGACATTTCCTACACCAACCCGTAGGGTATGGTGTGAGAGGAATTGCTGTTCTAGCTAAAATTTATTAGCGTTTTTTCCATTGTTCGATCAACCATTGCCTGCGGGCTTCACCAGCAAGCATTTTTGTTGATGCGCCAATGGCACGGGCGCGATCGCTTTCCGACAGATCCAAATAACTCAAGGTTCGGCAAGCACGAAAACTAGGTATCATCGCCCCTGTCCGAATTTGTCGCATTGTGCGAATCTGAATCATTTTTTCACCTCCGATCGTCCGGCAGAATTTTTCTTAGCTGGTGCAACTTCTTTAAATATTTCCTGCAGAATCGAGATTGATGCACTCTGGGGAAGTTTAGAACGCGATACCAGCACATCCGCACAGATATCTCGAAAGTCATCGTTGGCCTGCACGACGGGAACATCCTGGCTATTACAAACTTTAGCAATAATCAGAGACGCCCGCAAACCCGATGACTTATCAGTCTGCGTGCGTTGCCGAAATCTCCTCACCAGATTGACAATAAATGAGGCATCGGGTCGCGTCACTCCAGCTTTTTGGATGAGAATCTCATGCTGGGTAAGTTCGTCGGGTTCTGGAATATCGATCGTCACCAAGCGATCCATCAATGCATCCTGAGTTTCGTGAACGCCGCTGTACTCCTCTGGATTCGAGGTAAAAATGGCACGGAATTGCGGATGGACGCGAATGTATTCGTTGCGCTGTGCAGAAGCTGGAAGCACTAGCAACTTTTCCTCTAATGCCGACAGCAGCACGTTATTTACTTCCGGACGGGAACGATTGAATTCATCGTAAATCAGGGTAAATCCTTCGCGGCAGGCTGTAGTCAGGCGGGAATCAACCCAAGATTCGCGGACTTCATCTTCTAACTTGACAACGCTGTGAATATAGTTATCAACAATTTTCTTGCGGCTGTAGCCTCGTTGGTTGCCTATCAGATCCGATGACTTGTATTCATCGTCACCAAACACCAGTAAAATTGGTCGTTGAAGCATAGTCGCCAAATGAATTGCCAGCGTAGTTTTCCCCGTTCCTGCTGGTCCCCGCAGGTGTACGGAGAAGCCTGACCGCAGGTAGCGCAAAGCACGCAGGGTAAAACGGTGAACTGCTGGTGTATCGACAAAATTATCGGATTTAACTTGCAGAACTGTAGTCACAACTAGCTGTCCTCACCCGTCGCGGATCTGATATTTACACTAGGAGGATTGGATGCCGATCCCCAAACATAATCGCGCATCGCGGCTACATAAGCGGCGCGATCGCCAGCTTGAGAGTTCCAGTCTTGGCGTTGTTGCGATCGCGTTTCTTCCCGGAATTCAGCCACGTTTGCTTGTAAGCTGCTGTGGAAATTATTGAGCCAATCTCTCTGTGCAGCAGCCATTGCAGTTCGATTAGCATTTATCGCATACAGATATTCTGCCGTATCTGTCACTAAATTCTGGTGAAACTGACTTAGTGTAGTGCGATTATACTCGTGCAAAGCCGCCATTTCGGCTTGATGCTGCTGACGTTGTTCTAGCACCTGCTGTTGGCGGGAGCGAACTTCCTGTTCCCTTTGCTGCCTTGCGACATACCATCGTTCTCTCAGCGACACAATGCCTGCCTCCTTTGGTGATATAACCTACTGTTAGTCAAAAATCTTGTTCTTTTGGGCAAATAAATTATGGGAAACACCTGCTGTTGGGGTAGTGCAATCAGCAGGCTAACTTAATGTAGATGACGGATTAGGCGGCTGGTACAGCGGCTTGAGAAGTCAGACCAACAGCTTCAGCGTACTTCAAATAGGTTTCTACCGACGCCAGCACAATCCGTGCTTCTATCGATAGCAGTTCGATCCCGACTAGGGACACCCGTACCCACACATCGATTACGACACCTTTGTCGAGGATGCGATCGATTACTTCCGCCAGACTAGAAGACGAGTTTACTTTTTCAACAGCCATGAGAATTTTTCCCTAATTGTAGGTGTATTGTATAGCAATAGTCCGGACAGTTTTTAGCTCAAAGCTTGAAATCCTTAATTTTTTGTTGGTAGTTTTGCTTTGAGCTCGGGCTAAAACCCGCATTCTATGGTTGAAACTCTAAAACTGTCCGAAGTGTCGGTATAGCAAGATTTACTACTCCCAAGTATTATGGCTTACATACAGGGAACTGTAAAGTTTATTTTTGTAACCAACATTCCTCACCTGTAAGTGTCACAGGGGCTGGTAGAGCGAGTGGAAGTGAATAAATAGCATAATTTTTCAGTCAGAACGCAGAGACCGCTATAAGTAAGAATAATCAAACGATTATCTACCTTTTGGACAAACTGAATTTGCCCTAAGGCAGATGTAAAAGCTCGCTCAAATGTGCAAGCTCTAAATAAGAAGTTAATCAGGTGCTATATTATGCTTGATTTAATGCAGATGGTACAGCCTTTGGTTGAGAGTACGGTCAAACCTTTGACATTGAACTGGAGAATATTGGAAGCTGGCTACGAACTTTATTTAAAAGCGGCTCAAAACGATTACCCCTTAATTAATTTGCGGGAACTTTCTCAGCGGTCTGGGTCGAGTATGCTGGAATGCCGCAATACAATTGTGGAGGCAAATAAACTCGGCAAATTTCCTAATTGTTTGCTGGAATCTGGAGCTTCCAGATGGGGCAAAAACGGTTCATTTTTGATTAACCTGGACGCTGGTCGCTCAAAACTTGGTAGGCACAATTAAAATCATCGGTTTTAATGCGAATTGCTGCCGGATTTGTCATGCCTTGATGTTGATAGCGCCGAATTGCTTCTATCGCTGCGCGATCGCCCAACAACGCCAAATCCGCCCCATTCCAATTTTCTGTAACTGTCGCCCAGTGCGTCAAATCTACATCTTGCAAGGGACGATCGTGATTGTGAATTTGCAAAATCACCAAACGGCTTTCTAAATTGGGTAAATCTACTTTTAATTGTAAATCTAACCGTCCGGCTCGAAGCATTGCTGGGTCTATATTTTCGGGACGATTGGTAGCAGCAATTAGCAAGATAGTTGCGCCTGTTTGCAAGCCGTCTAATTCTGTGAGTAATTGTCCTACTACGCGATCGCTCACTCCAGAATCCCCGCTATAACGCCCTCTCGCTGGTGCTAACGTATCTATTTCATCAATGAATACCACACAAGATGCTGCTTGTCTAGCTTTGGCAAACAATTCCCGCACGGCTTGTTCTGATGCACCCACCCATTTACTTAGTAATTCCGGACCGTTGACGCAGATAAAATTCGCTCTCGCTTGGGAAGCAACGGCTTTAGCTAATAAAGTTTTTCCCGTTCCGGGCGGCCCCCAAAGTAAAATACCTTTTGGTGCTTTGGCTTTGGTTTTTAAGTAGAGTTCAGGATGTAAAAGTGCGCCGTCTACCGCTTCACGCAAGGTTTGTTTGATCTCGTCCAATCCGCCAATTTCTGACCAAGAAACATGGGGAGATTCTACTTCTACCGAACGCAAAACGGCGGGTTTAATTTCTTTGAGCGCTTGTAAGAAATCAGATTGATTTACCGTCATTCGATCGGGAATTGCGGCTTCGATTGAGGGTACTTGGCGACGGAGGGCGCTGTAGGCAGCTTTTTGAGTCAAGGCTTTGAGATCCGCACCGACAAAACCAACTGCGTTGTCTGCGATCGCATCTAAATTTACTGTCTCATCTAACGGCATCGATCGCGTTAGTATTTGCAATATTTCTAACCTTCCCTGACGATCTGGTACTCGAAATAAAACTTCCCGGTCAAACCTTCCAGGACGACGCAAAGCGGGGTCTAAATGTTCGGGGCGGTTAGTAGCACCAAGCACGATGACGCCTTTTGTTTGAGCAAAACCATCCATCAAACCCAAAAGTTGTGCTACTAAGCGTTTTTCTACTTCCCCTTCAACTTTACTGCGGTCTGGGGCGAGGCTGTCGATTTCATCGATAAATATAATGCAAGGAGCATTTTTAGCAGCTTTATCAAATATTTCTCGCAATCTTTGTTCTGCTTCGCCGTAGTATTTGCCTATAACTTCTGGCCCGACTATAGCAATATAATTGACTTCCAATTCTTCAGCCAAAGCGCGGGCGGTGAGCGTTTTTCCCGTACCGGGAGGACCAACTAATAAAACGCCGCGTGTCGGTTCTAGTCCCAATTTAGTTAGTAATTCGAGACGTTTTAAAGGAATCTCGATTAATTCTTTTAGTTCTTTAATAACTTCCCCAATTCCGCCCACATCTTTGAGGGAAGAACTTGTTATTGTCTGGGGTGGTGTAACTGGATCTGATGAGGTAGAACTAGGAGTTGGTTGAGTGCGAATGCGAGTTGTGCCGATATTGCTGCTATTAGGACGGGGAATATTACCAGCACGGGGAATGCTGCTCATCGGACGAGTGCTTGTACCGAATTGCACATCCGCCTTGAGTTCTCCCTTCTCAATTTTTTCCTCTAAGGTTTTTGCCAGTTCGAGTAACTGCTCAAACCCTTTGAATAAGTCGCTCATTGCCTTCCCCTATTCCTGCTGGTTAGCTCTACTTTATCTATTTTTATACTATCAACTATGATAGCAATTTAACGACCATTATAGACCTTTTCTCTATTTTATTTCTCTGTGTCCTCTGCGCCTGGAGTGGTTAGGTGAACTACCCACACTTCTCTTCGTTGTAAGTGTAAACTTCCGGCTTCATCAACAGATGCCTTTCCACCTTGCTGCTTCTTGGTCTTACTGGGCCCAGAACCCGGCAAAAAAGGAGCTCTTATTTTGTAGCCAGTTGTGGTGACCTTACTCTCAAAATAACAGGTTTGCCGCGCCTTGAATCCGGTCTATTGCTAACACGGAACGCGGTAAAATCGGTAAGCGAACAATAGTTCTTTGGGTGAACAAACTGCGATCGATTTCCTCGCCAAGACTGTAACGGTTATGCACTACATAACGCTGGGGAACTCCCATTTTTTCTAAAGATTCTGATAGTCGCACTTGTTCTGCAACAATTGCAGCTTCGGCTTGAATCACTCCAATAAATTCTGTGTGACTTGAGTCTTTTAATTTCTTCTGCGCTTTGACAACTTGTTGGCGTAAAGTCCGCAGTCGCCCCATCAAATCTACTTTACCTAAAACAGCTTGATACTTCATCCATAACTTAAATATCCAAGCCAACCAATCTGCCAATGCAGAGGGCATTTCTAAAAAGCGGAGAAGATGACCTGTAGGGGCAGTATCAAGGATAATTAAATCCTGCTGTTTGCTGTCTAATAAATCCATGACTGCAATCAAGGACAGCATTTCATCAATACCGGGTAAAGCTTGGGCTACAATTTGTCGCCAAGCTTCAGGAGTGTAAGCCATTTTCACCGCGCCTGCTTCGCTGCTTTCGCCGCTAATCATTTCCGCTAATTCCCAAAGATAGTCATTGCGAAATTGTTCTAATACAATTTGGGCATCGATTTCTTGACCGCTCAAATTTGCAGTTATTTGAGTAGGTTCGTGTCCAAATTTCGTCCCGAAAGCATCTCCCAAAGAATGGGCAGGATCGATGGAAACCATGCGAATATTTTTATCAGGATAGCGATCGGCTAACCCCCAACCAATCGCAGCAGCAACCGTTGTTTTTCCCACTCCGCCTTTGCCACCGATGAGAATAAGTTGCCTTTTTTCGGCAATAAAATCGCTGAAACTGGGAGCTACTTTTTCAGGCCATTGGATGGGCGGGGATGGAACAAGTGTAACGGTATCTATTTTTTGAATTTGATTAATAATATTGTCTAAGGCTTCACCGCCAAGGGGTGATGATGCCTGTTGTGGTATAATAAAACTAGGTTTATTTCCTGAGATTTTAATAAATTTATCCAGCAATTGCTGTTGTTCGCTGTAGCGGTCTAAATCTGCATTGGCATCTGGAATAATTCGGTTAATTAAAATGCCACCGCAAGCCATTTCTAATTTCTGCAAGCTGGCGATAAATCGTTCTGTTTCCAACAAACTCATCGGTTCGGCTATTGCTACTACCAGGCAACTGGTAAAACTTTCATCTTGCAGCAAGCGTCTGCTTTCTGCTAATTCGGATTTCATTTTTACTAAGAAATCATCTAGTTCATCGGCAGTATAACGTCCTGCGAAACTTTTGGCGATCGCGCGATGTTTTTCCTGAAACGATTCCAAGGAATTTAACACCACCTCCAGAAAATCTTTAATCCCCAATAAGTTTAAAGTATGACCGGAAGGAGCCATATCTACTACGATGCGATCGCACACTTTTTCGTTTAGCAATCTTTGGATTTCCAACAGCCCCATGATCTCATCTAACCCAGGCCAATCTAAATCCCAAACAGGCGTTAAATCTTCCCCCTCGACGAAACTTCCTCGTTCAACTAATATCTCTAAAAACTTACCGTATTTTGCCTTAAATTCTAGCAGTAATTCTTTAGCATCCAACGCCCGCACGCTTAGATTAGGTAAATCCGGTAAAGGTGAGGCGCTATTTTCCACTTTCATTTGCAACACATCCCCTAAAGAATGTGCCGGATCTGTAGATATTAGAAATATTTTTTCATGAGGAAACAAATTTGCCCAACGCCGCGCAAAACCGCAAGCAAGAGTTGTTTTTCCGACTCCACCTTTACCGCTAAACATTGTTAGGTGAAGCGAGTCGTAGAGCCTTAGAGATTCATCGATAACCGATAATGACATATAAAGTAATTTAGTAAGGATTCAGGTCTGAAAAATGGGAATGAGCTCATGCATAGCCAAAGCACAAGAATGGGCAGAAATAGCCTCACGGAAAAAAGCCATTACTGAACGAGGTTGAAAACGACAGGTTTGAATCACACTCAATAGATCAGCCGTTTCCTCAAATCGTTTCATCGAACGAGAGCCACCAGAAACTTTCCGTTTCGTGACAAAAGGCCGTAGAGAACGTTCTGCTAAATTATTATCAGAAGGCACCGAGGGGTCATCCAGAAAATACCACCACTGTTTTGCTTTATCTCGTAAGGATTTGAGCAACAAACCTGCGGCATAACCCACAACGTTCAACCAAGTGGCAAGGGCTTTATTCAATCGTATTTTGAAATCAGTTGCCCAGGAGTCGTAGGTAAGTTGCTCCTTCGTCTTTCGCCAGGACTCATGGGCGATAAAAGCTTCATCAATTAATGACAGAAATAGTTGAGCGACTGCTGCATTATTGTTGCCAGGAAGTTCCAGGACTTTCTTGAAATGCCGCCGTAAATGGGCTAGAAACTTCTGTTGGGCTGCGATGTTCCCGCCATTATAAACGCTGAAATCATCTGAGCTTAAGACTCCAGCAAATTCTGTGTCCAGCATGGTTTCCAATTCCACCCGCCCCCTGGTATCTGCGGCATGAAATAAACAGAATCCTTCGATACTCGCCGTCCATAACCATTCTTTAACCCCCATGACACACCACGGCGTTTCATCTACATGAACATTTGATTGAAGAAGTGCCCATTCCCACAGTGCTTTGAGCGCTGGTTTGACTGCTGCTGCTACTCGTTGATTGGTTTTTTGGAGTGTTCCTACTCCCACGAATATCCTGTCGAGTTCCCACAACAATTCAGTCAGCTTGGCGTAGGAAAGATGCCCATAATTCCCCAGCCAAACGCCGGGTGCTTGGAGATTAACGCTCAAGTCTTGTCCTGGAACTATTCCCAGGGGTGATTCTCCTCTAACTACTGCACCACATTCTAGGCATTTACACGATTGTGTCTGATATTCAACGACCTCGATTGGTTTTGCTACTAGACTTGCTACTTGCTGTCTGTGGATGTTAATTACTTCACTTAATTCTTTACTGCCACAATTGAGACAGATGTCGGGTGAGCTAATTTCCGTTCTGTCTACTCGTCCAAACTTTTTTCGGGTTTTTACCTGATGACCTGGTTGTCCACCTGGTTTCTTTTTTTGGTCTGCTTCTGGTTTGACTGTTGCTTTCTCTGGTTTTTGGATGAGATCCGTTGATGGAGGAATTGAAGAAGTCTGACTGGTGGTTCGACTTTTTCCCGTAGCAATGGTTACTTTTTCTTGCAATTCTTCAATGATTTTTTGCAGCCCCAACACCATTTCAACCAGTTCAGCTTGGCTCAACTGCTCTATTTCGGTTTTTTCTTTCTGTCTGGTGGCTGCGGGCTTTCTCATTCGTTTATTTTACCAGCTTTTGACACTGAAGTCTTTTTTGACCTGAATCTTTACGTAATTTACTAGAGCGCCAGTCCAGTAAAAGAGGTTGACAAAAAACCTAAAACATGGCGCAAGCAAATAACTCATGATGTAGCACTGAAAACTCAAGTTGCTACGTGGTGGCAAGCGAAAACTACCAATACG
>Ga0247770_1001329_pt1 | contig 19864 bp, 16 predicted proteins | sample UWRJL136409B6_FD_179943 | JGI IMG/M metagenome (GOLD analysis project Ga0247770, IMG submission 179943) | Plant litter microbial communities from Arlington Agricultural Research Station in Wisconsin, United States - UWRJ-L136-409B-6 | ecosystem: Environmental > Terrestrial > Plant litter >... | reverse complement strand
GACTCGCACTCGGCCCGACAGTTGGGGTGTCTGACGTCGGACAACGTGCGCAACTGGCACTTTAGCAGCGCTAGCTCGCTGTGCTACACTCGAGACAAAAACGAGCGGTGCGGCACGTATGAGTCGCTCAGCAACACCTACGACAGGACCTTCCAGCATATCGACCTGAAGAACAAGGCTCGCATTCAGCGCGTCGATGTCGGGTCTGCGAAGGGCTACCGCGTCGAGGGCAGCCATGAAAGCTGGATTAAAGACGACTCCCGAGTCAACTGGGTAGACATCACTGACCACTGCCGTTGGAATGCGACCGCGCCAACGCCACCCAACACAGGCGACTTCTGGTATCGGCATAATTGGAGCGGCACCGATCCAATGGAATTCTCGCTCACGTTCAGCAACAACACCGCTGAGCTGGTCGTGACGACCAACAAGACTTACAACGGCAACACGTACGCCACCATGACGCTGCGCTTCAAGGGAGAGCGCGAGGATCCCCGGCAGGACCCCCCTCCTGTAGGTGAGCAGCCCCCTGCACGGGTGCGGTACCCCATACAGCTCAACACCAACGACGCCAACCTGCCGAGATTTGAGTTTCTCAATGGCAGTTCGGTATATTTTGCGAATATCAGCGGTACTTGGGTTGCGGCTGGAGCACCGATACCGGATCCGACTACTACCACGTCGACAACCTCGTCGAAGAATGCCGCTCCGACAAGGGCGATCGGGAACCTCTTCTCAATGGATGTAACGGTTGTTGTGACGGTTGTTGTGGCGTTGATGATGAATTAGGTGAAATCAACTTGGAGGACGTATGATTTGGATTCAAGTTCATATCAGAGAAAGGCTGTCTGTCCCAAACACCCAGCGCCCCAACATTGTTCAACCACGCTTCAAGCGTAATTCACACACACGCTTTTATTAACTGGTATTAACCCCTGGAAAGTCCTTAACCGTCATTTTCATACCTAATGCTACAAGATCTAAACAGGAAGAAAACATGCCACAGGTAAATCTGCCTCTGGAGATGTCGAGAGCTTTGGCTACGGCTAAGGCTAACCTTAACGGCTCTAGCCCTTGCGAGGCAAAGTGGCAACAAAGTAATACTACAGGCGCAAGGCTTGAGGACAAGTCACAGAGGGGGGACTGGCGCTGGACATGGCGCCGTCTAGCAAGGGGACATGAGAGTGAGGCTGTGATAAGGATTATCCCAGCTGCTAAAAAATCATCCCAAGAGTTGAGCTGGTCCACGTCATTTCCCGGTTTCGGCTTTTCTGAGGCTGTGTTGATCTCCACATCTTCTATTCGTGCTCTTTTGTTAGGTTCCACAGCTCTGCCTTAGGGTAGCAGCAGCTCCATCAGCACCGCCTGTTCGAAGTCGATTATCATCACCCGCTCTGTCTCCAAGTCCCACAGCACGTTAGCATCCCGCGAGTCCGTGTGCACAACTCCGTGTACATGTAGTGCCCGCACCGACTGGAATATCCCCTGTTTGATCTTCGCTTCCTTCCACGGCTTCTTCTCGTCTAGGCTGGTTGGTCTACCCTATGACAGAAGCATTAAGTGGGTAAAGTGGACTTGTATTTCGTAGTAGTACGCCCGCTCTAGCTCCTAGACGATTAACGGAGCCGAGAAATACCGGCACGCGGACCCCTTGAATTGGATGGAGGTAATCGTAGATCTTGGCCTCGTGCTCCAGCTCTCGTACGAACCTGGCAGTAGTCGCCTTACTGACGAAGGTGTAACCGTAAGCAACTAGGCTAACCTGGAACAGGGCCCCTCGTGCGCCCTGCCTTCCGAGAGGTATGATCACGTCATGTAACATCCGGCTGAGCTGTTCGCGAAGAGGGCCAAGCCAAGCTGTATGGTCGCGTTTTGCTTTTTGCTTTTTGCTTATTTCGGGGACGAAATGAGAGTGTCAAGTGATGAAAATATGGTCCTTGTAACCTTTCAACATGAAAGTCATGCCGATGGCAACGCTGTCATTTTCAACTCTTTGTCGGGTGTGCATTCAGTCTCAATGCTCTATTTGCCCCTGTCACCCAAGCTTTGAAGCTCCACCAAGACAGCAACTGAGCATCCGATCGCAAAAACTTTGGAAGCCAACAACTACACAAAACCAGTCAAACTCCAACATCAAAACATCCAACAACAATGATATCACGCCTTTCCAAAAACAGCTAGAATCTCGCTACCACTCCACACCACGCACGAGCCGTAACGATACCCGAGCCCTCCGCTAACCGAACAGGTCGAACCGGGTCCAAGGGAAATGCCAAGCACGCCCCGAGCCGACTTCATTGACGGAAGCTCGGATGAAGTGGAGTTCTTGTCAAACGGTTCCCAACGGCTCTGCCAAGCGAGGACCTCGTCTCGCCCCGAAAAATGTCTGGTCCGGCTAGATCAGAGTGGTCGCCAAGCCATTCTCGCTTTCATCGCCAAGAGGCTTGGGGGGACTGGCGGCGTCCAACGGAGCACTTTCCGTCCTCTGAGGTGCTCGTAATAGTGCCGTCGGAATTCACTATCACCCTACCGCCCCTGCGGCACGAAAGAGGATTTTCCTTCATGACGCGGACGCACTGCGTCGTGCTGACGGCGTCGGAGCCATAGCGGCTGAGGAAGCTGGAAATTTCGGCGCCCATCTCGGTGACAGGGTCTTTGCCGTAAACGGATATGGGCGCGTCGATGGCGGTCGACTTGACGGCTACGCCGAGGTCTGCGTAGGCGTACTGGCTCGCGTTAATGAAGTTGATGCCTCCCATGAGCGTCACTGCTCATCGAGACGGGCAGGCGGCCCAGTTGCCCCCCGCTGATAGGTAAGATCCGTTGGGCAGTCGCCATTCGTACACTGAGTAACGCTTGTCTGACGTGTCCCGCACCATGGCGCATCGCCATGGTAACCCGGGCGCCACGTCCAGGCCAAAGCTATTTTCCCGCGTGGCTGATGTGGGGGTGAGGCTGGCGACGATGGATGTCGTGATGAGCGCGGCGACCAGGTAAGTCATCTGAATGTCGAAGTGCCGGAAGAGATCGGTGAGGGAGCCGACAGCCAGTGCCGTGCCCCATCTACCCTGTAGACGGCGGCGGTCGGTTAACGGGACAAAGAGTCGATCGACCCTTGCAAGTCAGAGCTTGCGGAGACAAGGCACAACGAAGGCGGTGATGGCCGAGGCGACTATGGTAGAGACCGTAGCGTAGGCAGCGCGCTGAAAGCCGTCGTAGGCGCCAACATCAGTGAGGTCGAACCTCGTGAGAGCAACAATTATCGTTTCGGCTGTGACGACGAGAGCGAGAATAATCGCTGCAAAGCATAAGAACGAGTCTAAGACGCTCAGTACCATGGAAGGGAACTTTGCAAAATATATTGTATAAAGTTGTTGATAACAGAGTTAGACATCTTGCGAAAAAATTATTGTCGATAAATACAAGGAATACTCTAAGCTCTTTATGGCCGGGGATCCAATATCCAGAAACCCGGATGTAATGATGCTCAAGGGTGGTGTGACGTATAGGATGAGGAAGCTCTATCAGCTGAGAGTCAAGTGCCAAGACAAGCCACAGCTGAAAGTAGCGCACTTTCCGCCGCTAAAAGCTCAGTCTGCTGCAGCGCAGAGCCTGATTTTCAACAATTAGGTCTAGCTTCTTGTGTTTGGCCACTCAAGATTTTCTATCATGCACCTCATGTCCAGGAGGTACAACCACGCCGTCGCTAAAACGCTCGGATAAGACCGCTAGGTGTGGCCTGTGCGCTTTGTATATACCAATGCCCAATTCTCGGCCCCCAAGTTGAGCCCCCCAAGGCCAAGAATTGGGCTCACATTTCAATAATCAATTCTTGGAATTGTGGTGTAGCAGTCCGAGCACTCTAGGTGCATGAGAAGAGAGACCCAAATATTGCAGGACAACCGATGCGGTGTTCCTGTAGTAGTGTTAAAGACCAATTTCAAGAGCATGGTGCAAGATCTGGCACAATAAGATACGCATACCACGACGGCTTGACAATCCCCATGTTGAGCAACAAAATTGGCACGTCTGTTTAACGATGAAAGGCTTTAAATATCAATCGTCTCATATATTGGTATACTTACCAACATGGTCTGCCGTGCACTGGTATATCATTGTTACGACCCCACAGTCATGACGATGGGCCACTGCGGCCCAAGGCAGCAACGCAAGGACCTACAAGGCTTCTACGTAACCAATCAGATGCGTCCCGAGGTCCTGAGCCCCCGGGACGCCGGGACCAGGACAGCGGTACCCCGAGGTTTCGGGACACCGGGACAAGCAGAGCTTTACAGCATTAACGGTTCTATATATTTGAGATGTTGGCACTATGGCAGAATGTGTGGCCTCCTAGACACAGTCCATACGCGAGCGTCATCTCTATTACCGCATGCGATGCCAATGGCACGCTCACTACATACAGCAGCTCATAGCTGCCAATCATCACCTTGAGCTAAACATTCAAGGTTGATTCAACATTAAATATTGGATCAAAACATTCGATAAGCCCCTTTTTCGGCACATACTCTTCATTTTCCCACTATAGTACTTACGAATCTACCATTTTGGCTACGATTGCTCGAGCCCTTTGCGCCGTGATTTGCGCCAATGCCATCACAATTGTCTATAATCTTCTACGAAGCTCTTTGCAGAACAGCCTGTAGTGGTAGTGACCTGTGTCCGGATCTTGCGCACAACCTTTGTTCTACACTGTCAATTGCAGCTAACACCTACGTGGGTACGGGTTGCAACATGGTGCCCCCCTGGGATACGATGGTAATAAATCGAGCACCATATTCTGTCGTGTTACTCGTTTCCGTGGCTAAACTATTGCACAGCCCAGGGCCTAATGTGATCTTGCGGGAGAAGCTCACACAATTGATCGCTGATGTCGAGATCAGACATCAATATCTAGGCGGTGTGAAATGTTCGTAGTTGCGCCAACGCCTCTGTCACGAAATTGTCTCGCCACCATTCTGCAGACAGATAGGGATGGGTTTTGGGGTTGCAGATGGCTGGGCCCCCTTTAGCCACCCAATAACTCAAGCGTAGGTTCTTCTCACCAACTCCTTGATTCGGATGCACGCCATTAATTACATTGTCAGACACCCAAATGAGGGCGCCCGCCGCGAGCAGCTTCTGAACCAACCGACCACAGCAAATGGCAGGGTCCCCGGCCGGGCTAGGCAATGCGACGAGCAACCGAGTCACAGCTGAGCGACGCGCACGGGCACGCTAAGACATTTTAGGGAAGAAACCCCTCCACTGGTGAAAGGTTTGTCAAAGTGGCGTGATGCAGGGCAATGACTCTGTGCCCATTTGTTTTCTTTCCCCAGCAAGCCAAGCAGATGCTGTCTCGGATCCTTCTGCGATTGCCACTTCGTTCATTCGTCTCGCGACGCTGTTGTCAGTTGCTTTTGCGAGAAACAGGAACTTGATATGTCAAGGAGATGATTCCCTCCAAAAAAATTTTTCGACCTGGCTCCTCGTACTCGGACAAATCCCCTGTCGGCCGGCTGAACCGTGATGAGAGGAATAAGGTGATAGATTCTTAGTCTTCAACCAATATGCTCCAGCGGCTGGGTGAGGACTCCTTGTCCCTACCGACCGGACTGGGCCAAGACCTGATGGCAAGGGGCTTGCCGGATGGTCCAATCCGCCCGCCGGGTTTCGATCCTCAGATCTACGCGTCAGTGCCGCTGTTTAACAGACGAGTAGATCTCATAGCACTGCTCGTCTCCTTCTTGGTAATTGCTATTTCGGGTCTCAATCACGTTGTTTCGCCATCCATCCCCCGCTGACTTGGATTGATACTCAGGTATTCTCATGGATCTGCTGTGTCTTGCGGTTTTATATCCGCCTTGTCGACCGCACGCCGGGATGGGATGACTTCTTCTTGTTACTCGCTTTGGTATGCACTTCCGCTCTAATAACTAGGAACGTAGCTGACTGGCGTCTAGATATGCACGAGCTTGGTCTCCATCTTTCTCTGTATAGGTAGGTATGCCCGCCATGCCTACTTTGCGACAGTCATCTGGCCACAGGCTAACATGTCTATCAAAGCGCCCGATTTTGGATACGGGCAGTCTATATACACATTGACTTTCCCAGAGATTCAGAAGGTCATCAAGGTACGTTTTCGTCCCACACTGCCTTGTCCCAGAGCAGCCCTAGACTTAGGTGTGTGCCGCCATCATACCTGGATCCAAGACTTACCTGTCTCTGAAAAGTTCTTGTACATCGCCACGGTGCCATATCCATTATCCATCACCTTCATCAAGATAGCAATCCTATTCCAGTACCTTCGCATCTTCCAAACCAGCTCAACACATAAGGTCATTTGCAAAACGTTGATCGCCATCGTCACTCTGTGGGGTTGCGTATTCTCCGTTATGTTCTGGGTCCCTTGCATCCCTGTCGCTGCCTACTGGGATCTCTCTATCACGGATGCTAAGTGCTTCGGCTTTGGCGGTCGCCGACTAGACGAATTCATGAACTACTTTGTCAGCCAAGCTGTCTCAAACGCTACCCTTGACTTTGTTGTCTTCCTCCTTCCGATCCGCCTCTACTTCAGGCCCGGCATAAAAGGTCACATCCGCATCTCCTTGTTATGTTTTTTTGGAATGGGTCTCAGGTAAATCTACAAATCACGTCGCTGCGCCAGATCCAAGTATGCTGATCGTGGGTCCAGTGTCAATCTATGCTCCCTTTGGCGCATGGCCTTCGTCATCAAGATGTTTACGGCAGGTGAGGGGACCTTTGATCCCACTTGGTACAGTCCTACTGTGGCTGGCTTAGGTGCCATCGAATCCCAACTTGCCGCTAGCTGCGCAGCGATACCTGTATTTTGGCCAAGCCTGGAGAGGAGATGGAACAAGATATTTGTAACCCATACAGTCTCCGTCACGTCCGAGTACGGCCAGTTCCCTTCTAGGCCCAACAACAACAACAACAACAACAACAACAACAACAACAACAACAACAACAACAACAACAACAACAACAACAACAACAACAACAACATCGAGATGCAGTCCATCGCGTCTGGTAAGGATCAAGCCCTAGACCCCCCGGAGCTAGTTGAAGGGTGGGAGCCGTTTGTAGGGGATGAAACGACTGGATTAGGAATCCACGAGACGGTGATAGAGTCGATGTCCGGTGCTTCGTGGTCAAAAAACGTCAAGGGTTTTTTTCGGGTAAAGCCCACAAGTGAGCCGTAGGGAAGTTAAAATAGACTTGCATTTGTTATTCCCTTTTGTTTTCGAGACATCGCCAACTTGAGTGTAGCGGGACAGGTAGAGAGACTGGGAAAACTCAAGACTTCAGCCATTCTCATGTGCCTAATCTGCCACTTCGTTTCGAGCCGTCAAGGATGGGCATCGTGATAATTCGTCCCCTTTTTCCCGGCTGGCTTCTCAGATTAACACGTACCCACGCAGTACTCGACCCATGCCCAGTGGGTATTGCTTCTTAATATGTGTGATCAATAGTATATGGGAGCGATTTTTGGCTTGTAGCTCGTCACAGCTACTACAAACCGCATAGGGATGCACTTCCCGACTTCTAAGACACAAGTAGGCGATGTATGGCCATAAATACGGAGATATTTCTGAGCTCATTGAATGAAAGGGTAGGAGCCTGTGTGAAAAGAGAACGATTATCTAGAACCACGAGTGGAGCTAACATTATTACAGCATAATTTTTCCAAAATCTTTTGGGTCTTAGGCACGAGAATAATGCCCGGGATTGGGACAGCGGAGTGACGATTGAACCTAAGTCATAAGTTAGCAAATAACTGCGTTTGAATCCTGTTACCCTTCTTGGTTTCGTTCGTTTCCATGGACCGTAGCGATCACCGCCCTAGCTGTAGGCACTAGGGCTTGCGTAGCGCCATAGCGATAGCCTCTATGGCTGCGACGGTTTGGGCAAGCCTGTAGTGGGAGAGTGTGTGCAAATGGAACCGAGGATGTCGGCCGAAGAGTGGCCTGGACATTGGTCGAGTCCTCCCCAAAACGCTGAGAGAAAGTCTGTCGGACACGGTCATACTCGCCATCGTGCCGGAGGGGAGGGACTGTTTCGAGGAAAGAGAAGCGCTCAAGTCGCAGTTCTGGGCAAACGGACACACACTTGTCTGCCATCGTCGAAGATGGGGAGTCCTGGTCCCAGACAGCATTCCTCCCCCGACAGGTGACCCCGTTCTTCGATGCAGACATGTCTCGGTGCTGGCTGGACTAATCGCCAGAGCAAACACAGCCAAGGCAACTGTCAATCCACTCCTGCTAACCTCATCCGCGGTCTCAAGCTGATTGACTGTTCCAAACGCACCGTGGTCGCCGCCCCAGCCGGTGCGCCGTACGTGACCCTCTCCTATGTCTGGGGCTCGGTTACTGCGAGGCAAAGCGTCGTCGATTCCCCTGAGTTCACACATAGCCAACAGCAACAGAACCCGCGATCTTCCAACGCCCTCATTGGACTACCGTCCGTCGTCTCTGACGCAATTCAAGTCACGAGAATGCTCGGATACAACTACCTGTGGGTGGATCGCTACTGCATCGACCAGGGAAATCCGCGGGAAGTGCTCAGCCAAGGCAGCAAGATGGACCTGGTATACAGCGGCAGCGAACTGACAATCGTGGCCGCCGCAGGCCATGACGAGACCTTCGGCATCTCGGGTGTGCCAAGCACTACAAGCAATAATAGTAGACAGCGACAGTCATCCCTGCGCCAGCACCAGATGATTGTCTCAATCAGGGACTCAGACTCGAAGCTAGCCATGTTGTCGAGTCTCCCGCATCCGCACCACACCATCAAGCAATCTAAATGAGTCATCCGGGGCTGGACGCTCCAGGAATCGGTGCTCGCCCGGCACGTCCTGATTTTCAGTCAGGACCAGGTCTACTTTGAACGCAAGTCGGTGAACTGCTTCGAGGCCCTCCAAAGCCCACTCGACGCCCTCCACAACCCTAGCGCACAACGATTCCAGAGCTATGTAAGAGCCGGTCTCTTTTCAGGACAATATGAGGGGATGACCGATCTGAATATCTTCGGCTCGCCATTTGGCCGGTGGGAAAACGTCGATGGGCACTGGGACTACCACTTCCGCAAATATCTCGTCTTTGTCACCTGCTACACCGCGCGGGATCTTGCGTTCGATTCAGACTCGATCCGTGCCTTTATGGGAATCCTGAGGTATATCAAAGCCTGCCATAGTTACATGGGGCATTTGGTAGGCAATCCGTACGTGTGGCCCGTGCCGGAGTTTTCCGGGTCAGAGAAATCCGTCGACTGCGTCATTGCGGGCCTCGGCTGGAGGCATCTGGCGAGTTGTTGGCAGGCACAAGGAATAGACGGAGAAAATTCTTCTTCTTGCAGGGTGGTGTACACGAAACTGAGGAGGAGGGAAGCATTTCCCTCGTGGAGCTGGCCGAGGTGGGCTGGCGCCGTGAGCTGGGCCGACCTCTTTACCCACAGCGAGATGGACCTTATGTCGCTTGTCGACGGCTTCCGCTGCGAGCTCTGCGAGGGCGTTACGAATCTCTCCTTGTCCGAGTATGCGAAGCTGCGACTGTTACCCAGTAGCAGTCTTCCCGGCGACGACGACAGCAAAAAGGAGCCGCCGGACGTCTCTGCTCTGCTGTTTAGCGCCTGGGTGTGCCCCCCGGAGATGCTTACGCTGACAGAGACGCCTAAAGGTCCCGGTTGGGGCATGGCGGGCTACGTGCTTGAGATGCACCTGTCCCTGTTTAGCGGAAGCCCTTCGCGGTTTCTCCAGGCTGCGAGATTTGGAAGAATTCAGTTCGTCTTCGTCGCGAGAGGCATTGGGGTCTGCCCCAAGGTTGAGTAGTGCGATGGCCGAGTCGTAGTTCTGCACTGATATGGCGAGCTCGAGAGGGGAGCCTGGTGTTTCACCGTCCTGACTCTCAGTGCCGGCGTACCGCCCGTCGAGAAGTGCCTGTACTGCCTCTTGGGGAGGGTCACGTCGCGTATGCATTCTGACAGAGTCAGCAAGGAGGCGCAGGAGGAGGTAGGTCCCTCGCGACCGGCCAGTAACGCCCAAGTTCTTGTTACAGGACGTCATGGCGAGGCATGTAAATAGTTCCTGGTCTGCGAGAGGCTTGTTGTCTGCCCCCAGAGACAAGAGCAGCTCCACGCACTCCAGGCTACCTGCGCCCACCGCGCCGTCGAAGCTGAGATGGTGCACCACCCGGCGCTCCATGACGGCCTTGATAAATGCGTGCCAAAGGCAGAATTATGTCAGACAAACCAGCTGCCAGAATCACCCATCATAGAAGAACGTACTCAATCGGGTCGCGGTGGCCCTCTTCCAGAAGCATGTCCTCGGGTATGGAGTCCGCATTGAGCATCGCCAGAACATCCATCAGAGATCTCGCCTCGGGCCCCAGCACGGAAAGGGCGAGATCGCAGACTGTAGCTAGCGTTCGCTTATACTGTTGCGTGGGGCAGCTGCTCGAGTCCATGGACCATATCGCCGATGCCTTGCGCCGCTCTTGGAACTGCTCGAGAAAGTATGAAAGGGAGCGCCCCGACTGCCCTACATATCCTGCCGCGTGGGCTATGGCGATGGGTAACCCCTCGACAGCACGGGAGACGGCCTTGGCACTCTCCACGTTATCATCGAAGGCGCCGCGTTCTTCGTCGTGACTAAGATAGCGTAGCAGCAACGCACCTCCTTCGTCCTCGTCCATTGGCATCAGGTGGATTGAGACGGTCGAACAGTGTTTGAGATCTCGATTCTGTGTCGTAACGATAACGGCGCCGTGGGCGTATGCTGGCCAGTACGACTTGATACTCTGGAAATCCACGGCATTGTCGAAGATTAGCAGCCAATTGGATTCTGTGCAAAAGACGAAAAGTATACATCAGTACCTATGTAGCTACACGTTATACCAATAGCCAACAGCCAAAGCGCGGAGGCTACTTTATGCTAGGTAGGCCAAGTAAGGTAGGTAGGTACGGAACTCACCACTGGCGAGCCATTGCTGGGCCGATAAGATGCACTGAGTCTGGTCCTGAATATCCGAATCCTTGACCAGGTTCAATACGGCTCAAGACGCTGTCGCGACAGACAAAGGACGAATTACGGCCATAAGGGGAGCATGGTGACGTGTGGCACTCGGGTGCGGGAGCAGAGTGTCTCGGCGAGGGCCTTGTGAAATTGACTGGTCGTCTCGATGTGTGCAAAGTTGACCTCTCGCTCGAAGCCCACCTTACACTCCTCGACGCGAGTCCTCGCATCCTCAAAGTTTCGCTTAGCCTGGCCACCATTCCAGTACACACGGAGAATGTTAACTTGGGACACACACACACAGTCAGCAAGGGCGTCTCGCGGTTAGTTAACTTCACCATGGGAACGTACCGAGAGGTCGCCTGTCGAGATATACGGCCGTGTCGATACAAACGCAGATGTAAATCTTGTAGATTTCGTGCAGGGTAGCGCGCAGTCGCGGATGGTGGGGGGACAGCGCGACGTATTCATTGCAGCGGGGAAGGGTCTTGGTACTTCCGATGGAAATGGGAGAAGAAATGCAGAACATGGCCCCAGGGATGATTGATTTGGAGGCGTTGCTGACCGAAGAAGAGGAGTGGCCGGGCAGGAGCGTCTGAGAACCTTGGGTTTGCTAGGCAAAATGTTCAATTTTCCTGCTAACATCCTGCCTGACCCCTCAACTCCCCTGACGACCCCCCTGTCATCAGAAAATTGGGGTTTTCAAGGCCTCTGAGATTAGTAAACGCTTTCTAGCTGGTCCTTGAAATTTGAAAATTTCCACTTACTATGCTCAACCCCAGCGATGAGAGCAGAAATTGCGTAAATCCAGGAAGCCTCCTGTTCTCCGGGTTGCAGAATGTCTGACGAGGGCACCTGCCGAGAAAGCCGTGTTGTCACTTGACTGCGTCTCTTCACACTGCTCGCTGAAAAGCCGGCCGGAGTTTGTCCGGGGTTGTAAGGGTTAGGGTTCCGGTCAGACATGCTGGTTTGAGGAGCTGCTGGCCACTGAGAGTGATTGTCTATATGTATGTGCGCATAACATCGATTGTCGATTGTTTGCTCCGTTGCAAACCCCGCTGGCATTTAGTAGATTGTGGTTTGTGCGCTTTGTGGTCAAGGAAGGCAAAAGATTGCGTGCGATGCAGGAAAATGTGTCAATAAATAAGTGGGCAGCGAGGTCGCTCGTGGATCTTCCCAACACCGCGTTGGCAGAATCACCGTTGGGTCACGTAAGCTCACGTGAGGGGGACTCGTGGGGATTGGTGGGATTGACCTTGTTTCCCCACTCCCATTGCCTGACATTTTCATCTGATCTAAAAAGAAGTTGTCCAGCCACTCATGGACCCCATTGATCACCTCCGGCGCTGAAAGGTGAAGAGTTAAGCTATGACCCACGTCTCTGGGCATCATGGTTGAGAAATTGTCCAACGGAAACAAATCCCTAGTTCTTTCCAATGTCTCAGGGCATGCCGCCGCACCTTCCGGGCAGAACAGAACGTCCAGATCCCCCGTTACCACCAAAACCGGCCCCGTAAAAGCCGTCACGCGCGTCTCAAAGCCTGGAGAAAGTGTCCCTCACCAACTGCGAACGTGTCGTGATTATCAAAATCAATCTGCGGAAGCGCCGGATCGAAGTTCCCAGCGTAGCAGTGAGATGTCCGCACTGGCACATCCTGGCCCGCCCAATAGCCCAGCGGAAGCCCTGGAAAACGGGCTGTTACCCTCTTTGTAAATTTTTGTAATTGTAAGCTAGATACAAGCCTTTAAATCTTAGAAAGTTAAAAGAAAGGGTGGTTTGGGGTGGTTTAGTGGTGGTTTGTGACCCACATCACCATTTAGCGCAATATGGCCCCAAACCCTTTGGTGGCATTTAATATAAGGGGGCCCTAATTGGTGGAATGGGGTAGTGGTGGTAGGGGTTACAGGCTGAGCCTACCAGATAACGTTTTGCAGCTCTTCACATCTGTTGGGTTCCATTTCGTGTGTCGCGGCAAAAACTCATCCCAGGCCTTTCTGCAGAAAAACCTGTGGCAGGGTAACGCGTTTGAATTTTCTTTCCACAACTGACAATGGCCCACGGTGCAGACATGTGACCTCGTTTTTCCAAGACAGCAGAGCCTCCTCCTAACTGGTCTGAATGGGGTCAAGTTCTTGCCGCTCCGAGCCTAGTACAACACGCTGTCCCTTCTGCGGGGTTACCTGCAGCCGAGAACCAACAGGGTTGTCACAGCTCTACCCGAGGGCCCGCATAAGAAGACTTTAGCAACGACTGACACCAGCTCTACCAGTCTTGGCAAGGTCTTGGCATCACACATTCGCTAAGGGCGGCTGCCAACGCAGCCAACCATTCCATGAAGCTGTCGCCATGGGTGCATGTTTAAGGGTTCTGGTTGGCGGACTACGGTTTGGATGGTGCGTTGTTGGGGAGGCGGGAACCCCGAGCACAATATTTAAGGCAGCTAAACCCGACCCCCGTCCTTCGTTGGAACAATCAAAAATCTCAACACGACACACTGCACTGCACTTAAGAAGGTTAAGCCTAGGATGACGGCCTCACTGGACCTAATTACCATGCAGTCTTCAGGTACGTTGTCTGTCTGGCAAAACGCTCCACGTCGGACTCACAGTGTGCAGCAGAGGACGAATTGTCTCAGCAGGGAAACGCAGAACAATTGTCCACTTTCGACGCTCTGGTCTTCACCAAGGCTTGGATGCTGCGCTGCCAAAGACACGAAGTATGCTCAAGCACACGTTCAGTAGGGTTCAAAGGCGGAAAGCTTCGGGCCGCTGCGTCAACTATGGCACGAGCACTCTTGAGGAGGGCAAGACACGAAGTATACTCAAGCACACGTCTTGACTTGGGGCTCCCGAAAAGAATTCTCGATATCTCAGCCAGCAATGAAATCGTTGTACTGCGCAAGACAAAGGCCGAAAAAGTCCAGTACGCCACTCTCAGCTACTGCTGGGGTGACGGAGTCCCCCTACGGACCACACAGTCGACTATCAAACAGCATTACGCCGGAATACCACTCGCATCATTTCCCGCGACATTGAAGGACGCAATCGTTTTTGCCAAAGGACTCGGGTTTCAGTACATCTGGATCGACGCCCTCTGCATCATCCAGGACGATTCGCGAGACTGGGAAGAACAATCTGCGGCAATGACTGCCATCTATCATGGATGCTCTCTCAACATCGCCATCGCCGACGCGCCCAACTGAAATTCTGGGATAGCCCAAGGCCTGAAAGACGGCGACGCACACAAAACGCTAGATTCTAACAGCCAGTCAAACGCATGGCTCAACCATAGATCCAGAAAACTCGAGACCAGGGGCTGGGTCTTCCAGGAGACTCTTGTCTCGGTTGCTAGTGTGTACATTACAGACGATGGATTAGTCTGGGACTGTTGCTCTGAGGTGTGTGCCCAAGGCGATTCCCCTCGCCCCGCTAGGCAGTGGAGTCATCCAAACGATCAAATGACACCAAAGGCAACGTGGGCGGACCAAACGCCGATTTCGAGGCTCGACTCAGCTTCGTCAAAGAACCTGGATGTACTAAGGATTTGGTACGAGTGGTTGATCTTGTTCTCCTACCGAGACCTCTCCAATGTCAACGACAAGCTACCGGCTATGGCAGGTCTAGCATCCCGAGTCCAGTCCGCGTCTTCGGCTACTTATGCGGCCGGGCTCTGGGAGGAAGATATTCATTTGGGACTCATCTGGTCAGCTCAAGAGTCTGAGGGACTGACGAGACCTGGTAACGGGGCGCCGTCTTGGAGCTGGGCGTCGGTCGAAGGCCGTTTGGATTACCTATGGTGTCTGAGCGTTTACTGTGTGTACCCTGGCGTGGTCCACGTCGAAGAATGGCTTGATTTAAAGGTTCTCGCCGTATCGGTCAACGAAGTTCACCCCGGCACATTTGGCAGAGTTACCGGTGGACGAATCGAGGCCATTGGGACACTGCAGAGGGGAACTATTGAGTCCGATGAAGACAGGGGGGGATTTGGGGAAGGCAGGGTGGGATTCAATTTCCACTTGGAGGGGTCAGGGTTGGAGTATTCCCTCGACGAGCCACAGAGTCGAGGGGAAATACCTCGGCCTTGCTGGCTCCTGCGTATCGCCTCGGTTCTCCCAACGAGGTGTAGGTCAATGAAGCGAGATGGACCTTTCATTTCTTTTCTCATTGTGGAGGAGACGGGAACTCAAAAAGACGAGTTCCGGCGCATTGGAAAGGCCTTTTGTGACGCAAGTTCGATTTTCAGAAAGGACATCACGGTCGCAACAGACTTGTTTCAAGACGGCCAGCGGAAGAGGATCACCCTTGTTTAGGGTAATGACATAGGAACACAGCAACGGAATAGGGGATGGCATGTCTAATCAGGGCTCACAACATTGGCATTATGCCATCGATGCACAACATTACTTTGACGCAGAAGCAAGCCAAGCTTCTGCTGCTGAAGCCTTGATGCTGTGTAGAGGCGAATAATTGTAAACATGCCCATCTTATTGCACAACTCTGCAATATATCATCGTCCTGTCCTGAGCACTTTCTTGTCACAACCCAGAGTTTCGCACGTCTTTTTGAACTGAACTCCTGCCAGTATTTGTCAATCGGGAATGGGGGAGCGGGCCGTCATTAGACGCTAGTTTGGGCGTCGCTCGTGCTACCAAGAGAACGCGCTCGAAAGAAGTCTTCTAGTGATACGGTGGGATGCAATCTAGGGGACTCAAGAAGTTGACTGCGAGGTCATCAAAAGGCACGCCGGGAACCGTCGCCACTTTTCATTGCATTGGCGAATCAGCGATCAGTCCATGCAACAAAATCGGATATTTTCGGGGGGGCTCGGCTTGAAGAACGGGCAGAGGCACGGCATGGCGTAGGCCCTAAGAGGCTGATGCTGCTTGCCCCTGTTGCTGTTTGAAGCTGAAAGGGAGGCTAGCTAGTCGCCCAGGGCCCAGGAGAATCCAAGGCGATGATGCAACCGAAGATGCTGAGACTCTTCGCTCTCCTTGGCGTGTCATCGGGACTCGCTGGGTTGACCTGCGCAGAAATCGCGGGGTAACACATGCGTGACGGCGAGCATCAATGTCATTAGCTCCCCTTGCGGCCATTTAACCTCCAACTTGATCCACCAATGTCCAACGTTCCTTCCGCAATGTTTGCATCTCGCGGCATCGAGATTATCACTGCTCCTTCGTGAGCTTTCAAGTTGATTCAGATTCCCTTATTTTTAGCCCTCCCCCGAGATTGCAGCCTGCCTCAAACTTAGCAACAACGTGCATCCCGCCGAGCTAAGACTCTTACCAAGGTGTAACAGGCGTATGTCTTCCTTAGAATAAAGAGATTTGTTAAAGAAGTAGTTAATAACTGTAACATCTGTAATTAGAAGCAGAACTGCTACTATAGGCCTTACAAACTTCTTAAATTACTTTTAGTCCCTTAGGTTTAATAAAGTTTAATCTTTTTTAACTTTATTACTGGAGAATTTAAGTTAAAGGACCCTGTAATAAGAGTCACTTATAATTAGATCTTAATAATAGTTAATAGATTAATAAAATAGACCGCTTGCCCTCACGGGCGGAGCTTTCAGCTCCTATGGTGTAAGACAAAAAAAAAGATTAATAAAATAGGCTTCCTTTTTACTAACCTTAAAGTTAATAATGGCAGAATAACTTACTTTCATATAAAAAGAAGTCGTTTCTTGCCACCTGTAGCCGGATAGCATTATTACAGACTATAATAAACTAATTGTTTTAAAATTCTAATAAGGGTTAATGTAACTGTTAATTTCTAGCCACTGAGTACCCTGTACCAGGTACTCTGTATCGTGTATCCTGTAAGTGTGGTTACGTACCCTGAAACTACCAGCTAAATCTTCTAGAACCCCAGAGGGTTCTAGAGGATTCTAACTTACTCCAGGGCTCCTTAGGGCCTCTAGAGCACTCTGAACCTTCTGGAATTCAGAGGGGTGGAACTGCCTGAATCTAGTAAAGCTACTACCCCACAGAATCAAGTAGAACATTAGTGACTACGTCAGCCACTATGTCAACAGCACTACATAGAATGGTTCAGAACAGTACTATTCCTGTATTATATTAGTTAGTTCTACTTTACAGAAGGCTTTAGAATTCTTCCAAAGCCTCCTATAGCCTATGACAGGCCCTCTCCTCTCCTGCATCTAATTCTAGTTAAGCAAGCAACTTCATTCTATTCTAGTCATTATATAAGGCACTGCCTTTCAGATCCTCTTATTTCCGACGTTAATATTCGCTGTGATACCTTTATTTACAGTGGCACTGCCCTGTAATTCGGGCCTTTATTTGCTTCCTACAGTGCCTACGGCACTATAATATAGCTTAGACTAGTACGCACTTCTTCCTCTAAGCTACAGCCACTGTACTACAGCTTTGTGGGTTCTTAAAGTTTAACAGTAGCATATAGATATAAAAAGCGAGCTTTTAATAACATTTTACCCTTAGACTAATAGTTAGACTAAATAACTGTACTAAGTACTTAAAACATATCTTTAAACGTATGTTAACTTTAAATAAGATAACTAGCTTAAGCTGTTAATAATAGGATAAATAGCTTATAATATAACATTAGTTAAATTAATAAAAGTGTTATTATTCTTAATAAACTATAGTAAAGAATTAAAACTCCGCTAAGGTCTGCTAATAGGCGCTCCTTAAGCTATAATCTAAGCTAACTGGCTTTAAAAGCTACATAAATACCTAAAGGATAAACTTAACTTCATATATAAATAAATAAATGTTAAACTTCAGGAACCCACAGGGCTGTAGTATAGCGGCTGTGGCTCAGAGGAAGAAGTGCGTACTGGTCCAAGCCGTACTGCAGTGCCGTAGGCACTATAGGAAGCAAACGAAGGCCTGAATTACAGGGCAGTGCCATTGTAAATAAGGGTGTCACAGCGAATATTAACGCTGGAAACAAGAGGATCCAGAAGGCAGTGCCTTGTGTAATGACTGGAATTGAATAGAGTTGCTTACTTAACTAGAATTAGATACAGGAGAGGAGAGGGCCTATTATAAGCTGTGGGAGGCTCTGGAATTCTTCCAGAGCCTTTTGTAAAGTGGAACTAACTAATACAATAATGGAATAGTACTGTTCTGAACCATTCTATGTAGTGCTGTTGACGTAGTGGCTGACGTAGTCACTAATGTTCTACTTTATTCTGTGGAGCAGTAGCCCCACTGGATTCAGGGGGTTCCACCCCCTTAAATTCCAGAAGGTTCCAGAAGATTCGGCTGGTGGTTTCAGGGTACGCAACCACACTACAAGGTACCCGGTACAGGGTACTCAGTGGCTGGAAAATTAAAAGCTTTAATTAAATTAAGAAATAGTACGTTTAATAAGTGTACTTATATGTTAAAGGGACTAATATGTCTTATAGTACGGAAGTATATCTTGAAATAAGTAGATTTAAAGAAAGGTGAAGAACTTATTAGATTCTTAAATAATAAAAGTAATAAGATTATCTTTAATAAAATTTTTGAACGTTTTACCTTACTGTTAGTTAACGACTTATAGTGTAAAACTCTTTCTCTTTGATTATTAAATAATTCTACTTTTAATTAGAAGATAATAATTAAAGGAAGAAATTTGCTAGTTATAAGAGGTCTTAAGGATACATAAGTATTAAAAGAAGAAAGAACATTACTAGTTAGATATAAAGAAATTACCTGTTTAACTAAATGCTTTATTATATATAAGTGAGCTGATAAGAAGGTCAAATTAGTTAATATTACTTTATCTGATAACTCTGTTCTTAAAGGAGATTCAAATTAAATATGTAAATGAATAACTGAAATAAAAAAGTATATATAGTATAGTAACGAGTTTAATAGATATTATCTATTAAACTTCTCTTTAGTTAAATAAGAGTTAAAGTTAGTAAAGGAGAGGTTATAAATATCTTTAATAAATTTATTAAAAACCTAACTCTGAAAGAAGTTAAACTGTTTATTCACATCCTTCATAACAGAGAAGGAGCTCTTTTATAAGATTTTATAAAAAGCAGTTAGATTAGATTAGAGATTATACCTTTATAAAAGATTGAAACTGTCCCCCCATAAAGCTTAACAGTCTAATTATATTCTTATCCTAAAGCCTCTTATTTCTAATATTATAAGGTAACCGTTACTAAATAAAACCTTAATTATTATAATATACCTAGGTTCCTTAAAATCTTTAAAGTACACTTAATTTAATTAAATTTTATTATTAAACAGGACGTTAAGAAGTAAATTATAATCTATAACCTTATGTTTAAAAATAAAAAGTGAATTAAATATAGCTTTTATAAAGGAACAGCATTATCTTTATCTCTTTAATAAAAGGAACAGGATCTGTATTATTAAGTCCTTATAACTATATAGTTATATTAAAAATAAGAAAATGAAATGCCTTTATAATATATATAATCACATTACACTTTAACTTGAAATTTAAAAAGGTTAGCACCTTTTTAACTTAAGAGACTTGATATTAAAGTAAAGATTAGAGAGTAAATGCAACTTTATAAACTTCCCCTTAACGTTTATTACTTTAATTAAAACAGTCCGTTACGTAAAAGTCCTTATAATATCTTTATTAAGGTCTTAAAAAGTGTTAACAGTAACCTTCCCTTTCTTAAGATCTCTTTATAACCTAAAATTGCTGGCGTCGCTTCGTTCGTCATTCTGCGACAGCCCTTCGCTACGCTACGGGGCGCTCCATGCCTCACTTTCGCTCCTAGCAATTTTGGCGTGGGGTATTAAGCTTATTTAAATAAGTGCAGCGAACAAAGCGACAGAAACCTGTCCGGAGGCCAATATATCTATTTAAAGAGATAAA